>Ga0247611_10003291_pt1 | contig 24183 bp, 25 predicted proteins | sample 177DNAGHGhighgp2_FD_192422 | JGI IMG/M metagenome (GOLD analysis project Ga0247611, IMG submission 192422) | Sheep rumen microbial communities from Palmerston North, Manawatu-Wanganui, New Zealand - 1770 DNA GHGhigh gp2 | ecosystem: Host-associated > Mammals > Digestive system > Stomach > Rumen... | reverse complement strand
TTTTTGCCTTCTTTTATTCCTTGTTCTTTGCCTTCTTTTATTCCTTGTTCTTTTCCTTCTTTCATTCCTTGCTCTTTTCCTTCTTGTAAACCGATTTTTCTTCCATCTTCTTGTCCTTGTTTTTTTGCATATTCCATACTCATCTCATATTCCAAATCCCACTTTTCACGCAGTTCAGCCATTCTTCTTATCGCTTCATTTCCTGTTAAATAATTTACTTCATTTCTTGCTTTTTTTAATATTTTATTTTTCTTCTCAGCCATTTCGACCAACTCCTTATCCTCATCGTCAATAAAGGCCAACCATTGATTGATTTTTTTATTCATATCTGGATGAGCTTTTCTAAATTTAGGTAATTCTATAAACCACCATTCTATTTCATCTAAAACTTCGCACTCTCTATGCTCTTTCAAAACAATTGCTGTTTTATTAATATAATCATCATATTGTGGAAACATTTCGTATCCTAAAATATTTATTAGAATAGTTTTTTCAATTTCATTGTAATCAGTTCCTTTTACTACTTCTCTTGAAATCATTTTTGAAGCATAAAAAACTGTTCTGACTCTGAAATTACCATTATTTTTACTTTGCAATTCTATATTGACTACTTGCCTTTCATTTAAAGTAGATTGTAAATCTAATCTTCCACCTTTTTCAACTGTTGATAATTGTTCAAGGCTAACTTCTTCTTTTATCTTTATTGTTTCTATTTCAATTCCTAATAGTGAACCTAAAAAATCCTTTAAGTATTCTTCATTTCCTTTTCTTGAGAAAAATGCTTTAAAAATAATGTCATTTTTTAAATTATAAATTTTTTCCATATTTGTTGTTCCTTTCTATTATATCAAATTTTATGCCTACATGCAATAATATTTAATATAATTCTCAAAAAATTTGCAATAAATATATAATTGTTACTTATACTTTTATATATTTACCCCTCCCTTCTCAAAAAAAATAATTAGAAATTCCAATTTTAAAAAATAAATTTAATCGAAAATCAAAACTTTTGAATTAATCTTAACTTCAGGTAAATTTCACAACCTTCTTTTATAAATTTCAAACAAATTGCAATTAAAAATATTTACTGCATGTAATGATTATATCATATACATAAATGTATTGTCAATATATTTTTCGTATTAATAATACACTTCTCGTCGACATATTTCGACAAAAATTTCTATTATACTTATATAACTTATATTCAAAATCTCTGTTATATTTTTTATTTAAGCTTCTAAAAATAGTTGTTAAAAAGTAAAAATTGTGATATAAATATATTCAAATCAAAAACAAAGGAGAACTCATAAAATGGAAAATCAAACATACAAAAATAAAATAGCCTATTTAAATAAAATAGAAAATAAACAAAATTCTGAAAATCCTGACTATATATATTCTAGAAATGAAGTAACTTATTTTAATCCTTCTTCAGGTAAACAGCAAATGCAAAGCTATTTACATATGAATGATTTAATTGTTCCGATATTATTAAAAATAGATAATAGAGGAACTTTATATTTTGCAATGCAATATACATATATATCTGCTTGCAATAAAATATTCTTAGAATTACCTTCATATAAAATGGAGAAAGATATTGATTTTACCATAAATAATATTTCAAAAAAAATAAATTATAACATTATTAATTGTAAAGATTTATCTTCGTTTTTTTCTCCAGTGTCTCAATCAATCACAGATCAAATGGCTAAATTTGTAGAAATAGAAGTAGAATATGAAGAAAAAAAAGAGCTTTTACAATGGTATCCGATTAACTGTTTAGATAATTTATTAAATAAGCAAAATATAAATATGTCTTTACAAACAAAATATGGATTGATGCTATTTAAAGAAAAATATAAAAATGAACTAAAAAAAATAATTCCTAAAGAATTTAAAGAAAACAACAGATTATTAGGAAAAAAATTTAATCCAAAGAAAAAGTATTTGAAAAAAATATATGATATATATAGGTTTGGCGTTGTAGAAAAGTACAAAACTGATAAAAAAGTTTTAAAATTACACAATAAAAATATAATTCAATATTTTGGAGATAAAACAATATATGCTACTTCAAAAAACTCTGTTCAATGTATTTTGACAAAAATAGAAAATGGAATAGTAAAAATAGGCTTATCTAAACAACAAAGGTCTCCATTCATCGCAAGAGAAGATGTTGATGAATACTTATATGAAGCTCCTGCTGGCCTTGTAGAAGATGGTGAATTATTTGATTTAGCTGCTAAAAGAGAAGCTTTTGAAGAAACTGGCATACAAATAAATGGAAAGATGATTAAATTATGTGGTAAACTACTATTAAGCTATGGAACAGAAGAAATGATTGAGTTTTATTTAACAGAATTAGAAGAAAATTACGTGCAAACAAAACAAAACCTAGATGAACAAGAAAATATCTCAGAAATAGAATGGTTTGATTTGAAAACTTTAGATGTTAATAAAATACATTCTCCTCTTACAACAAAGATTTCAATAATTATGTCAAGAAGGTTTTATAATCTCTGAAAATTTGCAATTTTGGAGGATTTGTGGTATAATATAATTAGCTGTTAATTACACAAATCTTATGGAGGAAACATCATGGAAAAACTTAAACAGTTACACAAAACATCTGAAGAGAGAGTCTTCAAGACTCCTCGGATGGAGGGAGTGAAAGTCAGCTATGCTGACGAGCAGGATAAACCTGTCTTGACACACACCATCATCAAAAGCAACGATTCTGTCGCAATCATTGCCAAAAAAGATGGCAAGATTGCTTTCATCGTACAGTTCCGTTCTACCAAAGGGGAATACTTCATCGAGCTCCCCGCAGGGCTTCTGAATAACGGTGAAACAGAGGAGATGGCAGCAATGAGAGAGACTCGCGAGGAAACAGGTCTCCTTGTTAAGGATGTCCGTATCCTTGTAAAAGGGCCGGTTCTTCTCGATCCGTCAAAATCGAACGAGAATTACGGAGTTGCTACATCCGAGGTCTACTCTAAAAAGAGTCAGTGCCTTGACGAGATGGAGCAGATTAATTCCGAACTCATCTGGCTCGATGAGGATGACGTATTCCGTCGAGTAATGGAACAGAACTCCGAAGGAAAACCTTTCTATGAAGGTCTATTCCTGAGCGGACATTCACTGTTTGCTCTTATGGCATATATGCTGCCTAAGTTTTACTACAAGTAAGATGTATTAACTCAACAGCCAAGCCAAGCCAAACCTCCACCGACTCCCACTGTTGTGGCGAGTTGGCCCACATCGAAAAACGGCCACTAGAGATAGTGGTCGTTTTTCTGTTTTTTAATACTACGCAAAAAATCGCCATTTAGGAGCATTTTAAACTTCTAATAGTTTCTTATTATCAAGCTTTTCAATTTTTTTAATACTATTATTTCCTTGTAAAATATTATATTGATTTTTAGCAATTTCATTAAGTCTCTGTAATCTTTCTTTTTGTTCAATCCCTTGTTTAACCATTTCAGCATTTAAGTTTTCTAAATTACTTAAAATCACAAGTTGAAGAATATTAGCATAATCTCTCATATTACCTTCTAAATCAGAATTATTATCTCTCCATTCCTTTGCGGTCATTCCAAATAATGCTACATTTAAAACATCTGCTTCATTTGCATAAACAAATTGTTTTTGTTTTTCTGTTAAAGATGGAACTAAATTTTCTTTTATGCTATTTGTGTGTATTTTATAATTAGTTTTGGCAAGTTCTCTTCTCACAGACCAATTAATTTTATTTTGATAGCTTTCATTTTGTTTTAGTCTTTCAAATTCTTTTATTAGGTGTAGTTTAAAAGCAGTATCTACCCAAGATGCGAATTCTAATGCAATATCTGGGTGTGCAAAAGTTCCACCATCATATTTTCCTCTTTTAGAAACAAATCCTATAGCATTTGTTTCTTTAATCCATCTTGATGGGCTCATTGTAAAAGATTGCGTAGCAGAGTCATTTTTAAACTCGCGGGATTTCGCTAGTTTAAAATTTGGATTTGATAATTCTTCCCAAAGACAATAAAAATCAAAAGAACTCTTATTACTCATCCATTTAATGATTACATCTCCAGGAGTTAATGGATTTTTGTATCGTGCTAAATCTGTTAAAGAAATATAATCTACATTACCAATCCTCATAATTCCTACTAAAGTATCTTTTACTTTTAGTTGAGTCTTTATTCTTTCTTTTTTCATAAATAATCACATCCAATATCTTTAAATCTACATTCATTATAAAACTTTTGTTCGTAGAAGTCAAGTATAATTTATAAAAAAAGAAAGAAACTTTTTACAAATTCTAACATTTGTCTCGAATAGTCTTTTTTCTCTTTTTAATACAACGCAAAAATCGCCATCTCTGGCGACTTTTTTATTTACTAAATCATATACTTACAAAACAATCTATACCTATTGTAACTCTATTTTACAACATATAAATTGTTCCTAATCCAATGCATAGGATTACTAATACTATTCCTAAAATAATAGTCCATTTTTTTTGTTTACCTTCTCTAGTATTCCCTTTGTTTTTCTCATAGAAGTTATTTGATGATGAACCTGAAATAGTTGAAGATAATCCTGCATCTTCTTTAGATTGCATCATAGCTAATACTATAATTGCAAAACATACAATAAAATAAAATACTGTTATTATTAGTTTTAATACTTGCATCTATTAATCCTCCTTAGTGGATTTTAGTCTTCTTTTTTATCTACGATTTTTTTTCCATCGTAATATCCACAATTTGAACATAATGTGTGTGGTAATACTGGTTCACCACAATTTGGACATTTTGTAAATTTTGGTGTTTCTAATTTCCATGTTGATCTCTTTTTATGTGTTCTTGCTTTTGACCATCTTCTTTTTGGTTGTGCCATTTAAATCCCTCCTCTTGTAATAGATATATGTATATACCCTTATTCTCATTTTTATTTCATACTATACGATTATACACGTTTTTTTCGATTTTGTCAACTCTTTTTTTATTTTAGTCCAAATAAATTTTTCAAAACATTATTTGCAACTTTTCTAGCTACTGAGTTAATTGTTGAGTTTGCAGTTCTTTCAGCTTGTTTTCCCACTTTATATTGCCATGAATTCTTTCTTGCTTTTTCTGCTTCTTTTTCAAATTCTTTCTTTTGTCTTTCTTCTTCTTTGCGAATTCTCTCTTCTTCCTTTCTTGCTTTTTCTTCAGCTTTCTCTTCCTCTTTACGAATTTTCTCTTCTTCCTTTTTAGCTTTTTCCGCTTCTTTTTCTGCTTTTGCTTGTTCTTTTTCTTGCTCTTCTTGTAATTTTTTATCTTCTTTCGCCTTTAATGCTTCTTGTTCTATTGCTCTTTTTTCTTCCATTTCTTTACTTAAAATCTCAAATGCAGATTCTCTATCAATAACTGTGTCATATTTGCCCATAAATGCACTTTTACTTACTACCATAAGTCTTATTGAATCATCAATTGCTCCCATTTGGCTTTGTGGAGGTAAAATTGTTGCTTTTTCTACAATATTTGGTTCGCCTTTTTCATTCATAAATGAAATTAATGCTTCACCTGTTCCAAGTGCTGAAATAGCTTCTTCAGTATCAAATTTTGGATTTGCTCGATATGAATCAGCAACTGCCTTTATAACTTTTTGCTCAGCAGGTGTATATGCTCTTAGAGTATGTTGTATTTTATTTCCAAGTTGTGCCAAGATATCATCTGGTATATCTTTTGGAGATTGCGAAATAAAGTAAAGCCCTATTCCCTTTGACCTTATTAATTTAACAATTTGAATTACTTGAGTTAACATATAATTTGGTAATTCATCAAATAGTAGATGGGCTTCATCAAAGAAAAATACCATTTTAGGTTTATCTAAATCACCACCCTCTGGCATATTACCATTTAATGCTGAAAGTAGCCATAATAGGAAGCATGCATACAATGTAGGCTGTTTGTATAATTCTGTTGCATGAAGAATATTGATATTTCCCATTCCATTTTCATTTATTTTTATAAAATCATTTAAATCTATTGCTGGCTCTCCAAAAAAGTAGTCTCCACCTTGTTCTTCTAACATTAATAAACTTCTCTGTATAGTTCCTACACTTTGTGAAGCAATATTTCCATAGCTTATTGTATATTGTTTACTATTTTCTGCAACATATTGAAGTAATAATCTTAAATCTTTTAAATCTATTAATTCATAACCATTTTCTCTTGCTATTTTAAATATTATTGCTAAAACTCCTTCTTGTGTTTCATTAAGTCCAAGCATTCTTGAAAGTATTGTTGGTCCAACACTTTGAAGTGTAGTTCTTATTGGATGTCCTGATTTTGCAAAAACATCCCAAAACACTGTTGGAAATCCTTTAAATGAAAAGTCTTTTATTCCTATTCCTTCTAATCTTTCTTGTATTTTTTCATTTGACTCTCCTGGCAAACACATTCCTGCTAAGTCACCTTTTACATCTGCTAAAAATACTGGTACTCCCATACTTGAAAAACTTTCTGCCATAACTTTTAGAGTTATGGTTTTACCACTTCCTGATGCTCCTGTAATTAATCCATGTCGATTTGCTTTGTTAGGTACAATAAATAATTCTTGCTCTTTACTTTTTCCAATTAAAATTTTGTTATCAATATACATATATTTCTCCTTTCCCGCAAAATCACTTTAATAATTATAGTGACATTTATTATTATAATTTTTGTAATCATTCATCATTAACTATCTACACACATTTTTTATTTGCGGATTATTTTTAAGTATTATATCACATTATTTAAGATTTTGGAAGTATTTTTGAAAAATCATACTAAAAAGAGACCTATTTCTAGGCCTCTTAATATGATAAATTAAAATTATTTTTTATTAACTAATTCTTTAAGTTGTTTACCAGCTCTAAATACTGGTGCTTTTGATGCAGGTATTTTGATTTCTTCCTTAGTTTGTGGATTTCTTCCTTTTCTAGCTGCTCTTTTTCTAATTTCGAAAGATCCAAATCCTACTAATTGTACTTTTTCACCTTTCTTTAAAGATTCTTTGATAACTGCTATTACAGCATCAACTGATGCTTCAGCTGCTTTCTTTGTGTCTCCTATTTTTGCAGCTACTGCTGCTACTAATTCAGCTTTGTTCATTTAAATTACCTCCTATAAGATTTATGATTTATGTAGTTAATATTAATGCTTTATATGCATCATACGTCCTACTATTTTAACTATTCGCCAATCTTCGATAAAATCCCCCTTTTTTTTGAAAAATATTTTTATATTTTATTTTTTCGCAATCCTTAGAGCCAGAATTGATATTCCGTAAACGATTGAGCCAAGCAAGATTGACAGCAATGTTGTGATTTTCTCAGACAAAAAATTTTTTAAAATAAAATTAAAAAATATACATGTCATGCTCATAATAATTACTGCTAAAATTGGTTTTAAAAATATATTTATTTTATCAATTTTAAAATTCAAATTTTTCTTCAAAGAATAAGCTCCTATTATACAAACTATAAAATTACATATAATATTTCCAATAACTGCTCCATTTATACCAATTTTTTCATTTGTAACTAAAATAACATTTGTAATAAATTTAAAAATCATACCTATTGAAAAGCCTATTAAAGGTATATTGCTTTTTCCTATTCCTTGCAAAATACCGTTTATAGTTTGCGCAAGCATTGCAAATATAATTGAAATTGCATTAATTTGCAAAAGCACATATCCACTACAAGCATTAGGGAATAACAAATTTAAAATCTGCTTTGAAAAAATAATTAGTCCTATTGTTGAAGGAAGTGCTATAAGAATTGTAATTTTAAAAAAGAAATTAATCTTTTTTATTAATTCCTTTTCATCTCCTATTATCACAGCTTTTGAAATCGTTGGAACCATTCCAGTTACAAATGGAACATTTAAAGCAAGAGGTAATATACATAAGCTATCAACTTTTCCACTTAAAATTCCATATTGTATTTTTGCTTCATTTTCTGTCATAAATCTTTTTAATGATTTAACAACTGTAAATAAATCTATATTTTTATTAAAAGAAGAAATTAAAGAACTAAGTGAAATAGGCATTGCTTCATGTAATACTTTCTTTAGTGTTTTTCTTATTCTAGTAGGCACATAATTTACAGTTTGAGATATTTCACCTGCAATTTCTTCTCTTTTAATTTTATAATACGAATAAATATATAAAAAACTTAAAATTGTCGCCACTGTTGTTGCTAAATTAGCAATTCCTGCCATTAACATTGTATTATTTTTAGTAACATGTGCTACCATTTCTACAAAAATAATGGTTAAAATTGTTTTAAATATTTGCTCTATAGTTTGTGATTTTGCAGTAACAGACAAGTTCTGTCTTCCATTAAAATATCCTCTAATTACTGAAATTACAGAAACAAAGAAAATTGAAGGTGAAAGTGTTATAAGTGAGTATTCTGCTTCTGGAATTTCCAAAAACTTTACAGCTATTGTTCTTGCACTTATGCATAGTAAACCTGTACCAATTAAACCAAAAAATGAAAAAGTAAAAAAAGCAATTTTAAAAATTTGGTGAGCACCTTTATTATCCCCAATTGCAATCCTCTCCGATACAAGTTTTGAAATTGCATTTGGAACTCCTGTAGATGAAAATGTCAAAAGTAGAGCATATATTTGAAAACCTGCACTATATATAGCATTTCCAGCATCTCCAAAACCTTCTTTGTTTGTTAAATAAAGCTTATATGCTAATCCTATTATTTTAATAATAATCTGAGAAAATAATAGTGCTATTATTCCCTTAGCTATTGTCTCTTTCTTTTTTTTCAATATTTCCTCCTTAGCGTGCATTTGGGACCGGCACTTTTGTTCGGGCATTTGGGACCGGTTCTTTTTTGCACACTTTTCACATTAATTTCCTAAAATCACTTGACAAAATCTCTTTTTTGTTATAAAATTATTCAGTATTATATTTAAATAGAACAAAATTCACTTTTAGTGAATTACTACAAATTATTTTTATTTACAAAATATATGAATTAAATTTTAACTTCTCCCCGGTAGTTAAATATTTAATTTTTATATATAAGCTAAAAAATGTAAAAATCTTAGCAGTTACATTTTTAAAGCTAAAAATTAAAATTATAGGAGGGTATATTTTACCATGAACAATGTTACATATAGTGCAAAAAAAAGTGAAATAGAAAGAAAATGGTATATAATTGATGCAACTAATAAACCACTTGGTAGAGTTGCAACAGAAGCAGCAAGATTACTTGCTGGAAAACATAAACCGATTTATACAAAAAATGTAGATACAGGAGATCATGTAATTATTATTAATTGCAAAGATGTTAAATTAACAGGAAACAAATTAAATCAAAAAATTTATAGACATCATTCTGGTTATATTGGAGGAATGAAAGAAGTTGTAGCTAAAGATATGATGGAAACAAATCCTACAAAGGCTATGATGTTAGCAGTAAAAGGAATGTTACCACATACTACTTTAGGTGCTCAAATGTTAAAAAAATTAAGAGTTTATGCTGACGACAAGCATGAAAACCAAGCTCAAAAACCAGAAATTTGGAATTATTAATAAGGAGGAAAAGTAAATGGCTGAAAAATTATATTATTATGGTACAGGTAGAAGAAAAAATGCCATAGCAAGAGTTAGATTAACAGAAGGTTCAGGAAAAATTACTATTAATGGTAAAGATATTGAAGAATTCTTTGGAATGGAAACTTTAAAAGTTATAGCTAGACAACCTTTAACTGTTACAAATACAACTGCAAAATATGATGTTATTGCTAAAGTTACTGGTGGAGGATTTACAGGTCAAGCTGGAGCTATTCGTCATGGAATTGCAAGAGCTTTAAATGAAGCAAATGCTGAATTTAGACCAGCTTTAAAACAAAACGGATTTTTAACTAGAGACCCAAGAATGAAAGAAAGAAAGAAATATGGTCTTAAAAAAGCTAGAAAAGCTCCACAATTTAGTAAGAGATAAATTTTCAAAGCCCATATCTATGGGCTTTTTATTTGATATGTACATATTAAAAAATATACATTCTTTACTTATCATAATACTAATTGCTAGCTTTTATCACTATTTTAGTACTGATTAATGGATTATAATATATATAAGGTGGTTGTTGAACATGGAAATACATAGTTTTAAAGATACTTTAGCTTTCATTAAAAAGTATGGAAATATTCCTCAAAAGTGTAAAAATTTTGAAAAAAACTTTTTAAACTATCTTGATTTGTATAGTGATGAACAAAAAATAATTGTTATGCACGAAATGACTCGTTATGATTATTCTAGACAGATATTATGTTCTTTCAGATATTCTATATCTAAATCATTTAAAATGGAAGCTGCTTTGAATGTAATAAAAGATATGGATTTCGAAAAAGGTCTTAATTATCTATCTGAATTATATTCTATGCCATTTTTTTTAGTAGAAAGATTAGACCAATTTAATTTCCTACATTGTTTATTCAAGTATAATAAATATGAATATATATGTACTAATATTGATATAATTCTTTCGTATATTAATATAGATTACTTCATAGAATGTTATTTACCAAAATTCAACAATATAACTCCGGAAATGCTTTCGAAAATTCGCTATGCAATAGTTTCAAAAATAGCTCTTGGTGCTATTAATCGTGAGGTGTATAATAAAGCACCTATAAAAGCTTTTGATTATCAAACTCTAAACGCTCTTTCTATTTTATTTGATGAAATCTCCAAAAATGAGAACACTTCTTTTACAGAATTACGTTATATTGATGCTCATGGATTCTTTTCGAAAGTATATAAACTTGGTAATAAAGTTATAAAAATCGGTATTCCCCGAGTTACTTATGAAATACCTTATCATAGAAGATTATTGCAACCTTTAATTCGAAGAGAAATATTAAAAGGACAATTATATATCGAAATATCTGAATATTTAGATTCAGGTCGAAGAATCACTGAAGAAGATGTATATTTAGTTTTTAAGGAATTGCGAGATGATGGAATTCTATGGTTTGACCCTACCCCTGATAATCTTGGTAGGTTAAAAAAAAATAATATTATTCATTTTAAAAGCCCTTTAAATATCGAAAATGATTCTGTAGGCTTTCTTCCTTCAGAATCAAAAAACAATCAAGTATTATCAAAGGGAGATTTGATAATTATTGATTTAGATTTTTTATTTAAAGAAAATGATTATGAAAATATAAATAGAGCACGTAAAGTAATTGAATTAGATAATTTCTATAAATATGAACGCAGATATCAAAAAGAAAAATCTAAAAATGAAAAAGAAGAAAAATAATAGAAATATAAAATTATTACAAATTTTAAACCTCAAAAGCATAAAGCTTTGAGGTTTTTGTACATATATCTTTTAATATTCTATTTCTTTCTCCTCAAAATCCAACCATATTCACATTTAATAGGAAGTTTCATTTTAACTTGTTGTCCTTGTTTTCCAGGATTTACTGTATCTATTTCTTCGTCTGTTTCAGCATCCCATAGTTTTTGGATTACAAATTCTTCTGGTTCTATTTTGTTTGGAATAATTATTTCCAACCTATCCCCTACACTCAACTTATTTCTTATTTCTATAATAGATTTGTCATCATTATATTCTATCACTTTTCCACCAAATTCATAATTGGTATTATATTGTTTTCCTTCATACTCTTGAATATCCTTATTTTTTCTATCATTAAAATAAAATGTTGTAAGACCTCTTGTTTTCACCTTTTCTATCTCTTTTATATATTTTTCAAGATTTTGATTAAATTTTTCAGGATTTTCATAATAGTCATCTATTGCATTTCTATATATATTTATTATACTTGCCAAATAATACTCTGTTTTAAGTCTTCCTTCAATTTTCACACTATCTATTCCCATGTCTATTATTTCAGGAATTTCTCTAATTAAGCATAAGTCTTTTGATGAGAAAATACTTGTACTATTTTCATCCATTTCTATTGGCATTAAAGGTCCTGGATTATTAACTTCTTCAGCATATAAATTATATGACCATCTACAGCTTTGTGCGCAATCACCTAAATTTGCACTTCTACCATTTGCTAAAAAGTCACTTAAAAAGCATCTTCCTGAATAAGAAAAACATATTGCACCATGTATAAATATTTCTACCTCCATGCCCTCAGGCTTGTTTTCCATTATGTATCTTATTTGCTCTTTGTTAAGCTCTCTTGCCATAATCATTCTTTTAGCACCATTATTATACCAAAACTTGCAATCTTCTAAACTTACTAAATTTGATTGTGTACTTACATTTATTGCAATTCCTGGAGCATATTTTTTTATAACTTCTATTACTCCCGGATCTGCAGCAATAATTCCATCTGGCTTGGCCTCACTTAATCTTTTACACATTTCTATTATTTCAGGATATTTTTCATCCCATGCAAATATGTTAAGAGTAACATATATCTTTTTACCTATACTATGTGCATATTCTATTGTTTGAAATAAATCATCATCCTGCATATCTGCTCTTGTTCTTAAAGAAAGTGATGAAGTTCCACAATATACTGCATCTGCTCCATATCTAAATGCTGTTTTTGCTTTTTCTAATGACCCTGCTGGGGCTAATAATTCTATTTGTTTCATTTTTATTCTCCTTCTGTATTTGATACGATATATATAGTATATCACAAAATCTTCTTTATTGCTAGACTTTTTTAGAAATTTATGCTATAATAGAGATGTTTAAAAGAAAGAAGGCGATTTAATGTCAGAAGAAAAGAAATCTAATAAAAATAGCATTAGTGAATTAGATAAAATCAAATATATACAAAAGAAAATTCACGAGACAACATTAAAATGTATGGATAATTATATTTTATTAAGAGATAAAATTCCTTTAATACAAGCAGCTCTTGCACTTGTTTTTATGGATTATAGAAATTCTGTCTTCACGAGTGTAAAAATGCCATTTAGATATAAAAGCTCTCAAAGTATGCAAAAGAACATCTCTAAAGAATTTGAAAAAAATATAAAAAAATTACCAGCTAATTGTTCTTATGAAGATATCGATAAAATGGTAGAAGAAACAATACTAGAGATATCTAAAGATTTTTTTGGAGCAACTTTTGTTATCCATAATCAAAATGATGTAAAAAACTATTGTGATGAATCAGATGATCCTTATGTAAAAAAACTATTTAAACAATATTCTTGTGTTGAATCTTATTTAGATGAAAGTGATAAAATGGAACATCTTCCATCAAATGAAAAAAGCCAAATGAAATCAAAAAAAATAGATATAACAGATACTTTTATTGATGGTAACGAAACCTCAACCGAAAAAGCTCCTAAACAAATAAATCTTTTTGATGTCGAAGATATTCATACTTACAGAGATTACAACACCAAATTAATCGAGCTTTTAACTTTATTAACTAATTGTAGTATGCCATGCCAAGATTCATCTGATGGAAAAATTCATAAGTATGCTGTTAGCCAAATGGATATTCCTTATCTAAAACTTGTAGAAGAAGCAAGTACATATAATCCAAAAAATAAAGACGAATGGATTGAAATATTAACCAAATTAGCTCATGAAGCATATTTCAAGCCCTTAAGGCCATTTGATGTACAACTAGAAGAAGCTCTTTCAAAGAATGCAGAACTATCTACTTCTCCGTTATTTCATGCTGAACTTAATGAAAAAGATAGAATTCATTACATAAATCACTTAACATTTTTAAGAGATAATTTAGCTGCAATTTCAAAAGATAGACTATTAAACTATATTCTTAAATCTGAGATGCCTAGAATTTTGGATAGTTTATCAGATCAACCAGGATTATCTGTTGAAGTAATTGATAGTACGGAAAAATTGAAAGAAAATGGATTTTATGCCCAATATTATATTATAAAAATAAATGGTATAGCAATACTAGAATTACAAGCCCAAAGCGAATATCGTTCAGACCTTGCTAAAGACGGAAATGCAGCTCATAACTCAATTCCTGGTAAATCTTTTGATATAAGACATCTGTTCAAGTTAAACCCTAAAACCACTCATCCATTTGATGACAAACAACTTGATTTTTATTGTGATTTTCTAGAAACTGTAAATTTAAATGATATTTATGAATATAAAGTTCCTAAAGAAGATTTACCTAAACTTAAAATTTTACAAGAATTAGTAGAATATGCTTCTTCTAAAATAAAAGTTGTTAATTATGTTAAATATGATAATTCGAAAAAATCCAAACGAGTAAAATTTTATGATTATATTAACTCTACTTTAGATTATTTTGGCGCAGAATTTGGCTCTATTGTCCCAGCACATAGAATAGAGCATAATCAAGCATTAGTAGTTCCACAAAATAAAATGTATGCCTTAGAAAACATTTTAAAGAATCGTGTAGGTTTTTCTGTTTTAGCTAATCTTATTAGAGTAAAATATAAAGAAGAAACTTCTAAACAAGGAAAAGAACTTTTACCAAATGATGTTGCTAGAGCATATTCAGGTCCTTTAATGGAATATGATCTACCTAGAATAAATAAAGACCTTAAAAATGCTATTTCCGCATCTAAGCCTTTAAAGAAACTAAAATTTAAACCTATGGGATCTAGAACTCGAAAATATAAGCGAAAACCTGCTAAAACAAAAAATACAAAATTTACTAAGCAAGATATTTCAAGGTAAAAAATTTTTCAAATATAAAAACTATCTAACTTTAATTTGTTAGATAGTTTTTAATTTACTTATTGCTAATCCATCTCCTACTTCCAAAATCTCTGTTTCAAGATTTTCGTTTTCTGTAACTTCTTTTATGTACTCTCTTAATTTTCTTACAGCTGTACGTTGTTTATGTTTGTTATAATCACTCATAACATAACCTTTGTATAAAATATTATCTGCAAAAATTATTCCACCATTATTTAATAATCTTAATGCTTCTTTTAAGAAAAATGGATATTTTCCTTTTGCTGCATCAATAAATACCATATCATATTTTTCATTTAAAGTTGGAAGAATCTCAACTGCATCTCCTTCATAAATGTGAATTACCTCTTCTAGCTGCATTTCTTTAATATTTTTTTTGGCTTCAATAATTCTTTCTTCATCACGTTCAATTGTATCTATTTTTCCATTTTCAGCTAAATACTCAGAAAAACATATTGCTGAATAACCAACCGCTGTACCAATTTCTAAAATTTTTTTAGGTTTGTTTTCTTTCAAATATTTTGCTATTACTTCTAAGGTTTCATCCATAATAATTGGAATATGCCTCTCTAATGAACTCTGTTTTAAATTTTTGAGATATTGCTTATTTTTAGTATTCATTTAAAATTTATACCTTTCTTTGGAAATATTACCTAGCTATCTATCCTCTCCTGCATCATTTCTGCTATTTTCTATATTTAACTCTTTACTAATCTTACTAACAGCTTCTTTAACTTGCGCTTTTTCAGTTTTAGTTAAACAATTTGGATTCACTTTATATTTTCGAATAATTTTTACAATTTTTAACCTATTAATATCAGGATATTTATTAACTATATCCTTTATAGCTTCAGAGACATTACTACTTCTAGCTATATGATATGCAATTATTGTTGGAGTTCTTACTTGATCTATTAAATTTTGTACATAGTCCCTATCTGTATTTTTCATTATCTTTTGCATATACTCTATTATTTCCTCAGCAGAAGGACTCTTTCCTGACTTTTCCATTTCGTTTACATAATCGGCAACTTGTTGACGTGGTCCTTTAGTTTTTTGAATTGGATTACTATATTTTTCTTTATTAGCTTTTTCGTGCAAAATACTTGCAGAAATTTTATAAGATATTCTTCTTGCTTCTTTTGAATTATGGCTTTCTCCTCTTCTCTGTCTGTTTCTTTCATTTATTGCTGACATTTAAACAACATTCCCTTCTTCTTTCTCTAAAATGTAAATATAATTTTAAATAATAACTTTTATCAATACATTCTTTTTAAAATTATTGTCCTCTTCTTGCCATTCTTTCTCTTTCTTTATTGTCTAAGATTTTCTTTCTTAATCGAATAGACTTTGGAGTAACTTCAACTAATTCATCATCTTGAATAAACTCAATTGCTTTTTCTAAAGACATTTGCATTGGTGGAACTAAACGTAAAGCATCATCTGAACCTGAAGCTCTAGTATTTGTTAAGTGTTTTTCTTTACATACATTTACAGCTAAATCTTCACCTCTAGAATTTAGTCCAACAATCATTCCTTCATATACATCTACACCAGGTCCTATGAATAAATCTCCTTTTTCTTGTGCGTTGTATAATCCATATGTAATTGATTTTCCAGCCTCAAATGCAACAATTGTTCCTCTAACACGAGATACAACTTCACCTTTAAATGGTTCATATCCTTTAAACATTGTTGCCATTGTTCCTTCACCTTTTGTGTCTGTTAAAAATTCAGTTCTATATCCAATTATTCCTCTGGCAGGAATGTTGAATTCTATTTTTGTATGTCCTGCTTCTGCTGGCTCCATGTTTACCATTTCACCTTTTCTTCTACCAATTTTTTCTATAACTGTTCCTACAGAATCGTCTGGAACATTTACAACTAATGTTTCTATTGGCTCACATTTAACTCCATCTATTTCTTTTATAATAACTTTTGGACGAGAAACCAAAAGTTCAAAGCCTTCTCTTCTCATTGTTTCAATAAGTACTGCTAAATGAAGCTCTCCTCTTCCTGATACTTCAAATGAATCTGGCGTTTCTCCTTCTTTTACTCTTAAAGAAACATTTCTTTCTAGTTCTTTAAACAATCTGTCTCTAATATGACGTGATGTAACAAATTCTCCCTCTTTTCCTGCAAAAGGTCCATTATTTACACTAAATGTCATAGAAACTGTTGGCTCATCTATATTTACAAATGGAATTTTTTCAATATTATTAGGATCACAAATTGTATCTCCAATGCTAATATTTGAAAGTCCTGCAAGTTCAATAATATCTCCAGCTTTAGCTGATTCTACTTCTACTTTTTTTAGTCCAACATGTGTATATATTTTTGCTATCTTTCCAGTTTCGTTTTTATCTTCTTTGCAAATTGCAACTTGCATACCAACTTTTAATTCTCCACGTTCTACTCTTCCTACTGCAATTCTGCCAACATAATCATCATAGTCTATGTTAGAAACGAGCATTTGAGCTGGTCCTTCTTCATCACAGTTCGGAGCATCTATAGTATTTATTATTGTCTCAAAAAGTGGTGTCATATCACTATCTGAATCAGACATATTTAATTTTGAAATTCCTTGTTTTGCAGATGCATAAACAACAGGAAAATCTAATTGTTCATCTGTTGCATCAAGCTCTATAAATAGTTCTATTACTTCGTCTACAACTTTTTCTGGTCTAGCTCCTGGTCTATCTATTTTATTAATTACAACTATTGGTTTTAAATCTAATGCTAGTGCCTTTTTCAAAACTTCTCTTGTTTGAGGCATAGCTCCTTCAAAACTATCTACTAAAAGTAAAACTCCATCAACAGTTTTTAAAACTCTTTCAACTTCTCCTCCAAAGTCTGCGTGTCCAGGAGTATCTACAATATTTATTTTTATATCCTTATACATAACAGATGTATTTTTTGAAAGAATTGTAATTCCTCTTTCTTTTTCTAAATCGTTTGAGTCCATTATTCTTTCTTCAACTTGTTCATTATCTCTAAAAACATGACTTTGTTTCAACAAACTATCAACAAGTGTTGTTTTTCCGTGGTCTACGTGTGCGATTATTGCTATATTTCTGATTTTTTGGTTATTCATTTTCTATTCATATCCTTTCCGTGCATTTGCCCGGCATTTGGGACCTGTTCTTTTTTGCACGCTTTAAAAAATTCACCATACAATTATATCACAATTTAGAAGGTTTTGTCAACTATTGTCGACTCCTTTTCCATATGTCATTCTATCTATATCACCTTTTTATCTTAACTGATATAAACAAAGTTTTACTTCATTTTTCTAATTCTTTATTTTCTAAAATTTTCTTTACTCATTAACATTCTAATTTCTTCAATTTGATCTATTCTTGTAGAATAATCATCTTCTGAAACCTCAGGAATAATTATTCTATTGTCTATTCCAAATAGTTTCAAGTAATTATAGTCAGCTTTTAAACTTTCCAAAGAATTGTGAACTCTTCCATGTGTTTTCTTAAAATCGATAAATCCATCATTATTTAAAACTCCTGAAAAATGAATCTGATGTATATATTTTTGACAATCTTCTTTATTTAAGTATTCTTCCAAAAATATGTCAAAAGGTATTTTAAATATATTAGCTTGACAATGTAAATGACATGTGTCTAAACATACCTTTAAATGCTTATTGTTTATAGTTTTTGCCACATCAAATACCCAACAACCTATTGGCTCTATTACAGAATAAACATTTTCTAATAAAATATATACATTTGTATTTTGAATTAATTCTAAAAGCTCTTTCATTCTTTCAACTGCACCACTATAGCGCCAAACATCATAGTTCCATAATGTATGGTATATTAGGTTAACTCTTATATTGAAATCTTTTGATACTTTCTTTAAAACTTCTAGTCTATTCTTTTCTTGTTCTAATTTTGCAAATCCCAAAGTTTCAAAATTAAATTCATCAGTAAGTGGTAAATGTACAGTAACCTCCTCTATAATCGGAATTTGCTCCTTATACCTTTTTACAACATCATAGACAATATTTATACATTCATATGATACAAACTGAATTTCAACTCCTTTATACTTTTCTATGTATGGTTTTAATATATTTACTCCATTAAAATTTTCATCACATTTTGGATATATTTTCATTTCTTTTCCTCCAATTCCTTCACAAATTTTATCATAGCCAAAAAAAATATTCAACAAAAAAAGCTAGATTTTTACATCTAACTTTTAGGTATTTTCTTGTATCCATTTATTTGCAAAAGGACAAGTAGCTTGAACTTTTGCTCCTTTTTGTTTTATAGTATCAACCGCTTCTTGAACTAATTTGCTTCCTATCCCTTGTCCCCTTAAAGAATCATCAACAAATGTGTGGTCAATATTATATAATCCATCTTCTATTTCATAAAAAGTAACCTCTGCTATAGTCTCATTATTGATATTTGTTGCATAAATCCTATTTTCTTCTTTAAAAAATTGCATAATGTTATCCTCCTTCATCTTTCAAAATATTATCTGCTTCATCTTGTGTTATATAATCATTTTCTACCATTTTACGTATAACATGTCTTGCTCTTTTTTTTGTTAGCTCTGGATTTTTCGTTGGAGCATACACACTTGGTGCATTTGGAATTCCAGCAAGCATTATACATTCATAATCTGTCATTTCTCGAAGTTCTTTCTTAAAATACCCTTTACATGCATCTTTTACAGTATAATAACCATCTCCAAAATAGCTTGTATTTGCATATAATTCAAAAATTTTTTCTTTACTTAAGATGTTATCTAGCTTACTTGCCATAAGCACTTCAGCAACTTTCCTTTTTCCAGTTTTTTCTTGTGTAAAATAGATATTTTTTGCAAGCTGTTGAGAAATCGTACTTCCACCTTCCACAAAGTCCTTGGCCTTAATGTCATTATATATTGCCCTTGCAACTGATATAAAGTCGATTCCTTTATGCTCATAAAATCTATGGTCTTCTGTAGCAATAACTGCATTCACATACATTTCAGGAAGTTCTGAAAATTCAGAGTAGTTCTTCTTCTTTTCTATGCTTGCTACTTTTTCGTCTATAGGCTCTTTCTCCAAAGCTTGCTTGTACATATTATATCCTGGAAATCCAAATATTACTCCTACTATTATTCCTATAATTAGTATAACTAAAATTAGTATAATTATTAATTTTTTTAATAATTTCATTTATTGCTCCTTCTTTTTTGAGGACGGGGCAATAATTCACTTTAATCAAGAGTGAATTTTTACTCCGTCCCCAATTGTTAGGTTACTTTTTTACTCCGTCCCCAAAAGCAACCTTGTATTTTAAAAGTTTCTCTTTATCTTCTTTACTCACTCTATAGCTATCTCTACATTTTGAAATTGCTTTATTTATTGTAAAGTTATTTAAGTTGTGGTGTTCTAAATATTTTAAAGTTTTTTCTCTATTATATATAATAAGCTCGCATAAAAGCCATGCAACAGCCATATTAACATAGTACTCACTTTCATCATATAAGCTGTCCATCACCTTGAAAACTTTATCAACATATTCTGTATTTTTATAACTAAACAGAATTCTTACTCCAACTCTCCTTTTAAACAAATCTTTACTTTTTATATATTCTTCTGAAAGACTCCAATATTCCCTTTCTAAACCTTTTATTTTAAAAGATAAAATATCACATGTTGCCCAATTATCTAAATATAGCTCATTTAAATAATGCTTTTTTAGTTCAAAGTCTTTTATAAGATTGATTAAACATGCATTTATAATAGTGTTTTCATAATATTTATTATTTTTTAAATCTAAAAAACTTAAATAGTTTCCTTTTGAAATTTTTTTACTAATATCTCTTAAATCAGGAATTGGAATTCCAAGCACTTCCATATTTGTATTTATGGTTCTTTTTGCAAAATCAATTTTTTCTGGTCTTTTTATGCTTTCCAAATATTTATTAAATTCTTTAATATCTTTATTTTTCCAAATTTCTTTATATAGTTCCATACTAAATTCCTTTCTGTCAAAAAAAAACCGTCCCACTTGACCAAAAAAATGACCCATTTGACCATTAATTTCTTTTCCTTATCATCATAATAGCAGCTATAAATACACTTATCATCATAGCTTGTGGATAAACAGATATTGCAATTGCTAATCCAAGCACTTTTATATCTACATCAATAACTAAAGCATCCATATATTTTTTAGTAATTTTTGATAAATCCTTATTTCCTTTATTTGCTTTATTTAAAACTCTATTAAGTATTATATTTACAAGGCTTATTAGTATAACTACCACACCATAAAGTCCTTGAATTACTTTATTATCATAATACAAGCTTACAAGTGAAGTTGTATATGGTATTAATGATAATAAAAATAACAAGACTATATTCCAAGCTATTACTCTATTTGATATTGTATTTGCTTTACTCCATGTATTATGTAGAGTAATCCACATTGAGCCTAACCAAAAAAATGATAATGCATAAGCTAAAAATGATTCTCTTAAGGCCCAAATTTGAGCAATTGTTGGCTCTGTTGGTTTTTTTAATTCTAAAACTAATATTGTCATAATTATTGCTAAAACTGCATCTGTAAATGTAACTAATCTTTCTTTTTCCATTTGTATTCTCCTTATAATTCTTGTTCTTCATCTTCATATCCATATTGTTTTTTTAATTTTGTATCAGTATCTTGTATACCAAGTTCTTTCATTAACTTTCTTAATTTTTTAATATCTGTCGGTAAAAATAGAGGGGATTCTATCATTAGCTCTTCTAATACTTTCAATTGCTCTAATGAAATCACTTTATATAAATCCTCATTTGTTTCTGCAATTTGACTGTCTCTTACAGCACTTAATAATGGCTCTTGGGAAATAACTAAATCTCCAATAGGAAGATAATTACTATATCCATCTATTCCTCTATCTTCAATCGATTCTTGGATAGATGCTATATCTTCGGCAATAAAGACCCTTCCTTGATTTAATGAATCTCTAGTCTCCTCAATTGCATCTCTTTGAGTTACATATTCATTAAATGCTTCTAATTCTTTGCCATCTTCTGTTGTAATATTATTACCAGTTTTAAACATTATCTTTCCATCTATTATACCATCTCTTGATAACATTGCATGCCTAATTTCATGTCTTATATGTATTTCATTGTTTATAGTAGAGCTATCTACAAACGGATCAAAGTAAATAATTACCTCTGTAATCTTTCCGTTCTTATTCTTTAAAACTGTATATTGTTTTTCTTCTTCAAAAAGTTCTTCTATGTCAGCTTCACTTTTTAATACAAAATTCCCTCCAATTATACGACTTTTAGCAATTGCCATTTTATCATTTCCTAGTTCCTGTTCTTTAGCTTTTTGAGTTCTTGCATATTCTAATAATTCTTTTAGCGGTGCTTCTGCTCTTTTTTTATATATAATGGCTTTTTGAGCTAATTTTGAATATATTCTTGTCATTTCATCAAATTTCTCTGTTATAGCAATAGCTTTATCATCCATATTTTGTGGAAAATATCCCATTTTTTTAAAAAATTTGCACCTTTTAGTTAATATAAATTCATCTAAAGTCGCTTTTTTGTTTTCATCACGATTGTATGATTCTAATGATGATTTTATATCAGTTTCTGACAAATCCTCTAAAAATGTCCATATACCATCAAATTTAACAGGTTCCCCGACAGAATTAGATAATTTCATTGTTGGTCCAAAAAAATTTTTTATAATATTTTTGATTATTTGATTATCGCATCTTATTGTTCCATTTTCCACTTTAATATCTTTTTTATCTTCAATATCATTAGAATTCTTAATATTTATAGTATTTTTTATAAAATCCACTATTTGTTGTGCACTAGACTCACGATATTTTAACCAAATATAAGAATCTAACATATCAGGGTCTATCCAAAAGCAAAATTTAATTCTGTCAAATCGTTTTTCAAACATTTCTCTTGTATCTGGTCCAAATTGTTTAACATAGTAATCTATAATACTATCTCTATTGTCTTGTATTCTTTTATAATAATCTATAAATTTCATTTTTTATATTCCTATCTATTTATATAAAAATGCATTTTTCGCAGTTATTATGCTTATTCGCATTATATGTTTTCATTTTCTATATTTCCTACCTTATACTCAATATCCTCCATATAAGGAAAAATCTCTTTAACCCTTTTTAAAGTAAGCATTGTCATTCTAGGGTGTGGATTTTTAGGGTTATCTGTTATAAGTTTTTGAGTATAGCAATTTTTTGCTGTTTTAAAAAGTACATATCTATTTCTTACATAGGTATAATAAATTTGATATCCATTTTTTAAATCTAGCCACATATCTTCAAATGTATAGTTTTCCATTATTGCTCCTTCCATTAATTTAAGTTAATAAATTAATATTGTATCTAATGGTGGTGGTGAATCATCATTATCTCTATCTTTTGGTGTTTTTGGATTTTGATCATTTGGGTCGTTATCTGTAATCTTTCTTGGTTCTTCATTTGAAACTTTAATTCTATCTCTAAATATCTCTTCCTGAGATTTTTCTTTAGAAGTTTTTGACATAACTTTTTCAGCTAGTATTTTTTCTAATTCTTCAATCTTCTTTTTAATTTGGTTTATATAATCCACTGTTTGTGGCATTTCTTCCTTTAACTTATTATTTTCTGTATTACTTATCATTTGTTGAGTTTTTCCTAATAATTCATTTACCCTTTCTAACTCTTTTTTTAACATACTTAAGCAAAATTCTAACTCCTCCCATTTGTTTTCGAAAGGATCGGCTTGCCCAAAACTTAAAGTTCCTTTTTCTCTAAGCATTTCAAGCTCATTTTTTAGACCTTCTGCTATTTCATTTTGATTCAAATCTTTTTGTATTCCCTCATCAATATTACTATTAATAGTAGATACAAAAACATTTGATATACCGCCTATCAGATAGCATTTTTCCTAGTTTATCTTTTGATTCATTTAAAGCACTTGTTAATTCAGTAACAAAAATATCTGTAAACTGCTGTATTTTCCATGAATCTACCAAACTTGTTTCATTCGGTTCCATTTTACTCAGTTCACTCTTTATTAATAATTTCCATCTTTTTCCAAATATGATTTTAAACTCTTTTACTGCCTCTGCAGTAATCTCTTCTCCTCTAGCTATAGTTCCACTAATCATATCATTTGGAAGAATCCTACCATGCTTTATAGCTAAATTCACTTCTTTTTTAATAACCTCTATTGTTTCTTGCCTATTCAACTCTTTATTGAATAGTCTAAAACATTTATCTATTTTTTCTATAAAAATCTCAGGGAGTTGTACTTCTCCATTTAATTCCATATTCATGTTTCCTTTCCCGTGCATTTTGGACCGGTTCTTTTTTGCCCGTGCAAAAAAGAACCGGTCCATTTTGCACGCTTATTTTATCATTTCTTTAAATTCTTCTTCTGAAATCACTTTAACTCCAAGAGTCT
>Ga0247611_10003290_pt1 | contig 24191 bp, 21 predicted proteins | sample 177DNAGHGhighgp2_FD_192422 | JGI IMG/M metagenome (GOLD analysis project Ga0247611, IMG submission 192422) | Sheep rumen microbial communities from Palmerston North, Manawatu-Wanganui, New Zealand - 1770 DNA GHGhigh gp2 | ecosystem: Host-associated > Mammals > Digestive system > Stomach > Rumen... | reverse complement strand
TTGCTTGCAAACTATCAGGATGTTCCCGAGAATCTTATCCAAGCAATTGTCGAAAGCAACAAGACCCGAAAAGACTTCATCGCTGATCGCGTACTTGAGATTGCCGGTACATACGAAAACAGCGAGTCTTATTCAAAGGCCAAGGAGAGCAAACAGAAAGAGGTCATCGTCGGTGTTTATAGACTGACTATGAAATCCAACTCTGACAACTTCCGTCAAAGTTCTATCCAAGGCGTAATGAAGCGAATCAAGGCCAAAGGTGCAACCGTTATCATATACGAACCCACACTTGAAGATGGAAGCACATTCTTCGGTTCTAAGGTAGTAAATGATATTAAGAAGTTTAAAAAGAAGTGTGGGTGTATAATAGCTAACAGATATGATCCAATCCTGGATGATGTAGAAGAAAAGGTCTACACAAGAGATTTGTTCAGAAGAGATTAAAAAGAGGAGATAGCAAGATGAAAATCACAGTAGCAGGCGTCGGTTATGTAGGACTCTCTCTCGCAGTCCTTCTCGCTCAGAATCATGAAGTTACAGCAATCACTACAACTGAAGCTAAAGCTGAAAAACTTAACAACTTCATCAGTCCTATCCAGGATGATGAGATTGAGAGATTCTTCAAGGAAGTTCACGATGGCTCAAGAAACCTCAATCTCCATACTACAACAGATAAAGCTGCTGCATACGGCAATGCTGATCTCGTAATCATTGCTACTCCTACTAACTACGATGATGAGAACCATTTCTTCGATACATCAGCTGTTGAAGATGCGATTGAATGGACTCTTAAAGTTAACCCCAATGTACTCATGGTAATCAAGTCAACGATACCTGTAGGTTATACAGAATCCGTTAAGAAGAAGTATGGTGTAAAGAACATCATTTTCTCTCCTGAATTCTTAAGGGAATCTAAGGCTCTTTACGATAATCTCCACCCTTCACGAATTGTTGTCGGATGTGATGATAATCAGAAGGAAGAAGGTCAGATGTTTGCTGACCTCCTCCTAGAAGGTGCAAGAACAGAAGAAAAGAGAGCCGGACAGGAACCTCAGGATATTCCAGTTCTGCTTGCTCACTTAACTGAAGCAGAAGCAATCAAACTCTTTGCAAACACATATCTGGCAGTACGTGTATCCTACTTCAACGAACTTGACACATATGCGCAGACTAAAGGATTAGATACTCAAATGATAATTGACGGTGTCTGCATGGATCCGCGTATCGGCAGTCACTACAACAATCCTTCATTTGGTTATGGTGGATATTGTCTTCCTAAAGACACAAAACAGCTCCTTGCAAACTACAAGGATGTTCCTCAGACAATGATCGAAGCTGTTGTTAAGTCCAACACAGTCCGTAAAGACTTCATTGCCGATCAGATCATTGCAAAGGATCCTAGAACAGTCGGAGTATATCGACTTACAATGAAGTCAAATTCAGATAACTTCCGCGCCTCTGCAATTCAGGGAGTTATGAAGAGAATCAAGGCTAAAGGTATACCGATTATTATTTATGAACCCACTCTTGAGAATGGTTCTGAGTTCTTCCGTTCTGAAGTAGTAAACGATCTTGATAGATTCAAATCAGAATCTGATGTAATTCTTGCCAACAGATTTGATGCAGATGTATTAAGAGATGTATCTGATAAGGTCTATACCAGAGATCTTTTTAGGAGAGATTAATATGGGGAAGACAAAGGTTGAGCTTAATGGCAAAACGATACTCGTTACAGGATCTCCTGGATTCATAGGAGCAAATCTTGTTTTACGCCTTCTTAAGGAGATGACTTCAGGAACGATCATCTCACTTGACAACATGAATGACTATTATGATCCTGCTTTGAAGGAATATCGATTGTCACTCATCGAGAAAGCATCAGCCAATTCTCAAGTAAAACACATATTCATCAAGGGCTCAATCGCAAATAAAAGTCTGATTGACAACGTTTTTACAGAATATAAACCCGCTGTTGTCGTTAATCTTGCAGCACAAGCAGGTGTAAGGTATTCTATTGATCACCCCGATGTCTACATAGAATCAAACATCATTGGATTCTATAATATTCTAGAAGCGTGCAGATATAACGAAGTAGAACACTTGGTATATGCATCCAGCAGCAGCGTCTATGGAGGTAACAAAAAAGTTCCGTTTAGTGTTGATGATAAAGTTGATAATCCAATTTCCCTTTATGCTGCTACAAAAAAGAGCAATGAACTGTTGGCTCACTGCTATTCCAAATTGTATAATATTCCATCAACAGGTTTGAGATTTTTTACTGTATATGGACCAGCTGGAAGACCTGATATGTTTTATTTTTCAGCTACACAAAAGCTCACATCAGGCAAGACTATCCAAATATTCAACTATGGAAATTGCATGCGCGATTTCACTTATATTGATGATATTGTGGAAGGTGTGTACCGGGTAATGCAGGGGGCACCGAAAAAAGCAAATGGTGAAGATGGTCTGCCCTTACCTCCATATGCCGTTTACAACATAGGCGGAGGCACTCCTGAAAACTTGCTTGACTATGTAACAACTTTGCAGGAAGAACTGGTTAGAGCAGGCGTTTTGCCCGAAGACTATGATTTTGAAGGTCACCGAGAACTTGTTCCTATGCAACAGGGAGATGTGCCAACAACGTTTGCCGACTCCGAAGCTTTGGAACGTGATTATGGATTCAAGCCTACGATTGGGATTAGAAAGGGATTAAGATTGTTTGCGGTGTGGTATAAAGGGTACTATTGATGCTATCTTAACCTACAAAATGACCTGAAATGCAGGAAACCATTTTACCCAAGCGATGGAGCTTCATCGAGCAGAGACTGATCATACTTTCTCAAAGAACGTATCCGGCCTACTAGGATCAAATATCTCATTGCAAGTCATTACTGTAACCAGGTCATCTGTATCAGACAGATTAATAATATTATGCGTCCACCCTGGGATCATATGAACTGCTTCGATCTTATCACCTGATACTTCAAACTCAACTATCTCACCTGTATTGATATTTCGCTCCTGAATAAGCCCGTGGCCTTTTACTACAATAAATAATTCCCATTTAGAATTATGCCAATGTTGGCCTTTGGTAATACCCGGTTTGCTAATATTGATCGATACCTGTCCACAATCCTCTGTGTGTACAAGTTCAGTAAAAGAACCTCTGTTATCAACATTCATTTTCAAAGTATATTTAAACTTATCAGCTGGCAGATAAGAAAGATATAAACTATACAATTTCTTGGCAAAGGATCCGGCAGGCATCTTGGGCATCATAAGCGTAACAGGCTGTTCCTTGAATAATTCTAGAAGATCCACTATCTCGCCTAACGTAACCTTATGTGTTACAGGCACACAACAGTAACGCCCATCGCTCCTCAATACAGTCTCTACACCATCAAATTCACAATGCTGCTCCTTGCCTTCAAGAAGGTCGTACATACCTTCAACCAGATCATCAATATACAACAGTTCAAGTTCAGTAGAACGATCATTAACCGTAAATTGCTCATCATTTGCTACAGCCCAACAGAAGGTGGACACTGCAGAATTGTACTTGGGTCTTGAGTGCCCCATGAGATTAGGGAAACGATATACTGCAACCTTTGTTCCTGTCTCATTAGCATAATCGAAGAAAAGTTCTTCTCCCGCCTTCTTGCTTCTTCCGTATTCCGAGTCACCAAAACGGCCGGAAAGAGTTGCCTGAATAGATGAACTAAGCATAATAGGAGATTTATTGTTATGCTTCTTCAAGCAAACCAACAAATCACTTGCAAATCCAAAGTTGCCTTTCATAAAATCATCAGGATTTTCAGGCCGGTTAACACCTGCAAGATTAAAGACAAAATCGCAATCAGAACAATACTTATCCAGTTCTTCAGCAGAAGAATCAATATCATATTCATATATCTCTTCAACAGATATATCAGGTCTTGTCTTATTCTTACCATCTCTAATGTTTTTAAGATTGTTTACAAGAGCTGTGCCTACCATGCCCTTTGAACCGGTAACTAGTATATTCATAAAATACCTCCTATCTCAAAGTCATATGCAATCCATAATCATTATATAATTCTCTAATTTCTTTTTCTCTTTCAGGATCTGCTTTTTGAGCAGTCTTTATACTTGCCTTGACACTTTTCCCCCCGCTTACAGCAGTAAATGCTCGTTTGATCCATGCTAAAGGAAGAAGAATAGCTTTCCCATGTAGCCACGGATAAAGCGAGCACATTTCTCTGAAGCTCGGGAACCAATATGACATCAAATATCTGAAACCGCCTTTCTCAGTTGCCAGCACTTGAGCATTTTCACAGGTGCCAAAAACACCTCCGTCCATGATGAAATCTATCATCTTGTCATAAAATAGTTCTTCTGTTGTTTCAGAGCTAAACCAATAATCTACTAAACCGCTCATCTCCTTATAGAATTCCAATAAACCGATAGATTCCAATTCTCTATTAAGATAATCCCTATCACATACGATATCCTTGTATACATAAATATCACATAAGAATCTTGCGCCAATACCACCTTCAAGGAAATGGATTGCCATATGGATTACACTAAAGATAATCTCATCTTCAATTTTCATCTCGTGTATGTGATTCATTCCATTGGAGAGAATACTTCTATCCCACACTTTGTTACACCATTCGTAAAAACAGGAGTCAGACGGAACAAGTTGTCTATGTGCTTCAACCACTATGTTCTTTGATTTGCGATAGGTATCGTTTTTACGACCTTCTTCGTAACCGCCATATCCATTGTCAAGCATCACTTGTTTCAACAGTTTGTGATGCTCAGATTTATAGAGAAAATCTATATCCCCCATAGTTCTAAATAGTGGATTAGAGTATCTAGAACGGATTACTGATCCTTTAAGGAAAATACAGTCTATACCATTTTCCTCAAACTTTTTTTTCAGCAAATCAAGTTCGCGCAACTGATTAACCTGCCTGGAAACGAGTTGCAGATTAGTTTTATATAGAGACTCTTTGTTATTTTGTGAAGGTTGGTTAGTAATATTATCCGAATGTGTTACAGCATAATTTAGTATCGGAGTAATGCTCTGTTTTTTGAACAATTCTGTCAGACAATCCCAATCATACTCTATATCAGGTAATGTATGATTACCCAGAATGCTATTAATTATGATTCCGAATTGTCTATAGGCATTCTGCATTTACTCTTTGCGCCACACCATCTTATTAACAACACCAACATAACTTTGAATGATCTTAACCACCTTGTCTGATACATTCTCATCAACATAGTCAGGTACGGGAATACCATTATCACCATTAGCTACCATATCAACGGCAGCATCTACAGCCTGGAGCAATCCGACAGTATCAATGCCTGATAAGATAAAACAGCCCTTATCAAGTGCTTCCGGGCGCTCTGTGGATGTTCTTATACAAACTGCAGGGAACGGGTTGCCAACAGAAGTAAAGAAACTACTCTCTTCAGGAAGTGTTCCGCTGTCTGATACTACTGCAAACGCATTCATCTGGAGGCAGTTGTAATCATGAAATCCAAGAGGTTCATGCTGGATGACTCTCTTATCAAGTTCAAATCCGGATGCTTCAAGTCTCTTCTTTGACCTGGGGTGACATGAATACAGAATCGGCATATCATACTTTTCTGCCATCTTATTAATCGCTGTAAACAACGAGAGGAAATTCTTCTCAGTATCAATATTCTCTTCTCTATGAGCAGACAAAAGAATATATTTACCCTTCTCAAGTCCAAGTTTGGAATGAACATCGGAAGACTGAATCTTACCAAGATTCATTCTGAGGACTTCCGCCATAGGTGAACCTGTTACATATGTTCTCTCCTTAGGCAATCCACAGTCTGCAAGATAGCGACGTGCATGTTCACTATATGCAAGATTAACATCTGATATGATATCTACTATACGACGATTGGTTTCTTCCGGGAGACATTCATCCTTACATCTGTTGCCTGCCTCCATATGGAATATCGGTATGTGAAGTCTCTTAGCACCGATTACTGACAAACACGAATTTGTGTCACCAAGAACGAGCACTGCATCTGGCTGCAACGCTACCATTGCCTTGTAGCTCTCAGCTATTATATTACCCATTGTCTCGCCAAGATCGTTGCCTACAGCATTCAAATAGATCTCAGGATCATCAAGTTCAAGATCTTTGAAGAATACTCCGTTCAAGTTGTAATCGTAGTTCTGACCTGTATGCACAAGAAGTGTATCAAAGTACTTCCTGCACTTTTTGATTACAGCAGCAAGACGGATTATCTCCGGCCTTGTACCTACAATGATCATTAGTTTGATCTTGCCATTGTTCTTCCAATCAGCCATATCACACCTCACCCAACTGTTCCTTAACATAATCTGTTGTCAGTATTTTCTTAACGACACCATCCACATCAAGTAGATTGGTGTTATGTGAAGTATATGATTCGTCTGCTTCTGTCTGAACCTGGCCTTTTACAAAGAACTTGTCGTAATTAAGATCTCTGTTATCAGCTGCAACTCTGAAGTACTGACCCATATCTTCAGAACGAAGTCTCTCTTCACGAGTCATTAGTGTCTCATAGAGTTTCTCACCATGGCGTGTACCTATTATGTTTGTTCCTGTATCTCCAAACAGTTGCTGTACACCCTTTGCCAGATCTCCGATAGTTGATGCATCTGCTTTCTGGATAAACAAGTCCCCAGGGTTCGCATTGTTGAAAGCAAATCTTACAAGCTCAACAGCCTCATCAAGATTCATAAGGAATCTTGTCATGGCAGGGTTAGTAATAGTAATAGGACTACCTGCTTTTATCTGATCTATAAACAAAGGAATTACTGATCCCCTTGAACACATGACATTACCATAACGTGTACAGCAGATAACTGTTCCTCCACGCTCTGCCGCAACACGAGCATTTGCGTAAATGACATGTTCCATCATGGCCTTTGAGATACCCATGGCATTAATTGGGTAAGCAGCCTTGTCCGTTGACAAACATACGACCCTCTTTACGCCTGCATCGATGGCTGCATGAAGAACATTATCTGTTCCTTCAACATTTGTCTTAACGGCCTGCATAGGAAAGAATTCGCAGGAAGGAACCTGCTTAAGTGCTGCAGCATGGAAAATGTAGTCTACTCCAGGCATTGCATCAGCAACAGATCTGGGATCTCTTACATCACCAATATAGAACTTTACTTTGCCTGCAGAATCAGGATGTTTAGCCTGTAATTCGTGACGCATATCATCCTGCTTCTTCTCATCCCTTGAAAAGATGCGGATCTGACCAATGTCGGTCTCAAGAAAATGCTTCAGCACTGTGGAACCGAATGATCCTGTTCCGCCTGTAATCATCAATGTTGCGCCGTTAAACTCTGACATAAAAAACTCCAATAAACAATTTAGATATTTGTTCTTTTAATTAATGCCCACTTTCCTATTGTAATACATGAACCCCACGCAAACAATATAGTTAAGATCACTAAAATCAATGCGTACATCCAACAGCCACTTAATCCAAGTTCAATAAAAGCATTCATAATAATCATGTGATACAGAAATAACCCATATGATATATCCACTTTAATCTCCAATCCCGCGAATCTGTATGCAAATCCTATAAGTCCGCTGACCATAAGGACAGACCACAAAACGAAATATCCTGCATATATATCAAATCCTGTCATATATGGGACAACGCCTCCAACAAGAAACAGATACCAGAACCTAGTTAATAAAGGCAACGTCTTATCCTTAAACTCTGCAATAAAGCACCCTATAAAGAAAAGCCAACAATACTTAATTATAGTCTGCCCATAAAGCTTACTAACTATCTCCACACCTGTTTTATCCACAACAATCTGCCCAACAATGCTTGTTATTAACAATCCTGCAAATGAAGCTATCCAGTATATCCAATTTTTATTGTGTAGCATCTTACGAATTAGCCATGCAATAATGTAGAACTGTATCATCACAGATATGGTCCATAATGCACCATTAGGAGTGCCACAGCCATATTCTCTTAATGATGAAGGAGTCCAAAACTGGAAGATCGTTCCCTGTGCAATCGCAAACAATCCAAGATGAACCAGATTCGCCTTATTATACAAAACAACAATCGTAATCAGTTCAATCAAGACCGCCATCCATAATTCTGGATAAATTCTCCAAAAACGTTTCTTAATATACTCATCATAAGAACGTGATCTCTCCATAGAGAACCATATGAGAAATCCACTGATAATAAAGAAAATCGGAACACCTCTAAAGTAAAAAAGAGAAGTAGATAAACATGAGTATATTGAAACCTGAAAATTATTAATTAGATGAAATAATATTACTTGCAGGGCTGCGAGTAATCTTATTAGAGAGAGACTGTTATGATTTACTTCACTCACATTACTTATTTAGCAACAACGTATGCTAGTGTCACTTTATTTTTCGCCTACAAGCAGTCTGGTGTACTTATTTGTCCTTAGTAATCTCGCTATAGCGAGGGATCCAATAACTGCCAAAATCATATTAATTATCATATGCAGTAATGGCGGTACAGTCCCATTAAAAACAGCTATCGAGATATAAATGATTTGTTGATGAAATAAATAGATAATCATTGAATTCGCAGCTATCTTTTTGAACCATTTGCTATCCCGGTTAATCTTCCTGGCCAAATCCTGCAAAATGAGGAATGCGATAATTGCACCTAGACAATGAATGGTGACTCCAACCGCAAGATTTACTATTCTAAACAGCATACCTGTTTTATCGGACAGCCACCGCCACTGTATTATGAACAACAAGATGTTAGCAATAAGCATTGTCCACTTTACATACCATCTGGTGGTTAATCCCTTTCCCTCTCTATGAAGACGTCTCAAAATCATTCCGATAATAAAGTACAGAATATCTTGCAACGCAGTCCAAATAACGAACACGTTTATGCGGACTGTCTGTGTTCCTAAGATACCAATCGCCAGGAATCCTACCCCGATTCCAATCGCTTTGATATTGCTTTTATTTATCGTTTCAGAAAGCGGCCATACAATTACAAATGCAAAAAACAAAACCAGTAAAAACCATAATTGATTAGGGTTAATACCAAGCAGATAGTTCTTGACAACATCAATTAGTGAGTAGTGAAAAAAGAAATACCCTATAGGAATAGCCCAGACAAGTGAAACGAACAAATACGGAACTATCAGTCGTTTTATCTTCCCTCTAATAAAGCTTCCATACTGTTGGTATTTACCTCTTTCAAAGCGCAAAAACGAATATATATAACCGGACGTTAAAATAAAGCAGTATACATGGAATGAATTCAGCCAATTAGCGATAACGCTTGCACTGGCGATAGTCCGTTCCGGCTCACAAGCCGAAAACCATCCTCCGCCCCAGAATATAATACTGTGGTAAAGCACAACCATCAGCATCAGTATTGTCTTTACAAAAGTGCAATTATCAACGCTTGCTTGCTCGCTTGCTAAAAGATTGTCCATCGTACCCTCCGTGTCAACAACTATCTGTAGTTTTTGTTCCCTTTATTATCCCCCAATTAGTATACCTAGAGGGCAGGCAGACATATTATGCCTCAACCAAATGCGGACGACCCTCGAGTTCTTCTTTTACATAGTCCGTTGTGAGATTTTTTTGACTACGGCGTCAACATCCAAACGAGTGGTGTTATGGCTCGTATATGCTTCATCACCCTCCGTCTGGACATTGCCTTCAACATAGAACTTGTCGTAGTTAAGCGAACGGCCATCAGGAGCGATACGGAAATAGTGTCCCATATCTGTTGAGCGGAGTCTCTCTTCCCTTGTCATCAGGGTCTCATAGAGTTTTTCTCCGTGGCGGGTACCAATGATTTTCTTTTCCGTCTGTCCGAACAGTTTCATGACGCCGTCTGCAAGATCGCCAATAGTAGAAGCGTCCGCCTTCTGGATGAAAAGATCACCCGGTTCAGCGTTCTCGAAAGCGAAAGCCACGAGATCAACAGCTTCGTCGAGATTCATCAGAAAACGAGTCATGTTCGGATCGGTAATTGTAATCGGTGCTACCAAAAGATCCGGTACCACCAGTTAAACAAGAGTTTTGTTTTTGAACGCTTCTGTAATTTGCATCATCTATCCCTCCAGAAATTGTTTTCGTTTAGTACAAAACAAACACATACCAAATTGCAAATCAGCATCCCAGTATCATTTATAACGGGTTCCAAGGAACGTAGCCCTTGTCCTCCAATATGTCTGCGATTCTTTCGCATGCATGTCCATCACCATAAGGATTGCAGGCATGGCTCATTTTTTCATACTCTTCTTTGTTCTCAAGTAGGAGTTTGAATGTCCTATAGATGGTTTCTTCATCCGTGCCGACCAGTTTCAGAGTACCGGCATCCACGCCTTCCGGACGTTCGGTCGTGTCTCTCATTACGAGAACCGGAACACCATAGGATGGGCACTCTTCCTGAATTCCGCCGGAGTCGGTCAAGCAGAGATAACTTCGCGCTTCAAAGTTGTGACAGTCAAAGACCTCGATCGGCTCGATGATGTGAATTTGGTCACAATCACCAAGTTCCTCATCCGCCGCCTTTCTTACCACCGGGTTCATATGGATAGGGTACACAACTTTGCACTCCGGATGCTCATCAAGGACACGTCGGATCGCACGAAACATATGGTGCATAGGTTCGCCAAGGTTCTCTCGGCGATGGGCTGTTATAAAAATCAGTTTGCTATCTCCTACCCACTCCAGCTCGGGATGCGTGTAGTCCTCCTTGACAGTATGCTGCATAGCATCGATTACGGTGTTACCTGTGATGTATATTGTTTCCGGATTCTTCCCTTCCGACTTCAAATGATCTGCCGCAAGCTGTGTAGGTGCGAAGTTATACTGAGATACAATTCCAACCGCCTGGCGGTTAAACTCCTCTGGATATGGACTGTAGATGTTATAAGTACGAAGTCCAGCCTCAACATGACCGACTGGAATCTGTAAGTAGAAACAGGCCAGAGCTGTTACGAAGGTAGTGGAGGTATCTCCGTGAACGAGAACAATATCTGGCTTCTCTTTCTCCAGAACTTCTTTGATCCCGTTCAAAATATTCGTTGTAATATCAAAGAGAGTCTGACGATCCTTCATAATGTTCAGATCGTAATCCGGGACAACACTGAAGGTCTCTAACACCTGATCCAGCATTTGGCGATGCTGGGCTGTGACGCAAACCACAGTCTGAATGCCCTTTCTAGTTTTCAATTCATTGACAAGCGGGCAAATCTTGATTGCCTCTGGTCTGGTCCCGAAGACCAGCATCACTTTTTTCATACCTAAGTCTCCTGTTTTATCGAAAGTATTTATCACCTGTTTGCTATTTTTCCCTTTACAGTATCTATCAGCAATGATTTCTCCTCTTTATTCAAAGTGATTATAAAGAACAAGACATATCCAACAGCTGCTGAAATTAAACCACAAGCAATAAATCCTATCCAGCCCTTACAATTAATGATGTTTCTAAATATATATGTTGAAAATAGTGTTGTTATAGTCGCGATTGTCGCTTTCAGTAAGTGTTTATAAAAAGGAGTGGGCGAACTATTCAAAATCCTTGATGTATAGATTGGTACAAAGCCCACGCAATAAACAATGTTGAATATAGTAGATAACATTGGAACGAAATAAAATGAAACATCAATAAATCTAGGTGCGATATAGCAAATAATAGCATTAAATGCACCTAAAACAACCATTGCTAATGCTGGCTTCCTAACTTTATTCATAACCGGATAAACCTGGGTCAAAGTCCACATATTAGCCTGTATAACATATGGAATTAAATAAATAACAGAACCATACTGCAATTCAATTGCATTCTCATTTGGCATCCATAACAAGAAAAATTCCTTTCCCATACCTATCAAAAGAATAATAGGCACAGAAATAATAGCACCCATTAACCTTTCCGATTTCATGGTCTCCTTTGCAAGTCCTATCTCTCCAGATGATGCAAATTGATTTGTAAGTCTTGGATAAAATACATTAATCATCATTGTGATGATGGTCGTGCATAAGCTAGGTAATGTATGCGCTATGGAAAGAGTTCCTGATGCTGCTGCGCCAAACAGCATATTTGCAAAAACCAAAGTCAAGCCCGAAAGAAGATTATTGCCCAACGAACTGATAGAACTCCAGATGCCAGAAAAAAACAGTTCTTTCACTGCTCTAAATCGAGCACGCGAAAAACTAATCTTATAATCTGGTAATAGTTTTCTCGTCCAATGATATTGAATAACAAAGTTTATAATACTTTCACAGAAGGTCGTGACCCCAACAAAGACTATATTAGGGTGAAAGATCGAAAAAAACGATATATACAGTACTACTCTGACAATACTAATAACAATCTGCTGACCTGATCTTAAATCAATTCTCTCTGTAACAAACGTTGCTACGCCATACACGGATCCAATGATATTGACCAGCATTGCAGCAAAAACCAGGCCAAACATGCATCTGACATTCGCAACCTGATTTGGTGCAATATCAAAAAAAAATTCAGCTCGCGCTACAATGAAAGTCATTGGAATTAAGAACATAGCCGCCAAAATTACATTTGTAAGTAACACCGAGGAGCTATACTCTTGTGCTTTATCTTTATTTTTTCTTACAATCTCGATTGTAATAAATCTCGAAGCCAGAGCATTAAAAGCTGTAACAATTATTGTGAAATAATTAACAAGATTGCTTGCAATGGGATAAAATGAATAGGTTTCTTTTCCGATTTGCGCCACAAGAAAAGGTGTAAATATGAACGCTATTCCCAACCCAACAATTGTTGCAATTATGCTTGCAACAATATTAATAAGTAATCTGTTTTTCCCTCTCATCTTATCTATATTTCCTTCCGCAGTATAACAATAGAGAGCTTTGACAGATTTGAATCACATTGTCAAATATCCTAGTAAAAACTTTTACGTTTTAATCCTCATTACTACTGTTTCTTGCAATAATACTCTCGGATGAATTCGAGCTAATTATCTTTGCGGGTACTCCAGCAATTGTATACCCACCAAGCGGGAAACTCTTGTTAACAACAGCATTGGCGCCTATTACTGTATTATCACCTATTACTATTTCTCCAAATAATTTCGCGCCTGGTCCAAGATATACATTATTCCCTATAGTTGGCACGCCGTCATCCGTCGCTGAAGATCCTATATTAACTCCAGAATGTATACGACAGTTTTTTCCGATTTTTGCATTCGGATTAACCACTATATTTCCATAATGAGCTATGCTTAACCCTTCCTCGAAGCAATTCTCCGGAATCTGAAGCCCTAGCCTCTCGCTCATTTTTTTTAATCGAATCCTATTAATAACATATAATGGATTTAAATATACCGAGGGCAGTTTATTGGTATTGCGATAGTATTCACATCTTCTTAAAAGTCTTTCAAACACATAAATAGGATTTATAATCTTCTTTATAAAGTGCTGCTTACTCTTAAAAAGGTGTTTCTCATCTTCTTTTAGATACCGGAAGTAATCAGCTCTGTTTTGAATCATCATATGACTCCTCTTATTGTAAACACAATTCATTTTGATAAATATAGCAGAAATTTCTATATAAAAGATATGAACTTCTACTCTCTATACTAACGAACATGATTCTGTAAACCAAATTCCGTAAAAACACGATTAAATCTATTGAACCAGGTATGATCTCGTTCTGCACGTAATCTTGCTGCTTCACGAATATTTTTTCTAATCATGTCCTTACTTGGATCAAGATAATAATTTGCTTTATCTATCGCTTCTTCTGCATTTCGATACATAACGATTTCTTTATCGTCTTCAAAGTATTCTGCCATTTCATGACTATACTCACAGAATTGAATGGCTCCGCTCATTGGAAGTTCAAAATTTCTTAAATTTACTATCTTTACAGGATGTTTTAACACCCCTGTACTATTTGCATTTGTAAAGGAAAGTGTCAGGGCATACTTTGAATTCAAGGCGGCAAGTTCACGTAAAGCTACGGGAGGCTCAAGCATGTAGAACGGTGAATTACTGTGAATAGCATTCTTCTGTAGTTTATCTATAATCTGAGCAGCAGCCAACTTCCAACCTATTGGGTATCTGAGTTCCCTACTCAATACTTTAATGTAACTAACAGGTTTTGCTCTTAGTCCAATGTTCGATGTCGACGTATTGGAGGTGTGAATGGTAACTGGTATACCATTATCAACAAAAGAATTAATAGCACTTATTCTACTGCCATGAGGTGTTCCAATAAACCCTACCCTTAATTCCTCATAGTCATGAGAATACGGCACCAAAAAATGGGGATTTGCAGCATAAGGAAGAAAAATACTTTTTGCTTTCCATCGATTAAATAAATACTGTGTCTCTTTAGATGTGAGCCAAACTAAATCAAAATACCTGGCAATGTGCTTATGATTATAAGGAACAACTAAATTATCTGGACAAAAAAGAAGCGTGGCAACTCCTGCATTTTTAATCGCTTTAATTGTATCATATTCCAAATAATCCTCGTTATAGCTCGTCATGAATATATCATATTGTTTTTCTTGTATACTCTTTAGCAGCACTTCATTTGCTTCTTCTATGCTCCCATAATCTAAAGGACTGATGATTTCAAAATGACAATCATGTTCTGCAAGTTCATCCATAAAATGGTATTTTTGCCACTGGAACATATTTGTCTGAATATTTGAGAAATAGTATAGGACACTAAGCATAATTGTTTATCTCCTTATATTCTGCCGAGATTTGCGCTCTGCTGGCTCTGCCTCGAGTATACCTGCAACAATTCCCAACAGTGCCATATTGATAGGACTATACAAGGACACGGAAGAGAAATCTAATACCATTTGACAGATGATCCATATCAAGCACCAAATAAGAATCAAGTTATTACGATTCTTATTTACGGAAGAAATACTTTTACAAAACAACCCTATGTAAAAACATATCCATATCATGAAACCTATCAAACCTGTTCCAGATAGCACCTCAGCATATGCAGAATGTGAATATAGAGTGCCGGATGCCAACTGAAAGCACTGATATCCAACGCCAAATATAGGATGCTCAAGAAACACCTTATATGCATTCTCGTAGAGAATTATTCTTCCTGTATCTATATTATTTATATTTTGTATTCTTTCATATAAAGTGGTGTTGAACAGTGCTTCCGTGATATTACTCCTATTCACGAAATATACAACGATCAGCATTAACGCCACTAAACAAACCTTAATAAAGTGCTTCCTAATCCAGTCCTTCAACCTGAATAAAACATACAGTGTTAATAGAATAATGATAATCAGTATTGCCTTTTTTGATGCCGTCAAGATAGTAGTGTAAATTATTAAAGGTGAACATATCAACAAGACAAGCCAGCCCCTTTGTTTCTTTATGGCAATATATAGACAAGCACAAAAACCAATCAAACAAATGTTTCCTAATGTATTTGCATTCGATGTATTGCTTATCACTAAACGATTGTAAATATATTCGTTTCTTTGTAACGCTATTAAGATGGATAGCATTGAGAGTACAAGAACTGAAGAGATCAGGAAATCACAGTTCTTTTCTTTCTTACATATTGTGTACGTACTGAGAAACAATATCAGATATTCTATGCCGTTAGATATGTAGCCTAAAAAAGCACTTCTGTATGATGTAATCAAATATCCAAATATCGTTGCATACACGAAGAAAACAATCAATGGAAAGCAAATCTTCGATATTCTTAGGTGCCCCACCATTGGGTAAAAATAAAAGACAAACTTTATATCCAATAATATATATAATGCCGTCAGCAAAAAAGGAATTTGCCCAAACGCTTCTGCATACACATGCTGGTAGGCTAATATCGCAACTATCAGTATTTTGAAGAATCTATCTTTATTATCTGATCGCAAAATCGAAACCTCCAATGGTTATTGGATACTCTCAGTCTTTTCTCTTATAAAGTCAGAAATAGCTTTCCCGCGGTGCTCAATTGTCAGTGATTCTGCCTTTTTTAACGCAGCTATCGACATTTGATTTCTCACTTCAGTATGGTCCCTTAAATATATGATAGCATCCCTAATCTCTTCTACATTGTTTTCATTAATTCTTATAGAACACGTCCTATCCAATATTTCATCGTTAAAAGATTTATTGGAAGATACTACCGGAAGGCCACAAGCAAGCGCTTCAATTATTGCGTTACAACAGCCCTCCGCTTTTGTTGGCAAAACAAAGACATCGGCGCAATTTAAATATTTCACTAGATCATTGTGATTAACGACACCTTGAAATAAGATACCTTTGCATTTAGGAACAACATTGCCTTTACCAATAAATATAGACTCAACACCGTCTAACTGATTAAGAGCTTCGGACAGCTCATTAACCCCTTTTCTTTCTATAAAGCCACCAACAAAGCAAATAATGAATGCATCTGGATTAAACCCTAGTTCCTTTCTGGCTTTAGTTTTATCGATAATATAAAACGTGTCTTTTCTATATCCGTTTACTATGACTTTACATTTTTCCTCTGTTGTAAGTCCTTCCAGAATACTTTCTTCTTTGTTTTTTGTGCTTGCGCATACGACGCCTAATACTTTATTAAGATTTTCATCATTTTTCATAAAAGGCATCACAGTGATGTTGCACTCACTAGCCTGGACGAATAGAGGTATATTTTTAGATAATGTTGAAGTTCTTAACCCAACGTGCCAGAAATAACAATAAAGCGCATCTATATGTTTGCACTTTCTTATTCCTCTTTTGATAGCTATTGTGGTTATCTTATTTGAAATCCTTTTCAATATATAAGACTTTGTGTTGGAAAAAGTAAGTGTAAAAGGTCTAAATATATCAATTTCATATTCTTCTGGAGAAATATCCACACTGATCCTTGGTTTGATTGATGATCTTCTCATCAGTGCCTTCGATACGCTTTGCGGAGCTATAACTGTAATTTTATGTCCTTCGTTAGAAAGAGCATAGGACAATTGCTGCACGAAAGCAAAGGCAGGGTCATCTTTGTATGGATAATTCTCTGCTACAATTACGATGTTCATGTTCATTCCTCAAAAAATCTTTCGATTTTTTCTTTTGTTTCCTCGTTTTCTTTTACAACTTTGGCATACATTGTATCTTGATACATGGCAACCTTTTTCATATCAGCTTCTATATACCACTGATAGACACCGTTCAGATTCTCCAGTGTTTCGATGTTTATGCTATATCCGCCTAACCCTGACATTTCTTCCATGTATGTATTTGTACTATTCAAAATCATTCTATGATAATAGAATGAATCATATAGTTTGTTGGATAAGGCGCATCTTAACAGCTGAGAGCTATTACCATATACATTGAAGAGAATACTTGCTTCCTCAATAATCTTGTTCTTTTCTTCTGGTAAATATGGGCCAAAGTATTTCACTCTCTCATTGGCTGCTTCATTCACTGCATCAGAGATTGACTGCTGATATGGACCTCCGCCATATATGTAAAACTCAAATCTTTTATCGGATACAACTAATTCAATTAATCTTCTAACATTCTTCTCATAGGCCACTGATCCAACATATGTTATGCGTATCCTACCATCATAAAAAAGCTTATTTGGTTCAAACCTATTCCCGGTAACGCTGATATTATGGCATACTAAATAGTCATTCTTGGGTAGGAAATCTTCAAATTTCTGAGAGGAAATGACTCTTAAGCCCGCATTTTTTAATGCTACTTTTTCAAGAAAAGCGTACGCCCGATAATTCTCATATGTATAATCTCTTACATCAACTATATACTTCTCTTTGAGCTTTCTTTTCAAATATACAGAGAGATAAACTGCATTAATTGATGTAAGTACCACTACTTTTTCGACATCGTTTTTCCTTAATATCTTTTTTACCTGGCGTGCATACAAAGCATAATTTACTATGCTTGGAATGCTTTTTTTCCATGCCACCGCATAGTTGGGTCCAAACCACGAATCATGGGTACCATTTCTTTCCGGATATATCAATATATAAGGGATCTGAAGTTTGTCTAATATATCGCTATAAAACTTAATATATGGGGAATATCGTATATTGTTGGCTGCCACAATTGCAATCGGTTTCATGTTTCATCCTTTATTAACTCTACAGTCTTAATTATTGTCTGGTAAGCTTTGTCAGGAGCAAAATTTTCAACCAAGTATTCGAATTCTTTTTCTCTCATTAAGCGATAATCTTCTATTAGAATCTGGTTGATTCTGTTCAAAAACGAATTAGTATCATTACTCTCGACCCACCATCCAAATCCGCCCTCTACCACCACTTCTCCAACATCAGTATTCGGATCAGTTACAGCAAGAACAGGTAATTTTGCTGACATGTATGCTAAGAGACGGCTGGGGAAGTTTGGAATCGTAAATCGATGGTCAAGGAAAATCATACCGATATCACAAGCTCCTATCATCCTATCATAATCTTCTTTTGGCAAGTGCTGCATAACTTTAAGATTAATCTGGCCTGATTGCTTGGAATAATTTTCAAGCAAATAATAATCTGTTCCTGCTCCTACTATCAGGAAAAAAGCATCCTTTACATCTTTGCAAGCTTTCAAGCACTCTATCACAAAGGGAATATCTTGCGGCTTTCCAAGATTCCCTCCATACACAAACACTTTCTTATCAATAGGAATATCATATTTCGAACGAATATCAATTCTATCTTCATCTGAACAACTCATATCTCTAATGACTGTAGTATTAGGACAGATTTCAACCTTTTTGGGATCAATCTCCGGGTTGTTCTTTATCACATATTTGCAGTTTGCTGGAGACATGCATCCAATATAGTCAGACCATTTGTATAATTCTTTTTCTTTCTTGCGGAAGTACTTATATAGGAGGCCCTTTACTCCCTTTATGCTCATCATTCCAATGTCCACTGCATTTTGCGGAAAAATGTCCTTCAGCATCAAATATGTTACTGCGCCATCTCTCTTCTTTACGTACTTTACCGCTGATGCAAATGTGATGGGAGGAGTTGTATAGAGAACTAAATCAAAATGAACATCAGCAAGATAGTTTTTTATCGCATTCTTAAACTGTGATTCAACTTTGAGAGTATTTATGCCCTTTTCAATCAGCCCCACGTTCTTCAGTTCTCCTGTGTGAACACGGAGCACATGAATCCCCAACTCCTCAGTGAGTTCCGTTGGCTTGTCTTCATTTTTACATACCAACCACACCTCATGTTCCTCAGCAAATCGTTTCATTATATCTAAATGAACAGAGCTGTCATTTAAGTTATAAAAAATCCCAAGGGACATGAATAAGATCTTCATTTTTGCTTACCCCTTACAGTATTCCTTGCCCTTAAATTCAACATATGATCTCTCAAAATCAATATATGCATATCCATGATGGAAAGTTCTTTTCTCTGGAGGGGGTAATTGCATATAATCACCATATGTTAATTTTAAGTATTCATCTGTATTTGCTTCTACAGGAACTTCTATATCTTCAAATGGAACCCTCTTTACTGGAAAGAACCACTTTTCTGGATATCTGATATTCTCTTCATCACCGTATAAACTCGAAATGTATCCTGTATAAGCAGAACTTTTCATAGTTCTGTAGGCATGCTTAATCAATTTCTGCCGTGCCTTCTTGGATATAACTTTCAGGAGTACCGTTGAACCCATCTTCATTATGATTCCTCTGTTTTGCGGCACCACCCCATAGAGCATTAGTCTATACACCATTGAAGCAACGACAAGTCTCTTTGCAGCCCATCCACCCCTGGGGCTATCGAACAAAGGATAAATATCTATAAATATGCCGTGGTTAATATCACGATTAATCTCTGTCTTTTCTATAAGTGTTGTATTGCTATCTCTAAGCCGCGTTATCATCAGACCATATTCAGGATCACTCTCATGATGTTGTAAAAAATAGCCATCTTTAAAAAGATCAGAGTTTTCCTGAAGCTTTTCAAGGTCCTGTATACGCATATAAACATCTATATCATCATCCCATGGAATAAACCCATGATGTCTAACAGCACCCAAACTTGAGCCAAATGCTAAACAATACGGTAACTCTAATTTACAGCAAACCCTATCCAGCTCCAGCAGTATTGTCTTTTGTGCTTGTTGTAACTTTTTTACTAGTTCAGACTCATTACATACTTCTTGCGACATATATGCCTCCATTTGCTGTTGTGTTTATCGATACTTCATATGCTGGCCTGATAACTGATTCATTTTCCTTATCCCCTTATAGGATTTCTTCAACTTTTCCTTTATAATAATCTTCTATAACCTTAGTTATCTGGCAGGCCACATCCTTTGATATGTAATCTGGCAGAATACCCGACTTAATAGCCTTCATAAACGCAACAAGCTCATATCGTATTCCCTCGCCATCAAGTTGATAGAAATATCTCTTATTCTGGCTTTGGTCTTCGTATCTCACTTCAAAATAGTCTGTTTTCCACCATGGAGCTGGAACATAAATATACCCTTTTGTTCCCGATACTATTAATTCCCCTTCTGACTTCACGCCTCTACCCACTTTAATCGAAGCGACAGCTGAATCATAAATAAAATCAATTTTTGTGAAAGAATCAAAATGATAATCTCTGTCCAAATAAAAACTTGCAATATTTGCGCATTTATAATCAGTTCCCAGAATGTGGAATACTGGCAATAATGCCGTTGGTCCCCAGGCGCATATGCTATTCCAAATATTCTGCTCTTTAATCTGTGCTTTTGTCGCCTCTCTAATACTTGTACAAGTAGCATCTACTGAGACGATTTTTCCTATCTTTCCACCTTTCAACAATAAGAGAAGTCTGTTATAAGCTGTTGCGTATGCCGTCTTCATAGCAGGCATAAGAATCAACTTTTTCTCTTCTGCCAGTTTATACAGTTCTTCAATTTGTGCTTCTTCTAATGTAACCGGCATTTCTACCAGCACATGTTTACCGCTCTCTAGGGCTATTTTGATATGTTCATAATGCTGCATTGGATGCGATAAAATATACACAGCATCGCTTTCAGATAATACTTCCTTATATGTTTCAACAATATTTACGTCGCCGTGTTCTTTTTTTACTTCAATGTCTGTCGTACAAACGGCAGATACGGTCGCTCCATTTACGAATTTGGTCTCTGCACAATACTTGTTCAGTATTCTGCCCTCATCATTACCTATAAAGCCAATTCGTAAAGCGCGTTCTTTTGCCCTAAGCTCGCTGCTTGATATTCCCTCAGTTCTAGGAAGATAGACAACCTTACAATACTCATTCAGGTAATCAAATGTGCCTTCCCAATCTGACCCTACTGTAAAGATATCAACGTCATATCTTTTTATGTCATCAATTTTTTGGCCTTCGTATTCTTCAACAACGATAAGATCCGCTAAACCAGTGCTTCTGACACCTTCTATTCTTTCTGTCAGCGACTGCTGGAGATTGATCTTTCCTCTTGTTTTATCGTAGTCATCTGATGTAATTCCAACAATAAGATAATCCCCTAATGCTTTAGCTCGTTCCAGAAGTCTGATATGGCCAAAATGCAGCATATCGTAGGATCCATATGTAATTACTCTGACCATACTGTTCGTCTCCCTTATAGCATTCCGCGCTTCTGCATATCTTTCAGTGCATTGATCAGAGTCGTATTGTCTTCATGTGACAGATAGCCAATGTGTCCTACACGGAAAATCGTATTCTTCATATTGCCACCGTTCGGGCAGATCCAAATATTGTATTCATCTTTGAGAATCTCGAATATCTTATAGGCATTGGCATTCAAAGGATGTACCGGTGTAACACCATTTGCTGGAGATTCAGAAACAAACTCAAACGGAAGTTCTTTTATTTTTGTTCTAAAATCTTCAGCCTGTGCTGCAACACGGGCAATTTCAACATCCGCGCCGCCAGCAGCTTCGATTTCTTTCAGTCTAGTATTGATCTGACGTAGTATACCCACAGCTGGTGTAAACGGTGTCTGACCACGTTCCATATTTTTTAGCACATCAGCCAGATTGAAATACATGGATTTTACCTTACGGTTAGTCACACGCTCTACAGCTCTTGGGGTTAAGATAATGATCGAGATACCGGGAGGGCAAGCAAGGACCTTCTGAGAACCCGTAATCATCACATCAGCTCCACAATGAGCCATATCAAACGGATCTGCCAGGAAAGCAGAGACACAATCACAGATGTAAAAGATATTGTTCTTTTTGCAGAACTCTCCTATCATTTCAGAGTCATAGAGAACACCTGTTGAAGTCTCATCAATATTAACAAGAAGTCCTGTAAAATCCTGACAATCATATTCGTATAGCCGTTCCTTTGTAAGTTTCTGCCCATGATTTAAATGAAGAACGACGTGTGGAACCTCATGAATTTCGCACAGTTCGACAAATCTGTGGCCAAAGCTTCCGCCATCAATAACAAGTACTTTGTCGGACCCGTCAAAGCAGTTCATAACTACAGCTTCCATTGATCCAGTAGAAGAGTTTGTCATAAAAGCAGCCTTCGAACCTTCCGGGGCTTTGGCAAATTTGAGCATCAATTGTTCATTCTCGAACATTACATTTGAAAACTCTGGTGTTCTGAAATATGGAACCTGCTCGCCTCCAACAGTACGAACAGCCTCGCTGCACATTACCGGTCCCACTGTAAAATTGAGCATCTCTTACCTCCGATTAAAGCTGTTTATAAGGTATATTCACTTTCAACACCCTTATAAACGATGAATCATATTCTGTCACAAAGCCAACTTTTTCATATGCACGTATTGCAGAGGTATTATTAGTGCTTACAGCAAGATACGCTTTATCAATTGACTTGCCATGCAAATACTCTGATAAAAGACGAAGCATCTCTCCAGCATACCCTCTTCCACGGTGCTTTTCGTCTGTCAGTACATTATAAATAAACGCATCTGCTTTCCTGATTCTGTACTCTATATCATTTCCATTTTTGTACATGACAGATAGAGTTCCGACTACATTTTCATTAGAGTCGTGAAAGATAAATACATCACATTTTCCTTTATTTTTTGCTAGAAGAGCTTTTGCGGTTTCAACACTGTAGATCCCATCTATCATCTTATCTGGTTGTTCAGTAATACATTCCATTACCAGTTTATTTGTGGCTGCAATATTTGAGGAATACTGAAGAGACATTATATGATGGTTAAATGTCGAAATAACATTTTTCCCGAACAATCTAATACTTCCTGTTTTCATCTCATTATTCCTCATGCAAAAGAGCAACTTTCAATTCGCTAATAGTTCGAACTGTCCATCCTGAATCCTTATTTGGATCTTGGTAAATCCCATCCGCATTTTTAAACCATAAGCTTTTCATACCAAGCTGCTCCGGAGCCTGAAAATCCTTTATAGGGTTATCCCCAACATAGACAACATCTGCTGTATTCAATCTCCACCGTGTGGTCATAATACGGAACGCAATATCACAGGGCTTACGGAATTGCACGCCACCAAGCTCATCCGTGATGATTACGTCATCTATATCCAGTCCGAGGGCTTCCAGCTTATTTCGCTGACCTTCAGGTCTGCCGTCTGTGATAATACCGACCTTGATTCCTCTAGCCTTCAGTGCTGCAATCATCCCTGCTACACCGAGATAGAGATGAATATCAGGCTTGTGAGAACGGTAAACCTTTAATACTTCTGCTTTCTCGCTCTCTCTGCACAGTTCTTTCAGCAACTCATCTATAGCAGGTTTACCAGCTTTAAAGAACCCCCAGAGCTTTTCCTCATATCCACCGCCAAGATAATCACTAACAGCCTTATAGCCACTCTTGACATACTCTTTTTCGCTGTACAACGTATCATCCAGGTCAAAGATAACACCCTTGATCTGCCCTTTACCTTCCGTAATGCACACAGACTGATCGAAGCGGCTATATATAGCGCCATCCGCTACTTCATACTCTCTAGTTTCTTCTCCATCCATCAGCTTCAGAATAGTCTCAGCGCTTCTTGCACCAGCTTTCATGGATAACGGTGTTCCGCCGCCAAAACGCGGGTTGATTTCAATGAACCAATCTAAACCCTCACTATCCCGAATGAGTTGTACCGTCATCGGACCGCATGGTTTGAAGGCTTTGCACAGAGCCTTTGACTCTTCA
>Ga0247611_10003289_pt1 | contig 24195 bp, 20 predicted proteins | sample 177DNAGHGhighgp2_FD_192422 | JGI IMG/M metagenome (GOLD analysis project Ga0247611, IMG submission 192422) | Sheep rumen microbial communities from Palmerston North, Manawatu-Wanganui, New Zealand - 1770 DNA GHGhigh gp2 | ecosystem: Host-associated > Mammals > Digestive system > Stomach > Rumen... | reverse complement strand
TGTATGCCTGTATAGCGGGCTTCATGGAGACTGGCGAGACGGCAGAACAAGCCGTAAGGCGCGAACTGATGGAGGAGACGGGCATCAATGTGAAAAATATACAGTACTTCGGCACGCAGAGCTGGCCGTTCCCTTCTCAATTGATGCTGGCATTTACGGCGGAGTGGGAGAGCGGAGAGCCGCGGCCGCAGGACGGCGAGTTGGCGGATGTGGGCTGGTTCCTGCCGGGCGAATGTCATAATACTCCGAAGCCTGGTTCCATAGCTTACAGGATGATACAGAGTTTTCAAAGCAAAATGAGAAAGACAATGCGGGTGCGTAATTAAATAAATGAAATATTTAGGATGTTTCATATATTTTTTGTAACTTTGCGTAAATTTACGAAAACACAAGAAACACAATCAACCAAAGACTATGAGATCAAGAACAGCAGAATGGTTTGAGACCAAAATCCGTTATGAGAAGATGATGGAGGACGGTATGCAGAAGAAAACTACCGAGGCTTATGTGGTGGACGCGCTTACCTTTACGGAGGCTGAGGAGACGATAACAGAAGAGATGAGGGCATATATCACTGGCGACTTCGTGATTACCGACATAAAGAAGGCGCCGTATAAGGAAGTGTTCTTCAGTGACAATCCGAATGACGACAAGTGGTACAAGGTGAAGTTGCAGTTCATCATCATCGATGAGAAAAGCGGCAAGGAAAAACTGTCGGCAGTGAACTACCTGGTGCAGAGCAACACGCTGCAGAACGCAGTGAAGAACGTAGAAGAGGTGATGAACACCGGCATGCAGGACTGGAAGTTGGCGGCAATGACAGAGACGGCGTTGATAGATGTGTTTGAGCATGACGGTATGAAACACGTTAACAAGGTAGTGGAAGATGACAGGCCTGAGTACGAGGATGCCATGAACGCTGAGATGCAGGCAGAGGGAGAGAACGTAGAAGTATAATAATTATATTCATAGTGGATATGATAAAGGATAATCTTAATGAGGTACGCGCCAGTCTGAAGGACGGCGTGTGCCTCGTTGCCGTAAGTAAATACCACCCTGTAGAGGCAGTGGAGGCGGCTTACGCTGAGGGACAGCGTATATTCGGAGAGAGCCGTGAGCAGGAACTGCGCGTGAAGTATGATACATTGCCGAAAGACATACAGTGGCATTTCATTGGTCATCTGCAGACCAACAAGGTGAAGTACATTGCTCCATACATAACCATGATTGAGGCAGTGGACTCCCTGAAACTGATGAAGGAGATAGAGAAGCAGGCAGATAAGTGTGGCAGGGTGATAGACATACTGTTGGAGTTGCACTTGGCACAGGAGGAGACCAAGAGTGGAATGACACTGGAAGAGTGCAGGGCTATGCTGAAAGAAGGCGAATGGAAGAACATGAGCCACGTGAGGATATGCGGCATAATGATGATGGCGAGCAACACTGATGACGAGGAGGAGATAAAGAGGGAGTTCCTTGCTGCCAACGACTTCTACAATGAGATAAAGGCACAGTATTTTGCAAACGACGAAGCCTTCTCGGTCAAGTCATACGGCATGAGCCATGACTACCTGTTGGCGCAAGAGTGTGGCTCTAACCACGTAAGAGTAGGCTCACGCATCTTCTCAGAGTGACACACGTAGCAGTCGCGGTCATATACACCCTGAAAACCGATACTTGCTTTTGAAAAAGGCTTTCAAATATATAGTTTACACCGTGATATCGGCTCTGGTATTGTTCTACATGCTGGGGTTCGTACTGTTGCGCACTCCTGCAGTACAGGCATACGTGGCAGACACCATAGAGAGTGCACTTGAAAGCAAGATAGGGAGCGACGTGGAGATTGGCATGGTTGACTTGCGCCTGTTTAACCGTGTGATAATAGACGATGTGCTGATATACGACCAGGAGAAGCAGCAGTTGCTGAAAGCCGGTAGGATATCGGTTGCCATAGAACTGCTGCCATTGCTTGACGGTAAGATTTCCATATCGTCGGCGCAGTTGTTTGGAACAAGAGTGCATCTATACCAGAAGGATGCAGCATCACCGCTTAACTGTCAGTTTCTCATAGATTCCCTGTCGTCAGAAAGCAGTGAGAAGACACCGCTTGACCTACACATAGCATCCCTGATAATAAGAAATGGTGCTCTGAAATACGACAGACTTGACATACCGAAGGTGAAGGGGCGATTGTCACAGCACCATATAGACCTGTCAAGAATTTCGTCACACATCATCATTAACCACATTACGGATAATGAGGTTAATGCAAGCATCAAGAAACTGTCACTGACGGAAGCAAGCGGACTGCGTCTCAATAATCTGACAACAGACCTGCAGTATTCTGCCAACGGCAATAATCATACGTTGGAGATAAAAGACTTCGCCTTGGTTATGCCGGAGACCAATGTGGAAATAGATAAACTTGCGGCATCATTCTGCACCATAGGTGGCGACATTGACAAGAAGTCACTGAAGGCCAACGGAAAGATACACGCTTCATCTATATCCGCAAAGGATTTCGCACCGTTATTAGGACAAAAACTTGTAAAGGTGCTACCAACAATGATGCTTGATGCAGATGCAGGTTTAAGTGAAGAGAATCTATATGCCGATATTAACTTAAAAGATAAGAACGCTGCCAGTATATCACTTGACGCGTCTGTAAAAACAACACAACTGTTCAGTAACCACTGTTCTGATATTAAAGTCAGACGTTTGTTTGTGTCTGAAGGTATAATTGCTGCCATGTCAACAGAAGCGTCGCTGCCTGAGCAAATATTACATTTGGGGGATGTTGGTGTCAAGGGGGATGCGCATGTGTGCAAGGAAGGTATCTATAAGGTTAATGCCGACATGGAGACAAGCAAGGCTGGTGCTGCAAGGATTAATGCTGCATACGAAAAAAGCAACAGCCGACTGGCAGAGATAAAGGCTGATATCAACACCGATGGCCTGAATTTGGCACGGATTCTAAACGACAACACTCTCGGAATGTTGAGGTGTGACCTGAGCATTAGTGGCAGTTTGCTTGACGGTAGGCAGATAGCGGCGATGAATGCTAAGGGGCACATAAAGGAGGTAACATACGATAGCCAGAAATATACTAACATTGACATTGACGGCACATTCGCCAACAATGAGTTCAAAGGTAATATCGGAGTCAATGACCCTAATATAAGCTTTACTGCAGAGTTGGATGCAACGACGCGTACACGTACTGTTGACGATATAGAAGGTACTGTGGAAATAAAAGACCTGTACTTGGCAAAGCAGAATGCAAAACTAAACAATGTAACACTAACCGTGGATGGAGCACAAAACGAGCGCCGTATGGTAAGCCTGCACACTGATTTCGCAGATGTGAGTATGGAGGGAGATATCCAACTTACCACATTGCCGCAATCTATAACAAATCTTGTTATCACACACCTGCCATCAGTACCGGGACTACCCCCATTCAGGAAAACGCACAATAACTATAGCATAAATGCTACAGTCAGCGACTTGCAGTTCATCAGGCAACTCACAGGAGTTGACATGGAGATGCCTAAGCCGCTTACCATCAGAGGAGTGGTTAATGATAATGAGCAGTTTGCCAATATTAAACTTGATTTGCCATCCATAAATATAAACGGCACACAGCTTAACGACACACAATTTAGTCTGTGGACACCAGCAAACAGTCTTAACGGTTCACTAACTACCAATCTTCAAGAGATTAATGGCGCAACTAGATTAAACCTTGAATGTCAGGCAAGTGAGAATAATTTAATCAGTACGCTGACATGGAACAATATGCGTCAAAGCAAATTTTGTGGAACTCTTAACACGCATACGCACTTCCATCATACACCTACAGGAAACGCTTTTGAGGTAAGCATCCCGCACTCTTCTTTTGAGGTGGGGGATACGGTGTTTAATATCACGTCCAAAAGCATAGCTTACACAGACAATGTCCTGACTATAGACAACCTGAATATAGGTAATGCGTCACAGCATGTGTATGTCAACGGCACTATCTCTAAGTCGGAGCAAGATTCCATTGTGGCAGATCTCAAGAATATCAACGTTAGTTATATACTGGGGCTTGTAAACTTTACATCTGTAGAGTTTGACGGAAAGGCAAGTGGCAGGGCTGTAGCGTACGGCTTATTAGGTGATATGAATGCGCGGGCACATCTTGATGTAAGTGATTTCTTGTTTCAAAACGGCAGAATGGGTACTTTGTATGCTGATGCTGTATATAGTAACAACACACAACAGATAGACATAGACGCCGTGGCAGAGGATACGGATATCAACGGCAGGACAATTATTGATGGTTTTATATCACCGCAGCGCAACAGTATAGGACTGAACATCAAGGCAAGGAATACCCGGCTTGAGTTTATGCAGGATTTTTGTAAGTCTTTTTTGAAAGACGTAGATTTGTATGGTGACGGGGATGTTACGTTGAGCGGTGACCTCAGTGAATTGGAACTGTTGGGAGAAATAGTAGCGCATGGTCAACTTACAGTCACAAGTACAAACTGCAAGTATGTGTTGCCGTCAGATACAGTAAGGTTGATACCTGGTGATATAGTATTCAATGATGCTCCTATTCGTGACATATATGGCAACGAGGCTTTTGTGTCAGGCGGAATACACCATAAGAATCTGGGTAAAATGTCGTATGATATACTTGCCAGGACTGACAGGTTGTTAGCGTATGATATCCCTACGTTTGACGGTAACTCTTTCTGTGGAAGAGCTGTAATAAAAGGTAATGTTGGAATACACGGTAAGGGAAATGACTTGAATATCAATGCAAGGGCTACGACTCTGGATGGCAGTTATATTATGTATAATACAACATCGCCTGATGCCATAATATCGCAAGACTTTATAACATGGGGAAGTGTGAGTGAGAAGGGGGATTCCGTATTGCATGCAGACACCGGGCAGGAAATGGATGAGAGCAAAAACAGTGTCACGGAGCAAAGTACAAACATACGTATGAATTTCATAGTGACGGCTACTCCTGAGACTCGCCTGCATCTGTTTATGGATGCACTGACGGGTGATTATATAGACTTGTATGGCAGTGGTGATTTGAGGATAAGTTACTATAATAAAGGAACATTTGATATATATGGTAACTACAATATAGATAACGGACTGTACAGGATGACCATACAGAATATCATGCGCAGGGATTTCCAGTTCCAGAAGGGAAGCCTGATAGCCTTCGGAGGTGATCCGTTTGAGGCAAGCCTTCGGATGAAGGCCCTGTATCAGTTGAGCAGCGTATCATTGTCAGATTTGAACATAGGCAGTTCGTTTAAGGCAAATAATGTTCCTGTCAACTGTATAATGAATATAACAGGAACGGCAGGCAGGCCAGTAGTAGATTTTAACCTGGATTTGCCATCGCTTGGAAGTGACATGAGGCAGATGGTATATTCTGTGATAAACAGTGACGAGTCTATGAACCAGCAAGTGCTATATCTCCTTGCTATAGGACGTTTCTATCCAAATGACAGCAGACTGAACGAAACGGAAGAGCATGTTGGACAGACATCACTGGCCATGCAGAGTTTCTTGAGTGGTACATTCTCACAACAGCTTAATCAGGTTATAAACAACTTGATACGAAATAATAATTGGTCTTTTGGCACGAATATAGCTACTGGTACTGACGGATTAAGCAATGCTGAGTATGAAGGAACATTAAGCGGAAGAATGCTTAATAACAGGCTTGTTTTTAACGGTCAGTTTGGCTATCGTAATAATGTGATGACACAAAACGCCAATTTTATAGGAGATTTTGATATTCAGTATTTGCTGACTCCTAATGGTAATGTGTCATTAAAAATGTATAACCAGGCAAATGACAGATATTTCACTAAGAACTCACTGAATACCCAAGGTTTAGGTATAATACTGAAGAAAGAGTTTACTCTGAGACCGTGGTTCCGTAGGCGTTATAGTCCCTTAAAAGATTAACATCTTTTTTAATGGTAAATTCCCTGCCGTCGGCTCCACGAGCCTTTACATAGATGAAATATGTTCCTTGCTTTACTGCTTTACCATTAAAGGTTCCGTCCCAACCGTTCTCTCTCACGTCATTCCATTCGTACAGCTTCTGTCCCCAACGGTTGTATATCTTCGCGTTAAACTCTGTTATAGACTGAAAACTCTTAGGTTTGAAAGTGTCGTTTTTACCATCGTTGTTAGGAGAGAATGCGTTAGGAAACGTCAGGCTGCTCTCACTCGCTTTAATGGTCAGGGGCTTTGTGGCAGTCCAATATTCCCGCTTGAACAATATTTCCTCTTCTCCCCTCGTGAACTTTGCATAAAGCGCTATGCTGTCTGTCCCCGCTTGTGAGAAGGTTACGACGGGACTCTCGTCGTATCTTATCATGTATGGCTCGTCTAAGTTTCCGCCCTCATGGCAGAAACGCCACTCATAGTTGCAAGTCCAGTCGTCAGCATCTGTTAATGTCATGTGAAACGTAACCTCGATAGGTGCAGACCCTTCAAACTGTGTCTGTGCTGTAACACTCTGGTCATCACTTGATACAGCGTCAAAGCTTATGGACAGGGTGGGGGATGCTTTCACGACGTTAAGGGAAAGGAGAGAAAGAATAAATGTTATATAAAGGATATTTTTCTGCATTGGGTATATGTTTTTTACAAAATTAATCATTTTATTTTTAATATATTCTGTTTTTCAAAGTTTTTTTTATATTTTTGTAGGCTAAAAACATTTTGCGGAATAATATATGAAAAGATTTATATGTAGTATTGCCCTCCTGTGTCTTGTGTCATTACAATGTGCTTTTTCACAAATAGCACGAGAGGTAACGAATGTCGGGATAATGTTGCCGTTGCATAATGTGAACGGTGATGGAAGGCGTATGCTGGAGTATTACAGAGGTTTCCTTATGGCTGTGGAGAAATTGAAGCAAGAGGGACGCAATGTGAATATCCATGCATGGAATGTGCCAGAGGATGCAGATATTAGGTCAACATTGTTACAGGAAGGAGCAAACACCTGTAATGTTATTTTCGGTCCGTTATATACAAAGCAGGTAAGGCAGTTAAGTGATTTCTGCAGGGCTTACAATATAACAATGGTAATACCATTCTCTATAAACGGCAATGATGTGGACAATAACCCAATGATATACCAGATATATCAGTCAAAGGATGATTTTGACGCTGCGACGGTGCAGCAGATAGTCAGCCATTTTAACAATTGTCATCCGGTGTTTGTGGATTGTAATGATTCAACGTCAAGAAAGGGTTCGTTTACATACTCTTTGCGAAAGTCTCTGGAAGCTAATAATATCGGATATAATATAACGAATCTGAACTCTCCGGATGACGCTTTTGCAAAGTCTTTCTCCTTGTCCCAGCCTAACCTCGTAATTCTCAATACTGGACGTTCTCCGGAATTGACCTTAGCGATGAATAAACTTGACAGATTGCTGCAGGCTAATCAAAATGTCAGTGTTACTCTTTTTGGATATACGGAGTGGTTGATGTACCAGCATCTTAACAAAGAGCGTTTCTCCAAGTACAATGCGTTTATACCGACACATTTCTATTATAATGAGGCTTCTTCGTTAACGCGTGAGATAGAACAGAAGTATCGTTGGCGCTTTCACCAAGATATGATGTATGCACAACCACGTTTTGCGTTGATGGGATATGATCATGCAATGTTCTTCCTGTCTGCCAACAGACAATGGGTACAGACTCCGCTGAAGTTCGTTAAACAGCCTAATGGAGGATACCGAAACAAGTCTTTTATGTTGGTACATTATAAGCAAGATGGAGGTATAGAGGCAATTACAGAGTAGTATGAAGAAAATATTAATAGCGATAATTCTATTGACGACAACGATACTCTCTTATGCTCAGGTAGGTGAGTATCGTAATGTGTTCAGTCTTGGCGTGGGTGGCGGATATGCGCTCAATACAGTAGGCTTTCAACCGAAGGTGTTGCAGGATATGCATGGTGGACTAAGTATAGGTGCGCGTGGCAGGTATACTTGTGAGAAATACTTCACAATGTTGTGTGCAGTACAGGTGGAAGCCAATATCACACAATTAGGATGGCGGGAGAGGATAGAGACTATCGGCGGCTCAAAGGTAATTAATCCAGAGACAGGCGTGGCAGAGGAGTACAGAAGAGACCAGACATATTTGCAGATACCGTTTTTTGCGCACCTATCATGGGGTAGGGAACGTAAGGGTGTTAATGCTTTTATAAACTTGGGACCGCAGATTGGTTTCGCTCTGTCTGAAAAAACAGTGAAAAACTATTCTACCCCTTATATCGCAAGTAATGATGTGAATGCAAGAGCGAGCACTATTGTCAAACAAGAAGATATGCCAATAGAGAACAAGTTTGATTATGGTATTATCGTGGGAGCGGGAGTAGAGTTTCATATAAACAAAGTAGGACGCTTTGATATAGAAGGCCGGTATTACTATGGATTGGGTAATATATACGGAGATTCAAAGAAAGACTACTTTGGAATATCAAATAACAGCACGATTTTCATAAACCTGTCATATCTGTGTGATTTGTAAACACAATTATTGAGAATAGAATACATATATGTCAGAAGATAAATACCTTAATGTATGGGGAGCACGTGTACATAACCTGAAGAATATAGATGTACAGATTCCCCATAAAAGTCTTACCGTGATTACAGGACTGTCGGGTTCAGGTAAGTCTTCCCTCGCATTTGATACGATATATGCCGAGGGACAAAGAAGATATATAGAGACTTTCTCTGCTTATGCCAGGAATTTTCTTGGAGGTATGGAGCGACCAGACGTCGATAAGATTACGGGGTTGTCTCCTGTGATATCTATAGATCAAAAGACAACAAACAAGAACCCCAGGTCAACCGTGGGTACGACAACAGAGGTGTATGACTATCTGCGCCTTCTCTATGCGCGTGCGGCTACTGCATATAGCTGGGCAACAGGAGAGGAAATGGTGAAATACACAGAGGAACAGGTGGTTTCAATGATAAAGCAAAGGTATGTGGGTAAGCGTATATATGTGCTCGCACCTGTTGTGAGGAACAGGAAAGGACATTATCGTGAGCTTTTTGAACAGATGCGTAAGAAAGGCTTCCTGCAAGTACGTGTGGATGAAGAAGTGACAGAGCTTGAGCCAGGGATGAAGTTGGACCGCTATAAGAATCATAATATAGAGGTCGTCATCGACAAGATGAAGGTAAACAACGAGGATGATGAACGCATAGCAAAAAGTGTGTCAACGGCAATGAGACAGGGAGAAGGCCTCATAATGATACTTGATGCTGATATAAATGTGGTAAGGTTCTATTCTAAGCGTTTGATGTGTCCGACCACTGGAATGGCTTATAAAGACCCTGCGCCAAATATATTTTCTTTTAACTCTCCCGAGGGAGCATGTCCTTATTGCAAGGGCTTGGGTGTAGTAAGTGCTACTGATCCGTTAAGTGATATAGAATCCTTGGAATTAGATAATGAAGAAGAAGTTCCTTTGGTAGTGTGTCCAGCCTGTGACGGTCAAAGGTTGAGTAAGGAGGCTCTGTCATATAGAATTAATGACAAGAATATAGCTGAACTCGCAGACATGGATATAGATCAGTTGTATCATTGGCTGGGTAGCGTACCATCTTGTATGGATGAACGACAATATACTATTGCCAAGGAAATACTGAAAGAAATACGTACGAGGTTGAAATTTATGATGGATGTGGGCTTGGATTACCTCTCGTTGTCACGCCATTCCAATACGTTGTCGGGTGGGGAGAGTCAGCGTATCCGGCTTGCTACCCAGATAGGTTCACAACTTGTTAATGTGTTATATATACTTGATGAGCCGTCTATAGGTTTGCATCAACGTGATAATAAACGCTTAATAAATTCCCTTAAACAACTGCGTGATTTAGGTAATACAGTTATAGTTGTGGAACACGATAAGGATATGATGCTTGCTGCTGACTATATAGTTGACATTGGTCCGGCGGCAGGTCGTAAGGGGGGCAAAGTCGTTTTCCAGGGTACTGTGGACGAAATGTTGCGTCAGGACACTATAACATCAGATTATCTGAGGAAGAAGAAGGAAATAAGTGTTCCGAAACAGCGTAGGTCAGGAAAAAAAGACGCAGATGGTAAAACACAATATATAACGTTGACTGGCGCAAAGGGAAACAATCTTAAAGATGTGAAAGTGAAGTTCCCACTGGGAAATCTTATTGTTGTAACCGGAGTCAGCGGGTCAGGGAAATCAACGTTGGTAAACGAGACGTTGTTACCGGTTTTGTCCCAGCATTTCTATCATTCCATTAAGAAACCTCTTGAGTATGATAAGATAGAGGGTATTGACTATATAGATAAGGTAGTGAGTGTTGACCAGTCGCCGATAGGACGTACGCCGCGTAGCACTCCGGCTACATATACAGGTGTGTTCTCAGACATAAGGAAATTGTTTATAGAACTGCCGGAGTCAAAAATTCGTGGATATAAGCCAGGTCGTTTCTCTTTTAATGTTAAAGGCGGAAGATGTGAGGAATGTGGTGGCAATGGATATAAAACCATAGAGATGAACTTCTTGCCAGATGTGTATGTTCCTTGTGACAACTGTCATGGCAAACGTTATAACAGGGAAACACTGGAAGTACGCTATAAGGGCAGGTCTATTGCAGATGTGCTTGACATGACTATAAACCAAGCTGTGGAGTTCTTTGAGTCTATACCGAGCATACAGAGAAAGATAAAGACCTTGCAAAAGGTGGGATTAGGTTATGTAAAACTGGGGCAATCATCCACAACGTTGTCTGGCGGCGAGAGCCAGCGAGTTAAACTTGCTACGGAACTGGCAAAGAAAGACACAGGTAAGACATTGTATGTGTTGGATGAGCCTACCACAGGGTTGCATTTTGAGGATATACGTGTGTTGATGAATATCTTGCAGGAGTTGGTGGACAGGGGTAATACGGTGATAGTTATAGAGCATAACCTCGATGTTATAAAACTGGCAGACTATATCATAGACATGGGACCAGATGGTGGCCGTAATGGAGGTACTGTGGTAGCGGAGGGGACACCAGAGGAAATAGTTAAATCGCGTAAAAGCATAACAGCCAAGTTCCTCAAAGAAGAACTTGGCTGATATGCCAGAGCGGTAAGCGGGGCTCGAACCCGTGACCTGCGGCTTGGGAAGCCGCTGCTCTACCAACTGAGCTATTACCGCAAATAAAAAAAGGAGAGACAGAAATGTATCCTTGCCCTCCTCTCGTAAGAGCCGATAACGAGACTCGAACTCGTGACCCACGCATTACGAATGCGTTGCTCTACCAACTGAGCCATATCGGCATCTTCAAATGCAGATGCAAAGTTATAAAAAAAAAGTGTTTCGTGCAAGCAAAAGACGAAAAAAACATTGGAATTTCGGCAATAATAACTGGTTATTGCCGAAAAATTGTTATTTTGGCACGAAAGAATATAAGAGTCTATTGTTTTGTTGTAACTTGGTAAACTGTTAATGACGGGTTGTCGCAATGATCTGTGATGGTGAGTGCGTTCTTGGCTTTCATCGTGTTAACATAGTCAGTAATAGGTGTGTTGTAATCCTCACTTTCATCAGCCTCTATTATGTAATCAACGTGCCCCACATACTCCGTTGGGAATATGCCGATGAAATAGCATGTGTCGCAAAACTGTTTTATTTCGTAGAAAGTAGAAAAAGGACATACCACTGTGTCTGATGGCTTGAAGTGCTGTCGTTCAATAAATGTGCGAAGGTTGTCATAGTCATAATGTTTGTTGGGCAGCAAAGTCTTTGCTCCGTGGAGTGTCAATGACATGGTAACGAGACAGAATACAGTGCGCCAAAGGCGATGTTTAGTTGAGATAAACATAATAGCTCCTACGAGTGGTAGAAATGCCATCCAACGATAGTAGAATGTAAAACGTCCGGCCAGCGTCATTATGACAGGAACGAAGAGCGCAAATATAAATAGCAGCCTCCCTGTGGCTATATAGTTTTGTTTCTTGTGGTGTAGGGATGTGGCATAGAAAACAGCCGTGATGAAAGACAGTATAATGAAACTGTGGTATTCTGTGATTGGCTTTAACTGCTCAAATATATTTGAACCTGTAGTCAGTTCCTGTAATTTCTGTACGTATGTTGTTGTTGAAATTCCTAATGCGTCACCAATCTGTGGGAGTGCAACAATGATAATGTTTGATAGTGTTGTGGAATATTGTATAAAGCTGCAGATGAAACCTGTTAGCCTGCCATTGGCCTGCATGAATATCGCTACAGAAAACAGTCCTAAAGAATAGCCTGCTAGCATGAGAAAAAGCAGATGCATGACACCTCTATGATTTTTACGCATGATGATAAAGAGAAACATCCATATCGCGCACAGATATACGGCGGCCTGTACCCCTGAGCAGAAAAGCATTGCTGAAGAGAGAATGACAGCGGTTTTGTTTTTGAGAGATTTTCTTGTCAGATAGTGGTCTATGCTCAGAAGTGTCAGGCTTGTAATCAAAGCGCACATCATATCTGGTCGTCCATTGCGATACATCCATGCCATCTCGCTTGTGCCCCACAACAACAAGGTGAAAAGTGCGGCCGTTGTAGTGGTCAGTTGTAGCCCGCGACGTTTCATGAGCTGCATATATATTACTCCCAGTATTAGTGTGATTAGGAGGTTCATGCTTCTAACGGTCACAATGTCACTGCCGAATAACCATATCCAGATAGTTACTGATATTTGGTAGAGTGGAGGGTAGGTGGAGAACGGGTGTTGACCTGTCACACGATACCATGCTGTTGTCTGCCATGACCCATGAACCGCCATGTTATATGAGGTGTCAATAAACATAACTTCGTCAATCCATGGTGTCAGATTGCATAGTGTAATGAGATTAATCGTGATGAAAACAGACGATAAGATTGTGTAGGTATAAAAACCTGACGCATGAGTGTCAGTTAGCAAGGCGTTGCGTAGAGCGAATAAAAGTTTTTTCTCCATAGCTGTGATTGTTAGTGTGATAAGAGGGCTTGCATCAACTATCAATCACGCCTGAACACAAAAAGGGCGTGGTGCTCTTAATGCGTTCAGCAAGAGGTGAAGCCTAGGAAAATGGTACCTCTGTCAATCTAAGATGCACCACGCGTTATGCGTGAGCACTGCTATAATGATTGAACAGGTAATCCATGCGTAGGCTTACCTATCACGTATTATTTCCGTGCTTGTTATACCAAATAAGTTTCCTAGGCTTTCTTGGCTGAACGCGAAATAATAGCGAATGCTTTTTATGTTATTTTTCGGGATTTCTCTTCCGATTTGTTTGCAAAGTTAAAGAATATTTTGAAATAAACGAAGGTTTCTGTTGAAAAAAATGATGATATGTGGAGATATTTATGCGTATATATATGTGTGTCGGGAGTGTTTTGAGCCTTTTTTCAAGATTTTTTGTATGTTTTTTATTTATTTGTTGTTTTTTTTGTATATTTGCCATTGAATATGCCATTATATTAATGGTAAGTAAGTTTTTTGTATTGTTAATATTTAATGGAGATACAAACGATGTTTAGAAAGATTATTTTTTTTCTTGTTATCAGTATTGTTAGTGTCACAGTCGGTGCACAGCAGTCTTTGGTGTCGGGCGATATAGACGATGCAAAATTTGAAAGTGTAGAGGAGGTGGTGGCAGAGGAGGTCTGTGCGACAGATGATAACAGCCAGTTTGTTGTCCTTACCGATGTCGTTCCTGACGCTATTCTTGAGATACGCTATTATAGTACTTATAATTTTGTGGGAGACCGTATTGATGGCTATGAGGAGCCTACGGCACTATTGACACGTAAGGCCGCCGAGGCACTGAAAGCGGTAAGTGATGATGTGATGCGTCAGGGATATCGATTGAAAATATATGATGCATACCGTCCTCAGAAGGCAGTTGACCACTTTGTGCGTTGGGCTACAGATATTTCAGATATAAAAATGAAGTCATTCTTTTACCCCAATTTGGATAAGAGTGTTCTATTCAAACAGGAGTATATTATGGAGAAAAGCGGACATACTCGAGGCTCAACGGTAGATTTGACTCTTTTTGATATGAATAAGGAAAAGGAACTTGACATGGGCGGAACGTTTGACTGGTTTGGCCCGGAGAGCCATCCTGACTTCTGTGGTAATCCTGAGACTGGTGAATATACCGGCGATAACAGCAAGTCGCCAGTTGGACGTAGTATTACTCCTGAGCAGTTCCAACACCGTATGATATTACGTAGAGCTATGTTGGCGCATGGTTTTAAGCCTTTGGACTCAGAGTGGTGGCATTTCACTCTGATAGATGAGCCGTTTCAAGACACATATTTTACATTCCCTGTGAGTAACATTGCGAAATAAAGATGATTATAAAAGATGTAAGTCTTAAAAAAGATTAATTATTATATAGAAAAGAAAATATTTCTTGTCTATCTGAAAAAAAAGTAGTAATTTTGCAAACTGTTTGGAATAAGTATCATTTAACGGTATTAAAAAAGAAAGATAGCAATGTCTAAAATTTGTCAAATTACCGGCAAGAAAGCAATGATCGGTAACAACGTTTCCCATTCAAAGCACCGTACAAAGCGTAGCTTTGATGTGAATCTGTTTGCAAAGAAGTTCTTCTATGTAGAGGAGGACTGCTGGATTAGCCTTAAGATTTCAGCTGCTGGTTTGCGCATGATTAATAAGGTTGGTTTAGATGCAGCACTGAAACAGGCTGTAGCCAAAGGATATGTAGATTGGAAAGATATAAAGGTTATAGGAGAATAGTACAATGGCAAAGAAAACAAAAGGAAATCGTGTTCAGGTGATACTTGAATGCACAGAGATAAAGAATAGTGGTATGCCAGGTACAAGCCGTTATATCACAACAAAGAATCGTAAAAACACTCCAGAGCGTCTTGAGTTGATGAAGTACAACCCAATACTCAAGAAGATGACGCTTCATAAGGAGATTAAGTAATCATCTAATACAAGATAATAGACTATGGCAAAGAAAGCGGTCGCTACCCTCCATGAAGGTTCTTCGGATGGTCGCGCATATAGTAAGGTTATAAAGATGGTTAAGAGCCCAAAGACGGGTGCTTACATTTTTGACGAGCAAATGGTTCGTAATGAGGATGTTCAGGCTTTCTTCAAGTAATTAACTTAGGAAAGTAGGTAAAAATATAAAAGGTTGCATTCGTTGGTTTTGACGTGTGTAACCTTTTTTGTATATTTGATAATACTATGGATAAGTTCAAGGTAATTATAGTGGAAGATGTACCACTGGAGATGAAGGGAACAGAAGGTCTTTTGAGTACAGAGGTTCCTGAGGCGGTAGTGATAGGTAAAGCCCAGAATGAAGGCGAATATCTTAGGTTGTTGCGCAACGAACAGCCAGACCTGGTATTGTTAGATTTGGGACTACAGGGAAATACGACTATAGGGGTGGAGTTGTGCAGAAATACGAAGGCACAATATAAAAATGTGAAGATATTGGTATTCACTGGCGAGATATTGAATGAGAAATTGTGGGTTGATGCCCTTGATGCGGGGGCTGATGGCATAATCTTGAAGATGGGCGAAATGTTGACACGTGTTGACATAATGAATGTTATGAATGGAAAGAAGTATGTGTTTAATGAGCCGATTCTGGAGGTTATAATAGATAAGTTCAAGAAAAATGTTTCAAGTGATATCATACAGCAGGAAGCGTCAGTAGGTTATGACATTGACGAGTATGATGAACGTTTGTTGAGACATCTTGCATTGGGATATACCAAGGAGCAGATAACAACCTTGCGTGGTATGCCGTTTGGAGTCAAGAGTCTGGAGAAAAGACAATCGGATTTGGTTCATAAACTTTTTCCTGATGGAGGAGGTAAGGGTGTGAATGCTGTACGTTTGGTTACCCGGGCGTTTCAATTGCATATATTAGACCCGGAACATTTGGATTCAGATGAGGAATGATTCTTTTTTACGATAAAAGATGGTAATTGTTAAAGGGTGGGAGATTTTCTAAATATGTTATGTGTATGAAAAAAAGTATCGAAATAAGCGTTGAAACTGGAAAATGGACAGAAAATATAAGAAAATAGAGTTTTTTTTGTAAAAAAGCGTCTAAATATTTGCGTAGTAAAGAAAAAATGACTATCTTTGCACTCGCAAAAAGCGGTTAACGATTTGAGGTGCGTTAGTTCAGTTGGTTAGAATGCCAGCCTGTCACGCTGGAGGTCACGGGTCCGAGTCCCGTACGCACCGCAAAAGTTTTAGCCTCGTTACATATTCAGTAACGAGGTTTTTTATTCTGTTTTATAGCTATGTTACATCAGATTGAGATACAAGGAGTCAGGGTTAATAACCTGAAAAACATATCTGTTAATATTCCACATAATAAAATTGTTGCGATAGCTGGCGTAAGTGGGTCTGGTAAGTCTTCCTTAGCCTTTGATACTTTGTATGCAGAGGGGCATCGTCGATATGTGGAAAGTTTGTCGTCTTACGCAAGACAGTTCTTGGGAAGAATGCACAAACCGGAATGTGATTTTATAAAAGGACTTCCGCCTGCAATAGCAATAGAGCAGAAAGTGATAAGTAATAATCCTCGCTCAACAGTTGGTACTAGTACTGAGATATATGAATATCTCAGGTTGTTATTTGCACGTATAGGTACAATATATTCTCCTGTGTCAAATCAGGTTGTCAAAAAGCATACGGCAGAGGATGTTGTGGAGCAGATGTTGGCCTTTAGTAAAGGGACACGCTTTATGCTTTTGGCTCCATTACATATAGTTAAGGGACGTACTATAGAACAACAGCTGGAAATGGAGATGCAGCAAGGCTATTCCCGTATATGGTTGAATGGCGAGGTTGTACGGATAGATGATTTTTTGTCTAGTAGGAATGTTGAGGACGTTTCTGATAAAGAAGGGATAATGTTGCTGATAGACAGAATGTCTGTAAGTGATGATCAGGAAACGATTTCTCGATTGACGGATTCTGCAGAAACGGCATTCTATGAGGGAGATGGTTGTTGTTCGCTAATATTCCTTCCATCTAACCAGAAGTTTAAGTTCTCTACGCGATTAGAGGCGGATGGTATGGTGTTTGAGGAACTGAGTGATGGACTTTTCTCTTTCAACTCACCCTTGGGGATATGTCCTACATGTGAGGGGTTTGGTAAGATTATGGGCATAGATGAAAATCTTGTTATACCAAATGCTTCGTTGAGTGTATATGACGGGTGTGTGCAGTGTTGGCATGGTGATAAAATGAGTGAGTGGCAGAAGGAATTTATTCGTAGGGCTGCAATAGATGATTTTCCTATATTTACACCGTATTCGAAGTTGTCTCAAAAGCATAAGGATTGGTTGTGGCACGGATTGCCTTGTGATGCAAAACGCCCAAAGTATGAGCGTGTAAGTATTGACGAATTTTTCCGAATGGTTAGGGAAAATCAATATAAGATACAGTATCGTGTGATGCTTAGTCGTTACCGTGGAAAAACGCTTTGCCCAGAATGCCATGGCACAAGGTTGCGAAAGGAGGCAAGCTATGTAAGAATTGCTGGTAAGACGATAACAGAACTGGTGAATATGCCTATAATAGATTTGTATCACTGGTTTAAGGAACTGCAGTTGGATGAATATAAGAAGAAAACTGCAGAGCGTCTGCTTGTAGAGATAAATAACCGTCTTCAGTTTCTAGTTGATGTAGGGTTGGATTATCTCACGCTTAATCGTCCGAGTAATACTTTGTCAGGAGGAGAAAGCCAAAGGATAAACTTAACTACTTCTCTTGGGTCCTCACTGGTTGGTTCTTTGTATATATTGGATGAGCCCTCTATTGGTATGCATAGTAGGGATACCGAACGTCTTATAAATGTCCTTAAGAAATTGAAGGAAATAGGAAATACGGTAATAATTGTAGAGCATGACGAGGATGTCTTGCGTGCGGCAGACTATATTATAGATATAGGTCCTGACGCTGGAGCATTGGGAGGAGAGGTCGTTTTTGAAGGAACTGCAGATGACATTAATGTTCAGTCTGTAACATCTTTCCCCAAAAGCTATACGGTAAAGTATTTAACACATTTTGAAGACATACCCCTGCCGTTAAGCCGTCGTCCTTGGAATAGGTATATAGAAATTAAAGGAGCCCGTATGAATAATCTGAAGGGGGTGGAGGTAAAGTTTCCGCTTAATGTGATGACAGTCGTAACCGGTGTGAGTGGCTCAGGAAAGTCTTCGTTAGTAAGAGGAACGTTATATCCTATTCTGAAACGTCATCTAGGGGAAGTTGCCGAAGTGCCCGGGCCATACTCTGAGGTGGCAGGAGATATTGATGCAATATGTCATGTGGAGATGGTAGATCAGAATCCGATAGGAAAGAGTACACGTAGTAACCCTGTTACATATGTTAAGGCATATGATGCTATTCGTCAATTGATGAGTGAGATGCCTTTAGCAAAGCAAATGGGTATAATGCCTCAGCATTTCTCTTTTAATGCAGAAGGTGGACGGTGTGAAGAATGTAAGGGAGCCGGAGTGATAACCGTAGAGATGCAGTTTATGGCTGATATCTCCCTTACTTGTGATGCTTGCCATGGACATCGTTTCCAGAAAAATGTGCTTGATGTAAGATATAACGGAAAAAATATCTATGATATACTTTGCATGACTGTCAGTGAGGCGATGGCGTTTTTCACGGATGATTTGAATGCAAGAGAGAGCATGATAGATGAAACTGCAGATGTGAGAAAGAAAACACATGACAGGATAATTATAAATCTCCTAAAGACAATAATAAATAAGTTGGCTCCGCTTGTAGAGGTAGGGTTGGGCTATGTGCAGTTAGGACAATCTTCTGCTACTCTGTCGGGAGGAGAGAATCAACGTGTTAAACTGGCTTATTATATTTCGCAGGAGAAACAGGAGCCTACAATGTTTATCTTTGACGAACCGACGACAGGACTTCATTTCCATGACATCAAACGTCTGCTTCATGCCTTTAATGAGTTGATTAAGAAAGGACATACAGTGTTGGTTATAGAACATAACATGGATGTGATAAAGTGTGCGGATCATATCATTGATATGGGACCGGAGGGCGGTGTCCTTGGCGGATATGTAGTGACAACAGGAACCCCAGAAGATGTCGTGGAAGAGAAGAACAGTATTACAGGACGGTATTTAAGGGAAAAATTGGCAGTGTAATTCTAAAAATTGAATCCTGCGTACATATAAATGGCACCCAATGTGTTGCGTGTCATCATTTTTCCGTTTCCATATTGGTAATAAAAAACGTAGCCTTGTGTTCCGAAGAACCATGGACCGTTATTATATAATAGAACAAGGCGCGCGGTGCCGTTAAAGGCTATGTTTTTTTTGCTGAAATTAGTGAACTGTTCTATTATGTTGTCATTGCCATGTTCAATTGAGTTTTCCCTTGATTGGGTCGCATTATGTTGTAATAAGTATCCCAAAGCTCCGGAGAGTTCAGCTCCTGCCAACCAGTTCTTTGCGAACACCCAATTGTATCCATAACCGCCGGAGAAGGAGAATTCATCATTTTTCTGTTTGCCATAAAGTGTGTTGGAGGTGTATTCTATCTTGTTGATATCACTTACCATATTAGCAAACTTGTCCCAGTCCATTCCCATTTTGTTGTGTGAATAGGAAATTCCGATTATAGGAGAACCAGCGGAGCGTAATTGCCTGTTGGCTTGACTGTATGCTGCTTGGTGTGAGAATCGTTTGTAATTTAGCACGTAGTAAAAACTTATGCGTGTCATTCCTACATTGATACCATTAAATGGCATGTCGTGTAGCAGTGGAGTATAGTCTTTTCCTTTTATTTTGAGATTTTTAATATTGTAATTTCCTCCTACACGTCTATAAAATAAATCCAGTCCGAAAGCAGCGGAATATACGGATGCGCTGAGATCTACGTCTTCATCACTCGCAAAGACAGATTTTAAGTCAATGTTATATCCAAGGAAGGCAAAGCGCCATCCAAAGAAGGGTCCCAATCTTGTACGCCATTTGGGAGTTACTGTTATGTTAAAATCATCTCCTGCGTCTAGCTGAAATCGTTCAAATCTACTTGATAACTGTAATTCTGCACACCAATTGTATTGGTCCTGAGTGTCAACATAGTTTGTGTCACGTGGAGGAGATAATATTCGGTCGGCAAATAAATATGCTTTTTTGAACCAACTTTGTTTTTTCTGAGGAATGGAGTCATTTGGAATGACGCTCACGCTGTCTGTCTGTGCAGATAGCGTGAGCGTCAATAAAAAAAAGACATTTATTAATGTTATCCTCCTTGTCACGTTAAAATTTGTCTAGTATTCTATCTAAAACCCAATTGACTGATGTCGCACTGATTGCGGTAGATTGGCAGTCCTCTTTTCCCTGTAATGTTCTTACTACAGATTGTATGAGAGGTTTCTGGACATATTGGGGGTTTTCTATGACAATCTCTTCTATGCCATCTGATGTGTGTAGTTTAATTGGGCTATAGTCAAATACAGAGAAGCATAGTATGCCCTTAGTGCCAATTAGTTCTATTCTGTCTTCTTTGGCAGATTCATGACCGACGAAACACCAAGAACCGCTACCAGGTAAACCATTTTCAAATCTGAAACATGCACTAACGGTGTCTTCCGCTTCATATAATTTTCCACAGTTTGAGGCAAAACCCTCAGCATGAATAATTACACCAAATATTTGTTGTAGAATATCAAATTGGTGTGGAGCCAAATCATAGAAATATCCACCTCCTGCTATATTGGGAATAATACGCCATGGTCTGTTTTCTGGCGTATTGTAGTCCTCTTGTCGGGGTGGCCATGCAAAACGTATCTGAACATTGGTGACTGTACCAATTATTCCGTTGTCAATTATTTCCTTTACTTTTAGAAAGTAAGGCAGGCATCTGCGATAATAGGCTACGAAACATGGCATTTTTGTCTCCTGTGCGACATGGTTTATTCTGATGCAATCAACATAACTTGCAGCAAGAGGCTTCTCTACATAGACAGCCTTGCCTGCACGCATTGCCATGATAGCATAAGTTGCATGGCTTGAAGGAGGAGTCGCTATATATACGGCATTAATCTGGGGATTGTCAATAAGGGCTTGTGCGTCAGTGTACCACATAGGTATATTATGTCGTTCCGCATACAAGCGTGCACGCTCTGCATTACGACACATAACTGCAATTACGGAAGAACCTTCAATCTCGTTAAAAGCAGGACCGCTTTTTTTCTCGGTTACTTCTCCACAGCCTATGAATCCCCAGCGTATATTCACTTTTTATCAGTCTTTTTGTCTGAAGATTTAGTTGAACCCTTCTTGTACGCTTTATTCAGTCCTGCGATAATCTCATTGGTAATGTCTATGCCTTTGTCAGCATATAGAATGTTATCACCAGACTTTGATAATATCATAGTGTACTTCTTGTCTTTGTTGTATTTTGTTATGTAGTGCTGAAGAGAATCATGAAGGGCAGCGTTGAACTTGTTGGTCTCTTCTTGAAACTCTGCACCTAAACGCTGCTGTAAAGCTTCAAGGTCGGCATTCTGTTTTTGAAGTCCAGCTTGAATCTGCTCTGCTTGCTCGCGTGTGTATGCATTTTGTTGTAATTTCTGCTGGAAGTTGTTTGCAGCAGACTGGAGAGCTTGACCTTTTTGTTGGAGGGTGGATTGGATATTCTGGCTTTTCTTTTCGAGAATCAGAGAATATTCCTTGCAAAATTCATACTGTGTCATCAGAGAGTCCACTTCAACGTATGCAATTTTTACCTCTTGTGGCAGTTTTGTTTCAACAGCGGATTTGTCATCTGCTTTTGGAGACTTGTCACATGAAATCAGTGACATATAACCAGCTGCGAGGGCAGCTGTCAAGACAAAAAGATTTTTGTTTACCATTTTTGTTATCATAATGTTTGTTAGTTTCTCTGTTTTTTTATAATTTTGCAAAGGTAAGAATAAAATTTGAATAATAGATTATAAAAAAGTTAAAAGTTAAAAGTTAAAAGTTAAAAGATATGACAGAAAAAGACTTAAAGCCCCAAAAGGTTTTTCATTTCTTTTCTGAAATAAATAAGATACCGCGTCCTTCAAAGCATGAAGAAAAGATGATTGCTTTTTTGAAGGCTTTTGGTGAGCAAAGGGGATTAGAGACAATTGTTGACAAAACCGGGAATGTCCTTATTCGCAAATCTGCGACGCCAGGAATGGAGAATGTCCCTGTGGTAGTGTTGCAAAGTCACATGGATATGGTATGTGACAAATTGGTTGGTCATAAAATAGATTTTTTGAATGATCCAATTGATTCTTATATTGATGGGGATTGGATGAGAGCAAGGGGGACAACCTTGGGTGCAGATGATGGAATAGGATGTGCGATAGAGTTGGCTTTGCTGGATTCTGATGATATCGAGCATGGAAATATAGAATGTCTCTTTACCAGAGATGAGGAGACGGGGTTGACCGGAGCTGCGAATTTGCAAGAGGGTTTGCTTCGTGGTAAGATGTTGGTGAATTTGGATTCTGAGGATGAGGGCCTTTTTTATGTCTCATGTGCAGGTGGAAAGACTACCACTGCTGTGTTTGATTATGTGCGTGAGGAACATCAAAATCTATTCTATATATGTGCATCGGTAAAGGGGTTGACAGGAGGTCATTCTGGAGATGATATAGAAAAGAAACGCGCAAATGCAATAAAATTGTTAGCCCGTTTTCTATATAAGGAGCAACAAAAAATGCCACTTTGGCTGGTGCAATTTAATAGTGGAAAACTACATAACGCCATCCCCAGGGATGGCAGTGTTATGTTTGCTGTTCCTTTTGATGAAAAGGAAAGAGTGCGTGTTGATTGGAATATATATTGCTCAGAGGTAGAAGATGAGTTTCATGTTACAGAGCAATCCATAGCATGGAATATGGAGAGCACGGAAAAACAACTACTTATACCATATATGGTTGGGGAGAAAATAGTAAGAGTTCTTCAGGCGTTGGATAATGGAGTGTTCAGTATAGTACAGGATGATATACTAGGTGATATAACGGAAACATCAAGTAACTTGGCGTCTGTATGTACAGATGTTAACAGGTGTGTCATAACATGTAGTCAACGTTCAAGTGTAATGAGTAATTTGGAGAATATGGTTAATACAGTTCGGTCGGTGTTTGAGTTGGCTGGAGCGGACTCTATTACTCATAGTGATGGCTATCCTGCATGGAAAATGCGTACGGACAGCCATTTGCGTGATGTTGCGGTGGAATGTTACAAGGAACTGTTTGGTAAGGCTCCCAAGGTAATAGGGATACATGCAGGTCTAGAATGTGGCCTGTTTGCTTCACGTTATCCATATCTTGATATGTTGTCAATAGGTCCTACAATGAGAGGTGTTCATTCGCCAGACGAGCGACTTTTAATTCCTACGGTAGATAAAATATGGCAGTTAGTATTGAAAATCATAAAAAATGTATGAAATATAATGTAGATTTAACGGTGAAATCCGTAAAAAAGATAAATGAAAAGTTTGTACTGTTAAAACTTACACAAGAGGCGCCCTTGCCTCCAATGTGTCCAGGACAGTTTGTGGAAATAAAAGTTGAGAATTCACCAAATACGTTTTTACGTCGTCCGATTTCGATTAATGATGTGGACAAGAAAAAAAATGAATTGCATTTGCTGATAGCAATTGTGGGTGAAGGAACAAGACATTTGGCTCTACTTAAAGACGGTGATAAAGTTAATGTAATGTTACCTTTGGGTAATGGCTTTACGTTGCCATCAGATTCCGAGAAACGTCATCTACTTGTAGGTGGTGGAGTAGGTGTCGCACCATTGTTGTTCCTGGGTAGGGTGATGTATGATATGGGATGTACTCCCACATTTTTACTTGGAGCTCGTTCACGGAAAGATTTGCTGCTGATTGAAGAATTCCAAAAATATGGTAGGGTTTTTGTTACGACGGAAGATGGTAGTGAGGGAGAGAAAGGTTTTGTAACGAATCATACGATATTTACTAAAGAACATTTTGATTATATATCCACTTGTGGACCGTCTCCTATGATGAAAGCCGTGGCACGTATGGCGTATGATATAGGTACCCCATGTCAGGTTAGTTT
>Ga0247611_10003288_pt1 | contig 24202 bp, 20 predicted proteins | sample 177DNAGHGhighgp2_FD_192422 | JGI IMG/M metagenome (GOLD analysis project Ga0247611, IMG submission 192422) | Sheep rumen microbial communities from Palmerston North, Manawatu-Wanganui, New Zealand - 1770 DNA GHGhigh gp2 | ecosystem: Host-associated > Mammals > Digestive system > Stomach > Rumen... | reverse complement strand
AAAGATATCATTACCTTAATAGGTTACGAAAGTATAAATAAAATGATATATGATATATGGTTAAATCCTAAGTATTATAGTAATGAGAAATCAGCAGGTAATAAAAAAACTTCAACGACTATCCGAAAGGAGTACACATATAATGTGGAAGTGAACAATATCTAAATTTAGATAAAGATATAGTCTATTCATATATGAGAGTATATGTTAAGTAAGATATTTCCGCAGATCAGATGATGAAAATCAGCTCCATTTTTTGGGCAATTGCACAGAGTTTAATATAACTACTGATGTTACTACTGTAGAAAAATATAGTTCTATGAATAAGAAACGTGAACTAATGGCAGCAGTAACTACGCAGACCAAAGCAAGTGGATCTATAGTATTAAATGAATATAATATGTACAATCTAGCTCTTGGGCTATATGGTACAGAAGGTGTACATGTTCAGACAGGTACTACACTAGTAAGTGAAGCTTATACAGTTCCTTCTGTTCCTGGAATTATTGAGCTAAAAGATGCAGATGGTAATAGATATGTAAATGTAACAGATGTTGCAGTAGCACCAGCAAGTGCAGTACTTCCAGAAGCATATTTTACTCCTGGCAATGATACTTGGACTGATGCAAATGGTGGTACAGTACAGGTTAATGGTACTGGTTATACTGGTACAAGTGATGCAACATTTGTATTTAGAATTACACATTCTACTGGTACACCAACTGCTGGAGATTTTGATGGTTATACAATTGAAGCAGCATCTAATGCACTTGATTTAAGTACTGGTTCTGGTACTTATGTATCAATGACAGGTACAGCAGGTTCACAGCAACTTCAGATTACTGTAAGTGGTGTAACTATTACATTTACTTTAACTGCTGGTGATACTTTTGATGTAGGCAATCCTACTATTCATACATTTACAGTAAAAGCAGGTATGAATACATTTAAAGAAGGTAAGGATTTTGTACTTGAAGAAGAATCAATCCGTGGTGGTCTGATTAAGATTAAGAAAGGTGGAGCAATTAAAGCTGGGGATACAGTAAGAATTAGTGCTACTGTTCCAGACGCAACATACGTAACAGTCAGTGGAAGTGCAGCGGGCAAGATCACTGGAGAATTATTGTTCCTTGGTGATCCAAACCAAGGCAATGCCCTTATGATTGAGGCATGGAAGTGCAATATTAGGCCCGATGGCGACCTCACGGGTCTTATTGGGGACGATTTCGGAGAATTTACGCTTCAACTAGACATCATGTCAGATTACGAAAATCATCCTAAACATAATTGGGTGCGTGTAGCGTGAGTTATACGTATATTTCCTTTAATTCGGTTCCGACAAACTATTTTAATAGTTATTGTGGTATATAAAGAAGAGAGTCCTTCAAATAATTATAGGATAATACCGAGCTAAACTATGTGGTAACATATAGGAAGTGTAACGACTAGGTAAAGTAATCCCAAGAGGAAGAAATACCCACGAATAGGGAACAACTTATATAAGTTGAAGATATAGTCTAAACTAGTAAGATGATAAATTACTAGATCTATAGGATAAAGAGCCTATAGGGTAATATATTGGATTATCCTCTGTATAAAGTTACTAAACTTGCAGAGAATACTGAAGGATCTGGCAAGAATGGCGTTTACGATCCAAACGAATAAGATTTTATTAAAGACTCAGAATATTCTGAGTCTTTTTTAGTTTGTAGAAAGGGCTTGACAAATTCTTTAGTTTTTGTTATACTAAATATGTAGGTGTAGGCAAAGGAGGGCAGTTTATGGCAAAAGCTTTAGATTTGACAGGTAAACATTTTAATATGATAACTGTGGTAAAAAAATGTGATTATAAGGATGAGAAGAATAATAAGGTTTTATGGCTTTGTAGATGTGATTGTCCCAAACATACAGAGTTTATTTTAAATACTCAGCAAATTACAAAAGAGATTCCTTATAGTTGTGGATGTACTCGTAGACCTAAATCAAATGTTAGATATGATCTAGAAGGTCAAGTTTTTGGTAAATTAACTGTTAAGGAATATGTGGGTAAGGGTAAATGGCGGTGTGTGTGCAGTTGTAATGGTAAAAATGAAAAGATAATTAGTGGAGATACACTTCGTAGAGGTAAAGCAAAGTCTTGTGGTAAATGTATTTCATCTTACAAAGATATTAAAGGTTGGCAGTTTGGTTCACTTGTTGCAGTTGAGCATGTAGGTACAAATGCTGACAATAGGGCTATTTGGGATTTTGTCTGCTTAAAGTGCGGTAATCATATAGAAGCTGTTTGGCATGATTTAATGAGACATCCAGATGTTGATCATGTTTGTAAAAATTGTCTCGCAAATGGATATATTAGAATTGGTGGTTCATCAGCTGAAAATGAAATTAAAGATTATATATCATCTTTAACCCCTAAAAGACCAAAAAAGGCAAGAGTTTTAGGATCAAAAGAAATAGATATGTTATATGAAGATGATAGTTTTGGTATAGAGTATAATGGGTCTGTATACCATGCTTCTAAAGGAGCTATACACGGAGCTAATAAGCCAAAATATTATCATAGAGATAAGTTTTTATGTGCAAAAGAAAAAGGAATTCATTTATTAAATATATTTGATGTTGACTGGGAAAGCAATAAAGAACGTATAAAGATGTATTTACGTTCAATATTTCTCCAGCAGTTTAAAATAATGGCTCGTAAGTGTAGTGTACATAGAATTGATAAGTCTGTGGCAGATGAGTTTACAGATAAATATCATTTGCAAGGTAGAACTCCTAATAGTCACATGAGTTATGGTCTATACTATAAAGATTTACTTGTGGCAGTGATGTCTTTTGATTGGGTAGCTTATAAAAATCATGTAGAAGGTAATTATGAGCTTCATAGATATTGTGTTAAAGATGGTTATGTTGTAGTTGGTGGTGCTAATAAGTTACTTAAAGCCTTTGAACGTGATTATAATCCTAAATATTTATTATCTTACTCTGATAATGATTATTTTCTTGGTGATATATATGAAAGATTAGGATTTGAGTGTAAGGGTCAATGTACTCCACGATATTATTGGTATTTAAAAAATACAGGCATTAGTCAAAGTAAGACTAGACTTGAGTTTTTATCTGAAGAAGAACCTATGTTATATAGGCTTGCTTATGCGGTTAATGCTCCTAATAAAGAGGATTTTATTATGAGGCATTTAGGAGCATGTAAAGTATTTAGGTCTGGAAGAACTAAATGGGAGAAACGCTATGAAAATAATATTTCTTGACGTAGATGGTGTATTAAATTCGGAACAAGATAGATTTTCATGGACAATTGAATCTGATAAACACTTAATATTACTAGCATGTATAGTAAGAAGAACTGATGCGAAAATTGTAGTCAGTTCTTCTTGGAGAAATTGTAGTTTGTTAGATACATTAAAGAAAAGATTAAATGATTTCTCAATGTCAGTATTTGATGTAACAGGCTATAATAAAAATGGTATACGTGGATTAGAAATAAAAGAATGGCTAGATAATCATAATGATATAGAGTCATTTGTTATTTTAGATGATGAAGTATTTGATATAAAAGAACATTTTCCTAATAATTTTGTACAAACTAGTATGGAAGTAGGATTGCAGAAAGAGGATGTTGAAAAATGTATAGCTATTTTATCAAATATAAAGTCCAAGTAATAATTTCTAATTCTTGGGTAGATGCAGATGATACTATATATAGGCAGTTAATAGAAACTGAATTTGTTTTGTGCAATAGTAATATCTATGAAATAGCCCCACAGCTATTAGAGTTTGCAGAATGTGATACTACAGGTGGATATAGAATTAAGATACTAGATATTTCATATTTAGGCAAAATGGAGGGAAGAAATGATTGAGCTGTTAAAAGAAAAACTAAAGATGATTTGGATAATACTTAGATACTATCCAAATAAAACAGGAATGATGCACACTATAACTTGTGGTTGTTGTGGTAATTCTTTTTTGTTTAGGGTAGATGGTACAGAAGTTGATGAAGTTGTCGATGGTTATAACACGGTAAGTAGTTCTTATGTGTGTTCTAAGTGTGGTGCGGTAGGAACTAATGTTTCTGCTTGGAGTATTGAAGATGAGAAAATCTGAGCATGTATTATATCATCAAAAGAAACTAAAAGAGTGTAAGAAATTGTTTAATTTTTGGAAAAATACTCGTGGAGATCAATGTGCTAGACAGTTTAAGCATAGGTATAGAGTTTGTAATGAGTTTAGATTTCCAAGAAGAATTGCAAGGTGGAAGGCTTATATATTAAATTGTGGATATAGAAATTATGTAGATAGGGAATGTTGAAAATTGAATATCAAACCAGTAAGTAATATTTATTATACACAATATCAGTATAATAAGAAGAAAGAAAACGAGCAGAAAAACTTTGTTGAGATTGTGGAAGATCTCAATAAGGATAAGAAGCTTGGAAGTACAGTAGATATTAAAATTTGACAAATTTTAATTTTTGTGGTATAATAAAAGTAGAGAAATCGTTAATAATACTTTTTAAAGAGGAAGGATGAGAAATGAGTGAAGAAAAGAATAAAGAAATGGAGTTATTACTCTCCGAACAAGAAATTAAAGTAGATGGTAAAGTTGTAATTGTACATAAATTAGCTATGCTAGATACAATTCGTCTTGCTAGTCAAATGAGTAGTCTAGCAGCGGCTATTGTAAATAATAGTGAGTTAGCTTCTAGTGCTATTGGTAAACTTGCAGTAAATTCTGGAGATGTTAATTCTGATAATGCTATTAGACTAATTGGTATGGTAGAGATTTTAGGATTAGTTGGCGAAGATGCTGCTGATTTAATTCAGAATATTGTTGTAAAATCTACTAATTTAGATTATGATGAGGCTGAAGCAATTAGTGCAGAAGAAGGTCTTGATTTACTATTTAAGATTTATGAGGTGAACAAGTCTTTTTTCAAGAAGTTCTTGCAGAAGCTAAAGGACAAGACGAAAAATCTAGTAGAGGAAAAACCAAAAAAGACCAGCAAGAAGTAAGCGTTTATGATGCTCTGCAAGTTTTAATAGAACATGGTCATGATAAAAATAAAGTCTTAAAAGAATATTCCAGAGATGAAATAACAATATTTTATGAGAAGTGTATTAAGCAGGATATGCGTCATACCGCTGATTTTATAGATGCTGTAGGACTTGGGATAGGAATGGCTTTTGGAGGCTCTGGGAAGAAAATACAAAAGATTGTAGAGGATATGAGAAGTTAGTCAGCCTTACCTATTGGTAGGGCTTTTATTATATATAAGAGAGGTGGGATAATTGGCGGGAAAAGATAAAGTTGTAGCAGAGGTAGAAGCTAAGATTAAGCCTATAGTTGATGAAAAAACATTGAAACAATCATTAGCACAAGCATTGTCTAATTTACCTCCACATAATATTAAGCTAGGCGTTAAGTTAGATACTAAATCATATATAGATGCAGTTAATAACTTACCGCCAAAAAACATTACGTTAGGTGTTAAATTAGATCACAAATCATTTAATGAAGCTATAAATAATTTACCTAAAAAGATAATTACATTAGGATTGAAGGTAGATAAGACTTCATATAATGAGGCAATTGCTAGTTTAGCTAAAAAGACTGTTACACTCGGATTAAAAGTAGATAAAAATTCATTTACAGAAGCTATAAATAATTTACCTAAAAAAAGTGTTTTATTAGGGTTAAAAATTGATAAAGCTGGTTTAAGGGAGCAGTTATCTAATATAAAAAATAATATAAGTGTAGGTGTAAAAGTATCTGTTTCATCTTTTAGGGAAGCAATAAAAAATTTACCAGAAGTTAGGGCTAAGATTGGTGTAAGATTAGATACAGCTCAATTTAGATCAGAGGTAAATAGGCTTAGTCAGATAAGAATAAGTACTAGAAATATGCCAACATTAGCTGTTCAAGCAGATCAGTCACAGCTATTTCAAGTAGAGAGAAGATTAGCAATAATAACTAATCAGATACGTAGAATAAATAGGATGACTCTTAAAGTTAACTCTAGATATAATAATAGATCTGGTGGTGGAGGATCTAGAGGTAGTGGATCTGGTGGTCAGCCATATGGGGACAGATGGTATAATAATTCTTTTTATACTCAATTTGTTCATTTTGTTGGTAGATCATCAAAAGGTCTTGGTTCTTTTGGTGAAGCTTTATCAGATGTTTTGGCAAAAGCACAGGCATCTGGTGGTGCATTAGGTAGGTTAGCAGGGGCAGCTTCTGTTGTTACTGCTGGTTTTGCAGGTTTAGCTATTATTGTACAAGCCATTGCTTCGACATTTAATATTCTAGTTGGTATAGGTAAGGCAATTGGTGTTGCATTAAAACCAGGCTATGAATTAATGGCTCAAAGGGATACAACAATGCTTACTACAAAAGCTGCATTGAAAACATCAGCTTCTGTTGATGGTAGAGCTGTAACTAACGAAGAAGCTGCATCTGAATCAACCTTTTTGTTTAATAGAGCCATGCAGGAAGCTGCTAAAACAGTATTAAACTTAAATGATATTCTTACTGCACAGCAAGGTGTATTGCCTATGCTCCTAAATAAAGGCATGACTCCAAAACAAGCACAAGATGTTATTTTTGGCGTGGCTGGTGTAGCAAAGACGGGTAGATTAGCCCCTAATCAAGTATTACAAGAAACTCGTGATTTAGCTCAAGGTAGTATTACAGCTAGAACGTCACAGGTAGCTAATATTTTAGGTATTACTAATCAAGATCTTGCTAAATTTAAGGGCGATGTTGATGCATTATATGAATATTTAATGCAGAAATTTCAGGAATATACTAAGGTAATGGAGGAATACGCTAATACTCCAGTTGGTGCAGTAGAACAGTTGCAAGAAACATGGGGTATTGCAGCAATGACAATAGTTGATCAATATGGCCCACTCATTGTAGAGGTAGCGCAATCTATTACAAAGTCACTGGGTTCATTTGATGAGCAGGGTAATTTTCATCTTAGCGATTGGCTGAAAGAGTTGGCAGATGGGTTACAAGACATTGTTGTATTTGCTGCTTCAGCTGCTGATTCATTATTTGTCATGATACAGCAGATAGTTGGTGGTAATGATCCAGTAGAAGTATTTATTAATTTTATTATATGGTTAATAGATTGTTGTGCTTCACTTACAGGTGTTATTCTAGGTGTAATCCAGATATTGAAGGGTTTATGGGTAATATTTAAGTCTGGCGTTAGTTTTGTTGAGGCTGCTACAAAAGCAGTTATTGGGTTTGGTCAAGCTTGTTTTGCAGCCTTTGCTGCTATGTCAGGCAATCCTGCAAAGGCTCTTGGTTGGATAGATGAGGCTAAAAAATCATTTTCTGAAGCTGGGCAGGCAGTTATGAATGGTATTGATATAGAAGGTCAATGGAAGGGTACGATTCAGACTGGTTGGACAGCATCTGGAAATAAGGACGGCTATAGATTATTTGATGGTATGTCTGGGCCAATTACAGAGCTAGTAAAAAGAAAGTTTGAAGATGCTAAAAATCGTGACATTCCTAAAGGTAGAGATGTACAAGGAATGCGAGGTAATGCTCAAAATAAAGAAGATGAAAAAGCTCGTAAAAAAGCAATACAATTGGATCAAAAGAGATTAAAAGATTATTTATCAAACCTTAAAGAGATACTTCAAGACTCTCTAGATAGGCTAAAAGATCTTTTAGAAAAAAATGAAGTATCGTACAAAGAAGGGTTTACGGGGCTAAAAGAATATCTGGAAAGAAAAACAGAATTAGAGAGACAGCAGGCAGAGTTAGAACTTAAGTATGCTCAAGATGAGATGAAAGCAATTCAAGAGACTATGTTCAATACTCCTTATGAAAAGTCAAAAGCAGAACATGATACACAACGTAAAATAGATAAATATACAAAAGCTTTAGGTAAGGCTGTAGAGACACAAGAAGCTGTAAAACGTGATTTAGGTAATTTTACTACAGCATTTAATAATGCATCAAATAGATTAGCAATTGTTCTGGGAGGCATGAATAATTCTAGTAGTAGTAATCAGCCTCAAGTTAGTGTTCAGTCCCCTACATCTAATGCAGGATGGCAGGATTTTGGGGATGCGTTAGTAAATATAGCTATGTATGTATCAAGAAAAACTGGTATAGACGCTAAATTGTTGTGGGCACAGATGATGCATGAGACTGGTGGTGAATATAAAGATCAGTCTAAGTATTATGACCATAATTATAGTGGTATTTCTGTATTTGATAGCGCATATAATAGTAGAGGACTAGAAAGAATGTCTAGAGGGTCTGAAGGTGGTTGGTATGAAAGATATGCTTCAGATCAGGAGTTTGCGGATGCTTTTATTGAAGTTTTAATGCAATCTAGATATCAAAAAACTGGTGGTCTTGCTAATATGCATGATACTTCTTCATATGCACATGCTTTGAAGGTTGGAGGTTATTATACTGATTCTGAATATAATTATCAGCGAAATATGGAAAGTTGGTTAAAACAAGCCCCAGATTTTAGTAAGTTTAGTTCAGCTATTCAATCTTCTGTTGATAATTTAGGTCAGCAAGTTGGTGTTCAGTTAACTACCAGTATTACAGGAGCATTAGAATTGGCTTTAGGTAAAGATGGTGGCAATTTGTTATATAAACAAATGCCTCACTTGACTGAGGGTTGCGTTGAGGCTGTAGTAGCATTGGGTAGTTATTTTAATGAGCATCTATTAGCTGAAGCTAAGAAAGGGACAAATAATGTAGATGTTCTTAGAGAAAATCTTGAAGCAGCTGGAGTAACATATGAAAAGTACACACAAGGTACTGTTTTACAGCCAGGAGATGTTCTTGTAAATAATAATGGTAATCATGTTATGTTGGTCATGGATAAAGATCGTGTAGTTGGTAATAGTTCTAATCTTGCTAATCCTGTTTATGGAGGAACATCTGGTATTGTTACACGTTCACTACATGGTTGGGACACAAATACAGCTGTTGGCGTATTAAGAACTGGTTCAATTGGTGTTAATCTTGGAGGTAGTAATGTACTTCTTCAAGCAGCTCATGGCAATAAAGAAGCTATGGAAAATTTTAATTTAATGCAGGAGCTTGTGGATAAGTATAATGATGTAGTAAGTGCTATAAATGATGATATATTTGGTAATATGCCAATGTTGGATGTTAAATTAAGATCACTATATCAACAATTGACTAAAGTATCTAGGAGCAATGAACCACAGGATAGACGTATGGCAGATGCATTACGTACAAGAATTAAACAAGAAACTTCTAAAATAATTACAGACGCATTAACTAAGCAATTAGAATTTAATTTGAATAGAATTTCTACTACTGGTTCATATACAGCTATTGATATTGCTTATGGAAAGAATTTTTATAGAGATACTTCGTATGCAGAACTTGCCTCTAAGTATTATGATTTTTTCTTTAAACCAACAAACTTTAAGGAATTAAAGGATAATATTGCCAATACTAAAAGTATAATAGGTATATTAGACAGTCCAGAAAAATTTTATGATAATTATATGGACATAAATAATAAATTATGGAGCATGGTTAACGATAATCATAAGATATGGGATGAATATAATGGAAGATTGACTAATATACAGATAGATGAGAAATCTTTAGAAAGTTTACGTACTTCTAATGGCAATAAAGATGAAATAAACTTTTTAACTGAAAAAATAGCAAAAGAAAGGCAAGAATTGACCAAATTTACTAGTGACGCTGTAAATGCACCTGTAATAAATACTATAAAACAGTTAGAAGATCAAAAAAATAAATTAAGTGAATTATTAAGCTCAAATAATTTAAGTAAGGATTCTATTAAAACTAGTTCTGAGTTGTATAAATCATGGAAAAAGGCTAATGATGAGTTATGGGAAATGATGAATGTAGAAGATAAGAAAGGTACTACTGAGCAAATTAACCTTAAACTTGAAGAAGTAAAGTCTTTGTTAGATGCGTACAATAAAAGTAGGACTAGTACTGATAGTGCAAAGGATAAATTGCGTGTGCAGTTAGCATCCTTAGAGACAGAACTTAATTTAGCAAAACAAAGACCAGCAAATCAGATTGAAGAACTTAATAAACAATTTATTGAGGCTACTAATGCAGGTAATTCTAATCTAGCCGAAGAGATAAGAGGTAAGCTTATTGATTCATATAATAAATTAAAAGCTGTTTATGATAGCTGGATAAGTGCAATAAACAGTAGATTTGATGCTATGAAGGAGTATTTTGATATTCTTCCTATGACAAATTTACAAAGGGAGCAAGGCGAAGAAGAATTAACAGCATATAGGAATTGGCAATTAGCGGAAGGGTATAGAGAGAACCTTAGTAAATATCGAAAAAGATATTCCGAGGTGTATAACAAGAGAGTTGCCGATGAGCTTGAGCTTAAGTCTTTAAAAGATCAAGGATTACCAGAAACAACTGATAGAGTTAAGGAATTAGGGGCTGAAATATCTAGATTAAATGAGGAAGAGCGTTATTGGAATCAAACAATAATTGAAACTAAACAACGTCTGAGAATATCTGAAGAATTATCTAAATTACCGACTCTATTGGAAAAAACACGCAGGGTAGCTAAACAAGCGTTAGAAGATGGATTAGTAACCTTTTTGACTGATGGTGTAAACGAGGCAGAAAATCTTGGAGAAGCTTTACGTAATTTAGCTATAGACTTTTTAAAGACTATGCAACAATTTTTTGCTAAACAAATGGTAACTAATTTAATGAATCATTGGTTCCCTGTAAAAACTGGAGATACAGATCAAAGATTGACTACGTCTAATCTTGCTCCTGGAGAGTGGAGTAACATTATTACTAATCCTATAGTTACTGCTATTAATGAACAAACTGCTCAATTGCTTGGTAGATCTTCTACTGGTGTAGCATCTAGTGGCGTTTCAGGAATATCCAGTACAGCATTAGTATCAGGAAATACTATGCTTAATATGTCTTATGATGAATATATGAATAAACAAAAAAATCCATATTCATTTAATAAGGAAGATTTAGGATTAAAAGATTTTACTAAAGGTTTTAAGAGCAGTATAAATGAATTTAAGTTAAGTAATGATTTAAATACACAAGCTTTGAATACTACTGCTCAAGTTAATACAGCATTAAACGCTACTACACAAGCTAATACAGCTACTACACAGGCAGAAACTGTAGCGACACAAGCTCAAACAACAGCAACTACTACAGCTACAACAACAGAGGCTACTACATCTGCACAAAAAATAGCAGTAGAACAACAAGATATTGCTTCAACCAATGCTACTAGGGTTGAACTTCAAAAGGCTAACGCTAATTTGCAACAAGCAAATGCAAAAACAACTGTTGGAGGAACAGGAGTGACTGTTGCTGGAGGTGCAAATGCAGGAGCGTTAGGTGCTGCTGGAGCAGGAAGTAGTGCAGTATTTGGATTTAAAGGACTAGGTGGAGGAGGATTCTTCAATGGTGGAATTTTCCAAAATATCTTAGGAGCAATAACAGATTTTGTAGGAAGTGCTTTTGGACAATTAGCAGGAGATTTCTTAGCTATTAAATCTATATTTAGTGGAGACACAAAAGAAAAATTACTTGGAACTATATTCTTAGAAATTCAATTATTATATATAGGGCAACAACAGCAGATTTTGTGGTTACAGCAGATAGCTACTAGATTATCTACAATGAGTGCTGGCTTTGGATTTGCTGCAGAAGGTGGATATATTTCTGGTAAAGGGACAAGTACTTCAGATAGCATTCCTACAATGTTAAGTTCTGGCGAGTATGTTATTAAGGCAAGCTCTGTTCGTAAATATGGAACTAATTTCCTTAATGCTGTTAATAATGGTAATTTCACTAAGATAAAATCTGGAGTACATCATTATGCTCAAGGTGGTTTAGTATCAGATCTAGCACAAGAACAAACAGCAAGAGGAATAAGTAATTTTGGTAAAGATATTAGTAATAATATTAGTAATACAGCTAATATCAGTGTAGCACTTGTTCGTGATGAACAAGAGGGAATGAAACAGTTATTAAGATCTCCAGAAGGTCAGAGAATAATGTTAGATTTCTCACGTAAATATGCTAGTGTTACAAGTAGATTTTAAAACTTGACAAATTTTAAAAAGTGTGATATAATATAAATAGATAATTTGACAAACTTAAAATTTTGTGATATAATATAATTAGAGATGGTGAGAGAGTGAAACAAGCAAGAAGTTCAGAAGCATGTTGGGATGAGTTTCTTTTAAGGTTAGAAAGATTAACAGGTTTAGATAAAAATTTTCATGAAATAAAACACCTTGTAGAGCAGATAGAAAGGTATGCTTATAAAGAAGGTATGAAATCTGTTAATTTGACAAATAAATAAAAATGTGTTATAATATAATTAGAGAGTTGAGGAAGTTTACATAATGTAGATTTCCTTCACTTTCTATGTAATAAAGGCAGGTGTCAATTATTGTATAATCAATATACAGGCTATATGCCTAATAGGTATGCAATGCCACCACAACAACAAATGCAACAAATGCCACCACAACAGATGATGCAACAACAATTTCAGCAAATGCCACAACAACCGATGATGGGGTTGAAAGGAAGGTTAGTATCATCTTTAGATGAGGTAAAAGCAAGTGTTGTTGATATGGATGGTTCTGAAACTTATTTTCCGCATCCAGCTAGTAATTCAATATTTACTAAATGTATAGATATGCAAGGTAATTCAGTAATAAAACATTATGTACTAGAAGATGTAAAAGATAGTAAATTAGATCCTGTAAAAGAAGAGCTAGATAGACTAAATAAAAGAGTAAATGATTTAGAAGATATGCTTAATTCTTTGACAGGCGGTACTAGTCAAGAGGTGGAAAAGAAGAAATGAATAATCAATTTAATCCAGCACAAATGCTACAAATGTTAATGAACTCTGGTAATCCTCAAGCTATGATGCAACAGATGTTTGGCTCAAATCCTATGTTTCAGAGAGCACAATCAATGTTACAAGGAAAAAGCCATAAAGCACAAATGAAAATTTTAGAAAATGTGTGTAAGCAGAGAGGAATGAATTTAGACCAATTAAAACAAATGTTTGGAATTGGTGGTAATTGAATATTAGCACTATATTAGTGCTTTTAGATAAATATTTTTTGTATCTGTCTAATTATCAGGAGATGATGCAAAATGGCAGATCTAATGACAAACGGAAACGGTGGCTTAACACCAGTCTATAATGTGGGTCATGATAATGATGACTACTTTGGGAATGGTAGTATTTGGATCGTTTTCTTCTTATTCTTCATGATGGCATGGGGCGGTTTTGGTAATGGTGGCTTTGGCCCGTGGGGTAATAATCAGGCACTTGCAAATTATGCAACACAGGCTGATATTACTAATGGTTTCCAGTATCAGACTCTAAATGCTAAACTTGGCGATATTGGTAATGATATTAACACTCTTGGTTATAATCAGCTTCAGGGTCTAAATAATATCAATACCACTATCATGGGTGGCATGGCAAATCTTAATAATAGCATGTTGCAGAATACTAATTCTACTAATATGGCTATTATGCAGAGTGCAAACGGTATTGACAGAAGCATATGCGATCAGACTAACGCCCTTAATATGAACATTGTACAGACTGGGAATGCAATTACTAATGGCTTGGCTAATCTTGGGTATGTAACTCAGAATCAGATTTGCGGTGTAAATAATAATATCGAAAATGTTAAATATCAGTTAGCTACTGAAGCATGTGCAACAAGAGCAGAATCTGACGCAAATACTCAGAAAATTCTGGATAGATTAACTACTATGCAGATGTCGGATAAAGACAACCAAATCTATGCTCTACAATCTGAACTTCAGAATGCAAGAAATCAGATCGATAATGCTTCTCAGACTCAGGCATTAGTAAATGCATTAAAACCTTATCCAGTACCTGCATATCAGGTAGGTTCTCCTTATGCATCCGCTAATGGTTGCGGTTGTACTTTATCTTAATAATAAGTATTGAGAAAGCTGTTAGGGGAAGATATTATCTTCCCCTTAATTTATTTATAAGGAGGATTGGATAAAATGTTAGAGACTTATACGATAAGTTCATTAGGTGTACCTTTAGTAACAGATCAGAGTGTGGTATTTAATGTAGACTCAGAAGATACTGATTGTAGAATAAATCATGATGCTGGAACAGCTATTGTAGAAATAAATAAACCAGGATATTATTTGGTAAAATTTAATTCTACTGGATATAATACTGGTGCAGCATCTACTGTAGATTCTAGTGATGGCACGTACTCCTTTCAGTTATTCAATAATAGTGTAGAAGTACCAAACGCTCAAGCAAGAGCTACTTCCACAGCAAGCACAGCTATAGCTAATGTAGGTTTTAATACAATAATCAGAGTAAGACCTTCTTGTTGTGCTATAGATAATAATGCTAACTTGGAAGTAAAATTCTTAGGTCAGGAAGGTATGCTTTTAGATGCTACTTTAATTATTCTTAAGGTGGCGTAATAAAAATGGATAAAGAACTTTGGCAAGCAATGGAAGGTAATCCTACTCTGCAAAAACAGTTCTATGATGCAGTGATGAAAAGTGTTGGAGAAATGAGATATAGCAATCAGGATGCATATATTAAAGCAATGTTAATGATGCATGAAAGCGTATTTGGTAAACACTTTAATGAAAATCTTGCAAAACACGCTGTAGCAGAGATGGAAAATGTTGATGGAACGAAGGGTGAGCATTGGACGCTTGCTCAAACTAATCAGCTGTTAACTTCTCAAAATCTTAAATACAATAAATATGATTTTTATTATTTACTTAATATGCTTCATTCAGATTTTAGTAAAATTTTGGGTGAAGATAGCAAAACATATTTAAATATGGCAAAAGCATATATTGATGACCCTGATGCAAAGGATTCTAAAGTTTATTGTATTTGGAAGTCTAGGTATATGTGATAAGGGTGGTAGCCTTATATAATGGCGGGTCAGTAGATTTGATGGCTGCTGACCCGCCATTTTTGTATTTTTGGGCTTGACAAATTTCAAAAAATATGCTATACTATAAATAATATAAAAGGAGGTGTGGCCAGTGTATGTTTCAGGAATGGGCAATAATATTTTAGATCTTTTTACGGCTATCCATGATACCCTTGTAGCAGTAGGTTGGACAGTTTATCCTATGACCACAACTTCTACAGGTATTACAGATGGAGCTATTTTTATGGGTAATGGTGATGGTACAGATAATATATATATCTATTTAAGTTGTCATGAAGTGAGTGACAGACTTATTCTTGATAGTTCTGTTGGGTACGATCAGCATTTAGGTGTATTTGAGCAACCAGGAAGTTTACAGCAGTGGATGAAACATGATGGTATTACAATGACAGATACCCCAGAGTTTGTTATATCTAATAATGAGCGTTATTTTTACTGGATTTTTGTGGATACATATAGAGTAATAGTAGTTGCACGTATGTCTATTGTATATGAATCTATGTATTTAGGATTTTTGAATCCAATAGCAGATGAAAGACAATACCCATATCCAATGTATGTATGTGGTAATACACATCAAAGAGGTCAAGATTGGCCTAATAATACAAATGGTTCTTTTGTTTTCCCACAGAATAATCAAGGGTGGCTTAGAAGAGCAGATGGTGTTTGGAGAGCATTTAATGCCAGCAAACCAAATCCAAGTCCATCAACTATAGGTACAGTATTCCCATATAATTCACATAATGAAAGATTAATTCCTAATTATAAAGAAACAGATGCTATAAACCAAGATAACTTTTTGTTAATTCCAATAATAATGCAGACTAATGACCCAGTAGATATGAATGGTTTACTTAGAGGTTGTTATTGGGTGTCTGGTACTCGTGATATTGACGCAGAAAGAATTTTGGTATATGGTAATGAGCAGTATATAGTATTTGACACTAAGCAAGATAGGGGAGCAAATACTTATTTCTGTATAAAAATGGCGTGATGGATTATGTTTAGCTATAGATATGATATTAAAAGCTTTAATGATATAGTCCCATCTTTTTTAGACTTTTGTGCCTTTTTTGATTACAATCAAGATAATATTATTATTAACTATAACTATGATACTTGGCATGGAGCTACTGTAGCTATACCAATTTCTGATTATGCAGTTGAAGATGAAGTAACAGATACTATTTATTTACTTGGAGATCCGACATTTTACTCATTATTTTTTATTTGCAATAGGAATTATTCTAGATATGCTAACAAATGGTATTTAGGGAATACATTAAAGAGGATATATCCTAATAGTAATGTTGTAGTAGAAAATCAATTAAGTATTTCTGATTATATAACAATGTTAAGTGGATTATCTGATAGTAAGGTTATTTATGTATTTGGCAATAATATAGATAATAGATATGGTGGTATATCTGGATTATTTGATTATTTAGATGAAATAAATGCTGTATGTTTAAGTAATAATTTAGATTTGTATCTAGTATATGCACCTACAGAAGAACACAGTGATGAGTTATATAATGCTATTGAAAGTTATGTTTATCAAGACAAACCTAGAAAAATATTAAATTTTTATAGTGAGTTATTTGATACTAGACTGGATATGTTAGATGCTTTGAATCAAAATACTTATCAGTTAACAGACTATAGGTCGATATATGGAGATCAAACTTATGTTGGTATACCTACATATTCAAGAAATGCTATAGCATTGTTTACTAGGTTTATTTTATCTAATGTTTTTCATAAAGATAGGGAAGAATATTATGTTTCTTTAATGTATAGAGATAATCCGAAATCGTTGTACTCTCAATTATTTACTACATATGACGAATATATGATAGAGGAATTTAATTATGACCAGTATTTGCATGGTGGTTGGAGTATAAGTAGTAAATATGGTTCCAATCCTCCTAATATATTTAAAAATACAGGTCAATTGGTGTCTATTGGTGTGCATACTTCTTATGATCCTTATTTGTGGATGTGTGAGCAAGGTGGGATAACATGTAAAAAAGAAGAAGATGAGCAAATAAATGATTTAGACTTAATGGATTTTTGGGCGTTTTTTAATGGAACTCCTAATAAGAGGGTTAAGCCTCCCGTATTTCCTACTACTGGCTGTCCTTGGTTTACTATTTCAAGTAAAAATATTACTGAATATGGATTATCAGATTTTGGTGCTAAATTATACATTACTAGAGTAGGAAGTTCTTTTATTTTAACTATTAGATTAATTCATTCAAAAGCTCAACTTCCAGACGTGTGGCAATCAATTACTTTTGGGGAGTTTGTTGGCAGACAAGACGGGTATAATATAGATCAATTTTACTGTGCTGGAGGTAATCAAGCATTATCTCCAGATTCATGGACATATTTTGCTACTTCCCATATAATTGGATTGCAGATGGATTTAGATATGAAAAATTCATCTCTTGTAAATTCTAACATACTACATCCTGCTAAGTTTGATAAGGAGAATATGTCTAATTTTAGAATTATGAATGGGGAAGGTACTTGGGAAGATATATATTCAGCTACACAGGGTTATGAAGAATATCAATATTTAGATGAAGTTGGTAATCCTACAATATTCATATGGGGAGTGCCACTAAAAAGACCTAATTTTGATGTTGGTAATAACTTAAATACTGCAACTCCATATATGTTATGGCAGAATAAGATAGATACTTATACTATAAATAAATATGACTTGAAGAAGAATGATATGTCTGGGAAGATAGACCCATTGACTGTGTATTTGGCGAAGTAGGTGATGTAGGAATGTCAGAGTTTTTAAAAAAGTTAATAGCTCCTGCATTAAAAATAAGTTCTAATCGCCCACCAGATAATTTTCAATTTTTAGACTCGTGTATTAGTAGTGCTTCTGATGGTTACTTTAGCAGTTACAATGATGCAGTGTCTGAATTTATCTTAGATTATAATTCTTATGAAGATAAGAATAGTTTTTTAATAGAAGAATGCGGAATAGACCTTAGTAATGGGGAAGATAGCGGCAGTATAGTAGGGACTAGTGCTGGAGGTAAGTATATAACTGGCAACCATTTTGTTCCTTATGCAGACGTGCCAGAAGATTTACCCTTAATTTGTGAGCCTAATAATTGGCGTGAATTTGTTAATAATATTTTAGGTATACCAGTGATATATCATTCAGTTTTTGATGCTGAATCAGATCCAGATTCAACTTTAGTGGATAAGTTGTTATTATTATATAGATATAGTTATCATAGTTGGATACCAACTATTTTGCAGAGAATATATGAAAGTTTTGGGGTGTCATATGAAGAGAGTGAGGATATAGTACCATTTTCTTTATATGGGCTTCCATTTAATATTAATTATGATAATCCTTATAACTATGCTTCTTGGTATCCAGGGCTTGGAAGGGGGCAATCAATTCCACGTGAAGGATATTATGAACAGCAATTATTTAGGAGGGCGTTAGCTTCAGTGGACGCTAATGATGTTGGGAGAGTATCTTTTGTTTCTGCAGGAGTAGAACGTACTTACTATTTAGATTCTGAGCTTGCTATTGGACTTATTTCAGCTGTATTTGATAGAATAATTAATTGGTATTCTGAGTTACCAGCTTTTTTTATTCATGGTATACCAGATGTTTTTATAGGGCAAAATTTTAGAGGAATAAATCTTGGTTTTGATTATATTAGTTATCTATCTGATGAGATTAATTGTTTAACTGAAGTGTTGGTATATTCGCATAGACCTATACTTAGTAATGGTGAACATGTTGTTGTAGCAACATTTTTACGTTGGTTAGAAAAGAGATTTCGCCCTAAAGCTCATACGCCATTTCTTAATAGGCTTGTTTATGGGTTAAATTTATACGATAAGTTTTATACAGATGTAGAAGTAGTTGTAGATTTATCTATTCAGTATGCTACAAAATTAACAAATATGAAGAAGTCGTATGTAAACTTCATAAGAGAATATATTAGTAAAGTAAATGTGGCAAATATAGATTCTTCATTGTTAAGTATAGCAAATATAAATTTTACTAATGACGATTGTGGTGCATACGGGGGCTTAGACAGTGAATTTGTTGATTATATTGTAAAACGTCAAGATAGATTTCGTATATTAAATATGTATTCATATTTAAACCAAGTCGATACATTATACTATAGTTTTAGTTACTATGCTAAATACGAAAAAAATATCTATAAAGTAAGATATTTAACTATTCAATTTGTAGAACTTCCTCCAGATGTTGTTAATAGATACTATAAGGTATCTATAATTTCACGATTAGTTAGGGGGGTATTTAAGCCTATCCTTCAATGTTTGGACTATTATTTAAATTTGCGATTTGATGAATTTAGTTTTTGTAAACTTATTCATGTGGATTTTGATGACGATCCAACTCCTATACGTCCTTGTAGATATCAAGTTGGTTTTGATGAAAGTGGAAAGGTAAACAGCATGTTAATTACATTTTATACCCATGCTTATATTCCTATAGATGATAGAGATACAATGCCTGCATTAGGATATTATACAGGTAATTATCTTTTATATATATTTTGTATTTTAGTTATTTTATCTAAATTAAAACATGCTGATTTGTTCTATAGACATCCTATTATAATTGCAATAGCAATTGCTTTAGTCGGTTATGATGAATTGGGGGAAGATGATATTAAACAAACAGCAGTTAACGGAAAAACAGAAGAATACGCAGTAGGTGGTATAGTTGGGGACTGAAACACAAGCTAGATCTGCTGGCTATCCCTTAATGCGGTATGGTTTAGCAGAATATAATGCAGTTATAGATTATCAACCAAAAACAGAAAGTGCAAAAAGCGTTCCAGAAACGTATAGATTTATAGCTTCTAATATAAAAGGGTGTTATGTTTCTTGGTCAAGATCTCTTCCTTCTGGAGAAATAAAGGTTGGAAATAAAATTTATTTATCAATCCCAAATGGTTGGGACGAAAGGTTGGTTTATTATCCTTGGTATACAGGACATAGGTATTGGCAATATAATCAATGGAATTATCCAGAGCAAAATTATAGCAATTCTAGTATTACTCCAAAAGGGGCTAGGGGTAATGAAGGTCACTATAATTATTATCATGGAAATGAAACTAATTTGAGTGTATATAGAAATAGGAATAGATTTACAGATAAGCTTCTTGTGTGGTATAAGGAGGCTGAGAGAAAAGTGGCTTCAATTGATGATTTGTCACCTACGTTAGAAAACCCTACTAAGCCAACAAAGAATACAACTATTATTAGAATGAAGGTATTTGTACAAAACTCTAATGAGACTGTAAATTTTTATATTAAGCCTCTCAGTGATTGCATAACATACATGTATGATTTTGGTGATGGTAGTAATGATATATATACTCAAGAAGATTATAATACAGTTATAAGTCATAAATACTCTTCACCTGGTTATTATGTTATAGATGTAGATATTGTTTCAGGCATTAACTCAGCTGTCCATGTTAGGTTGCTTGATAGGGTTATTGTTAATTCAGATTTTAGTTCGTCTAGTGTACTTAAAACATTGTATGTTAATTGTAGCGGTGAATTTGAAACTACAGAAGTATCTTTTAATTGTGGTGGTATATTAGAGTATGTATATATATCAGCCGTACAAGATCATTATTCTATAAATTTTTGGAATGGTACTCATATTGACAATTTATATATAGTTCCTAAAGATACAGAAGAAGATCAATTTCAAGGAAATGTAGTATTATCTAGTGGTTATGGTAATTATTATAATATGGTTAGTAATTTATACTTAAGTAGTAAGGTTAAACAGCTAGATATTTCATATTTTAATTATTTTAATACTGGGACAGTTAATGTTTATTCTTATTCGCTTGATCCATTGAGAGTAATTTGTTATCCAGTATATGATAGCGTTAATGATATATATGATTTTTCATTATTAGCTTTTGATATGTTGTTATTTATAAGAGCTTCAATTATAACTGAAGTTCAAGAATTAAATTATAATTTACCAGTTTCAGTGTTTTAAGGCGGTGATAATAATTGTTTTCACATTATAAAGTTACTAGTACTTCAGATATGAAAGAAAAAATAATAAATTTTGTTTGTATAGTGTGTGGACTTGAATTATCACCATCAAGTAATATACAAGTACTTACTAAAGATAATAATCATAAATTATGGTTTATGCAAGAATCTTATGGTATATCTGTATGGATTACTGATTTTGATGACATAAATGTAGATGGAACTCCTGTAGAATCTTCTCCTTATTATGCTACTTCTACTGTAGGTCTTGCTGGAAGATATGTTACAGATGAGCAAGTAACTGTAGTTGATGAAGAAGCTACCGCAGAGGCTAAAGCAGAAGCGTTAGAAGAATTAGAGGAATGGAAAAAGGAACAAGCTGGTGATGATCCAGATGTAACTTTTAAAGAAGTTAGAAAACGAGTTATATATGAACAAGAATTAGCAAAAAAGTTAAAAGAGATAGACGAAATAAAGAAAACAAAAAAAGAATGGCATAGATTGTATGATACAAATGTATTTCATATAGGTGGAGTACTTAGATTTTCAGATGTTCCTAAAATTGGTGACTACAATTTTTTGGATTGTCATTATAATGACGGGGTTTTTGCTTTTTTTCTGTATTCATGCAAAGATAGAAAGATAACTAATACTTTGGTAATTGGTGAATATGTACCAACACATGCAAATAATAAAGATCGGACATTTATTTTATCTAATACTTTTAGTATTGTTAGCGAGACTAAAAATGCTGGGCATGATGATTCTTTTCCTTTTGAGGGTGCAAATGGTATTGAAACTTTTCCCTTACATAGTGAAGATAGAATAATACATTATAATAATGAATTATTTAGATTAGTACAATATGATATAGACGCAGAGCCTGAGCCAAAAAAATATTCAGTAAATGGAGTAAAGGTTGGATTTAGACAAAATATAGCTCCAGTATGGATTCAGAAGTGGAATTTGGCATTAGAAAAAAGTGATTGGGAATCTAAGTACAATAATAATATAAAAGTATTAGAATGGCAGTATAGAGAATTACATTGTACATATGAATGTGAAGAGTCTACAGTGGGCATAAATTATTTTCCTCTATTAGATACACAAAAAAGGTCTTATAGACAATATGATCCATACATTCCAGGCCCAGACCCTTATGATGATTTCACAGGATTTAGGCGTAGCGGAACAGGAGGAAATTCTGTAAATACTAATAATAATATTAGTGAATGTATGCCTCTTATATTTTATGTATTAAGAGATCCAGATGATTTAGATAGCTGGTCTTGTGTTGGTATGACTGATATAGTAGGCTATATAAATATGTATAATATGTCAAGCGGAAGAGTTTTGCAATCAAGATTCAGAGATAATTATCAAAAACATGCTTGTTATGATTTATATAAAAGACGTTGTAAATATACTCCATGGAGTCCAGATGAAAATGAGCCAAATCCTGGACATTTATATAGGACAGCTTGGGGATTTGGGGGGTATCCAGGAGTTTATTTTAAGGTCGGTGAAGAAAATACAGAAACTGCATTAGCATTGGGGAGGGGTAGAATTGTTTAATATACACTATAAAAATATAAATGATTTTAAATCTCTTGATATTGCATTGCATTATGCTACATGCAGGTATGCTTTACCTAATGCTGAGTTAGAGTCTTTAACAAAAGGCAACAAAATAGTTACTGATCAGATGAGTACTTATGAAGTATCATATACAGATAGTACGTATGGTTTGGCATGGAAACGTATTGATGATAGATTTGATACTTTATTTGGGTCTACTTATGAAGTACCTACTGGGGATTTTCAGACACATGAAGAAGCCTATAGAATATGGATATATGGAGATTCTCATTTGCAGTACACTGGTAATACTTTTGGTGTTTGTGGTTATCCAGCTCCAGAAGATATTAAATTAGAGAATTATAAAAATTCAGATGATGAAATAGACTTAAATTATTATGATGATAGTTATAGAAATACACAGAAGTTGTATCAAACCAATGAGCATGCGAGAATATATACAAAATCGTCTGGGAGTTTACTCACATTAGCAGATATAGTGAGATTAAGCTATCCTAATGCTACTGTGGTGGAATACGGAGATTTTACATCTCCAAAGTTTAATTATTCAGATCCTTCTGATTATCCTATAAATAAGTTATATAATGATATAGTAGATATAACTATTTCTGCGTCTGTTGATTTAGATAATCCTAATTTTACATTAGAAAGTTTGTTGGCTTTTCGTAAATTATTGCCAACACACATAGTGGTTAACAGTATTGAAAGATGTTATGAGCTTGAAGAAGATGTGTCTGATTCATTGAAATACATTGTAAACTTTTGTAAGAATTTTGGTATAAGATTGGTAGTTGTTACAGATCCATTTTATCAAAATATTTCAAGTTATGATGATGTAGTAGACATGTTAGAAAAGTGTGTGTATTCTGAATGTTTGTTTGATTTAACAGATTGGATGAATAGTAGGGACAGGGACTATTCTTATATTTTTGGTGATTTACCTGATGATGCATCCTACTATGATATACAAAACACATTTTATAATTATTTACCAGATTTTGCATATAATGCTATAATTAGATATGTATTTGATAAGTGGGAATTGCCTATACATAGAGATCATTATTATGTGTCTTTGGTATACCAGCATATTGATGATAATACATATTCTAGGTTTTTTAAAAGCACATTTAAGGGGGTACATTATGCTCCAACAGGCGGTTATTGTTTTTGTAGTGAGGCAAAACTTAGTATAAAAAATAATGAGAATGGTATCCCTGTTGGTGACAATGTAATACAGCATCATGTAGGTAAGTATGGAATAGACCAAGCTCCAAATTTATTTATGAATACTGGTGATTTCGTTGCAATAGTTGTTCATACTGACTATAGTGATACATTACCTGCACATTGTCAATTTCAAGCTAATACTAATTATGAATTTTTATCTCAGACAGATACAGCGGGCGAGAATTATACAGGTAGGAATTTAATAAATACCTTACCTGTTAGACTGTATCTTACAGGTAAAATTACTAGTGAACTATATGGAGCGCATTTCCAGTATATCCGA
>Ga0247611_10003287_pt1 | contig 24203 bp, 35 predicted proteins | sample 177DNAGHGhighgp2_FD_192422 | JGI IMG/M metagenome (GOLD analysis project Ga0247611, IMG submission 192422) | Sheep rumen microbial communities from Palmerston North, Manawatu-Wanganui, New Zealand - 1770 DNA GHGhigh gp2 | ecosystem: Host-associated > Mammals > Digestive system > Stomach > Rumen... | reverse complement strand
ATGAACAGGACGAGCTCATGCAGCAGTTTCGCGAGGTATCCGACCCTGTGGTCAGCTTTGTCAGCGAGTTCGTCCCGACCGATGAGTTCATGTCCACCGAGGCTGTGTACTCATGTTACACCGACTGGTGCCGCGACACGAACAACAGACCGCTGACGAGACAGAAGTTCACTGAGAAGTTCACCGACGCCATCAAGCCCTACGGCGGCACGCGATCCCGTCAGCGTACCGACACGGGCCAGCACCGGGGCTTCAGCTTCCCGATTGAGTACTGCCAGCGCGAGGTCATCTCCCCCGGTGAAACCGCAGTTTACTGGTCGCCGGGCGTGCCACCCACTGTCTGAAAACGGGTTGGCACAGTTCGAATTTGTTCGAGATGTGTCGCAATGAGGTTCGAAGGAATTTGAATATTTTGTGCCAACCATTGTTTTGTGTGCCGACCTTTTGAGGAAATGTGCCATCCGGGTGGCACAGCGTTTTCCTTTATATTTACTTATTTTTTAACTACTGTGCCAACTGTGCCAACTAAAAATATATAATGGATTACTAAAAAGAGAGCCTATATATAAAAAGCATACAGGGTAAGGTTGGCACAGAAGCGATTTTAAGGAGAAAAAATGGATTTTGATAACACGATGAAGCTCAATATGATCGTGCGTAAATGGATGCAGAAGCACGGCATCAGCAAAAGCGAGCTCAAAAAAATGTCAGGATATGACAACGTTTATGATTTTCTAAAGGGCGGAGTCAAACATATTCCGCCGGAGCAGGCAGAGAAGCTGCTTCAGCTTATGCCTGACGATGAGCTCAGAGAGATCGCATCCGAATTCAATTGGAAGGAGATACCGTATTATGCCAGCTAAAACAAGACCAGACCGCCGTGAAGCGATGACACCACAGGTCGAGGAAGGCGACAATACGAGGTATTTGAGCTACAGCATGCAAGTAGCTGAACTTCCAGCTATCGACACCGATGACGCTGAACAGGTGTGGAGAAGAACGATGGAGTACTTCGAGGTGTGCCGACAGCATGATATGAAGCCGTCTGTTGCCGGACTCGCTCTGAGCTATGGCGTGGACAGGTCGACTATGAACAGGTGGGTGAACGGAGTGACGCATAAACCCGCCGCCGTATGCACTACGATTAAAAAAGCTCTCGCTGTTCTGAACGTCCAGATGGAAGATTACATGCAGAACGGCAAGATAAATCCCGTGGCTGGTATCTTCCTCATGAAGAACAACATGGGCTATCGGGATCAGCAGGACGTGGTGGTAGCTCCCGAACGCAAAGAAGCACCTCCCGAAGAGGTGCTGATAGCGGAAGCGGAGTTACTGGACGATTAGGAGATGCGGAGATACCCTTCTCCGCTCTCGTATTCGTACAGCTCCGTAAAGGCGCAGACGTTGTCGGCGTATGCTCGAGCTTCCTCATAGCGGTCGAAGAAGTGAGCCCAGCAGACTCCCCTGCCGAGGCAAACCACCATGTACCTGGTCATGCGTTTACCTCCGGCGTCGCCAGCCCAAGATAGGTATCATGGTTCAGCTTGATAAGGTATGCTATCTCGGAGACGTGGTTGGCTATCGTTTCAAGCTGTTCCTCAGTGAGCCTGTCGGACGCATTGTCCAAGCTGTACTGCAAGTCGAGCATAAGCTGTACGCTCTGCTTGAGCTTCGTTCTAGCCGGTTCAAGGCGTTCCACGCTGGTGAGTTTCCTGTTAAGTAATACGTCATATTCGGGTGCAAGTCTCATGCGTTTGCCTCCTTCATCCTGTTGTAGCTGTTCCTGATTGCTGTCAGGGTCGTCTTCTTGCCGTCCTTCGTGTATTCTCCGTGGGCGTACACGTTCTTGCATGAGCACTCCACCGTGTATCTCGCCGTGTAGGTGTGACCTCCCTCCTCCCACTCGACCAGCTCGTGGGAGTGCTTCTTTTCGTAGCTTCTCCTTTCTCCCGCATGGGTGGGCGGAGTGAAGAAGTATGCCTTCTGCATTGCTTCTGCCTCGTCGATGATTGCGCCGAGGGCGCTGATGATATTATCCATTGTTTACCTCCGTGGTATCTGCGTGCCGGGGTTGTGACCGGCTTCCCGCATTACCCGCCCTGGTGGGCGGTCACTCTGCGTCTATCGTCTCAACGTACTCGCCTTTGCTGTCGAACACATTCACCCACATTCCCGGGTTCTCGTTCAGGAGCTCCATGGCCTCTTCTCTGTCGTCCGTCACGGCGTATACCGCCCAATCATCAGCCAGTTCGTAGTTCATCTTTGTTCCCTCCTTACAGTGTTACCTCGCGGCGTTGGCCTTGCCATATGCACCAGCCATACTTCGGAAGCTCCTCCGCTCCCTTCTGCTCGATGATCTGTTTGCTCTGCTGAGCTGTCATGCACCTGAGCGCGACACGCTCGCAGTTGAGCTTAATGCTTGTCGGAATGATCGCCGCTGCCGGTTGCTGTGTGCACATGATGAGGTGCACCCTGGCAGCTCTCCCGATCTGGCCTATCCGTACCAGGAGCGGTTCGACCTGCTTGCGAGCTGTGACCATGAGATCGGCAAGCTCGTCGATGCATACCCACACGTCCTCCTGAGTGCTGAGCACCTGGTCACGCCTCTGCATCCGCTTGTAACGTCGCTCGATGAGGTCGAGCACGAAGTTCAGCTCCTTCACGGCAGCGGTCTGTGTATCCGCGTACATGCAGGCTTTGCGGCGGTATCTGTGGAGCTCTACCTTCTTCAGGTCGATGAGGTAGAGCTGTCCGTTCATCCGGGGAATGAGCTGATTCAGCAGGACTGATTTTCCGCTGCCGGTCATACCAGCGATGAGCAGATGATTTGAGCTGAGAAGCTCATCAAGTAGCTTGTCATTCATTGCCGTAGTCCTCCATGAGATCGTCACCGATGGTGTAAAAGTCGGTCACCTTGTTGTTGCCTTCTGTGACAGCGTATCCGCGTCCCGGTACAAACCAGTAGTCGAAGCTGTCATCGAGCTGGTCGTTTTCATACGGCTCAGCTTCATAGCTGTCCCACATATCCTCACGTGGGTCATATTCTACTAGCTTCATTGTAGTTCCCTCCTCACGCCGTCCCTTATAGGGGCGGTCTGGTGAGGGAGCTGTGCTCCCTATCGCCATCCCATTGCCTCCGCGTAGTTCAGATAATCTTCTGTGATCCACCCTGCGATTATTTCGCTGTCGTTCGCGAAGCGACTCGCCCGGGCGTAGTCCGTATACCAGGAGACCGCGCTGTTATAGGTGAGCTTCTCGTCCTGGTAGATCAGCAAGTTATTACCAACAACCTTTGTTTCTATCATTTCTATAACCTCCTTGCTTTCGTTGTGAGGTGGGGTCACTCCCACCTCATGATGTCGCGTGTGCGGCAGCCTATCAGCCAACTCGCCTGAGTGAGGGCGCGGGCTTGAACGTCAAGCCAATGTTCCCGGCCGTTCGGCTGAAGTCTTCCGCCGTCCTTTCGCTTGAGTTCTGAAGGGGTACAAAGCCGCTCGGCTATATCCCGGTCGTAGATCAGCGAGCAACCGCCCCACGAGTATTGCTTCCATGAGTCCGCCCCATTCATTAGCGCTCGCCTCAGCATGGCCCAGTTTGAGAGATCGTCCACATCGGCGCTCTCCTTGAGGTTCTCGAGGAGTTCGAGGGCATACACCTTGACGCCCTTGTCCCAGGCGGAGCGCGCGGGGGCTGCCTCAATGGCGGCGGTGATTCCGTCGATAATGTCGGCGGCCTCGGGTTCGTCCTCGGGGGCAGGGGTCTCTCTCATCGCGTCGGCGATTTGGTCTATGTGGGCGGGGTGGATTTCCGAGGGGCTGAAGATGTGAGCGGCCTCTAATTCGTCACGCCTGCGGGCGCCTGCCTGAGAGGCAGCCCAGTCCCTGTTACGCTGAGAGACTCGGCCATCCCACTCCCCTATGCTATTGATCAGTTCGGCGATTTCCACCTTGGCGGCGTCGTATCCGATCTTCTCGATGAGGCGGGCGACGGTCTCGGCGGGGGTCTCATTGAGGGCGAGCCCCTCGGTGTATGCGGTGATGGTGTTGTTGAAGTTCTTCATTTTCATTTCTCCTTGTGGTGGTGTTTTATAACCCCCTTTGGGGTACGCTTTATTATACCATATATTTATGGTATATACCAAGCATATATGAATAAAAAAACAAAAATATTTGGTGTGTTGTTGCGTCTCGTTAATGTCAAATTATGAGACACGCGGCAGCCCCACCGCCCGACCGAAGACCAACCCGAAGACCATACGCGCCCGACCCGGTCGAAGACCCCCACGCGATCGCGCCCCGCCCCGGTCGATGATCATACACACGGCGACAGCCCCACCCCACCCCCACCCGGGGGCAGCCAGGAATATTGAACGGCGGCGGGGTTAGTCTCTTCAGTACTCCAAAATGAAAAAAGACCCTTGACATACCAAGTATATTTGTGTTACAATGGTTTCACCAAGGAGGGATGAATATGAACACTTACAAGATAATCAAGAGCCTGCTTGTCAAACAGGGCATCACACAGAACGTGCTGGCTGAACGACTTGGGCAGAAGGTGAGCACGACCAACATGCAGATACTTGCCGACAATATCGGCATTAAGAAACTGATCCCGATACTCAGAGCGCTCAACTGCCGTCTGGTGATAATACCCGACTCTGCCAAAACGCCCAAAGATGCCTACGAGGTGACTATCGAATGACTCGCTATGGCTATGCCCGTGTTTCGACGCAGGGACAGGAACTCGAAGTTCAGCGCCGTCAGCTGGCAGAGGCGGGGTGCGAGGTGATATACTCGGAGAAGATAACCGGCACGAAAGAAGAGCGCCCCAAGCTGAACGCACTGATGAGCACGCTCCGCCCCGGTGACACCGTGGTGGTGACGAAGCTCGACCGCATCGCGAGGTCGACGAGGGTCGGGATAGCGATAATCGACCGCATAGTCGGCATGGGGTGCGGACTGGAGATACTGAACATGGGGCGGTTTGACGACACGCCCGTGGGGAAGCTGATGCGGACGATGATGCTGGGGTTCGCGGAGTTCGAGCGTGATATGATAGTGCAGAGGATGCAGGAGGGGAAGGAAGTAGCGCGTCAGCGTGAAGGATACCGGGAAGGCAGGCCCGAGAAACCGTGGAGGGACGAAGGGTCATGGCAGAAGACGAAAGAGGTTTGGAACATAAGCAAAGCGACCTATTACAGGCATATGAGAGGTACGTCAGGCACGGACGCTGGGAGAGAGCGTACGAGTGTGCAAGGCTGATAGGAAGGGAGTGCGTGCTGCGCTGGCGGTCGGAAGTGCCGAAGACAGAGCATTGGGACATCCTGAGAGAGAGCTACCGCGAGGGAGCGAGGGAGTGGTTCGAGGACTTCCTGATATTCACCGAGTGGGAGCGACCGACAGAACAGAAGTTCTATTTACCCAGACGGAAGTCACTGAAGGTGGTGGTAGACCAGCTCCAGCGCCTTGCCGACGGGGAGATAGATATCCTGTGCGTGAGTATGGCTCCGGGCGTAGGCAAGACCGGCCTTGGCGTGATGTACACCGTGTGGTTGGCTGGACGGAATCCGCTGGAAGGGATACTGACGGCGAGCCACAACAAGAGCTTCCTCGAGGACGTGTACAGCGAGGTGCTCCGTGAGCTGGACGCTGAAGGGGAGTACCTGTGGCATGAAGCGTTCCCGGAGAGGCGGATCGTGAGGACGAACGCGAAGAACCTGAAGATAGACATCGACAAGGCACAGAGGTTCTCAACGTTCCAGTTCACGTCGACCGACAGCGGTAATGCCGGTAAGCTGAGAGCGATACAGCTGTTGTACTGCGATGACCTGATAACGGGCATCGAGGAGGCAGTGAGCGTGGAGAGGCTCGACAAGAAGTGGCAGCTGTACACGACCGACCTGAGACAGAGGAAGTACGGCGACCACTGCAAGGAACTGCACATAGCGACACGGTGGAGCGTGCACGACGTGATAGGGCGGATACAGAGCGAGTACGAGGGCGACCCCCGGGTGGTGAGCATAGCGCTGCCGGTGTGGGACGAGAACGAGGAGAGCCTGTTCCCGTACGCGTACTCAACGAAGACGCTCCACGACATCCACAGGACGATGGACGAGGCAAGCTGGCGGGCGCTGTACCTGAACGAGCCGATAGAGAGGGAAGGGCTGCTGTACCCGTCGGAGGAGCTTCAGCGGTACATGGACTTGCCCGATAGGGAACCGGATGCGATATTAGCGATATGCGATACGAAGGACCGAGGGAGCGACTACTGCTTCCTTCCCGTGGCGTACCAGTACGGCGAGCTGTTCTACATCGAGGACTGCGTGTGCGACAACAGGGCGCCTGAGATCGTCGAGACGAGGCTGGTGGAGATGCTCCTGAAGCATCAGGTGCAGCTGGCGAGGTTCGAAAGCAACTCAGCGGGCGGTCGAGTGGCGAAAGACGTGCAGCAGAGGGTGAAGGACCGTGGTGGGAGGTGCAAAATCACCACGAAATACACCACGGCGAACAAGGAAACGAAGATTCTGGTGGCATCGTCGTGGGTAAAGGAGCATTTTCTGTTCAAGGACAGCGATAATTTGACGGAAGATTACCGTCAGATGCTGAAAATGCTCACGGAATACGTCCTGATGGGCAAAAACAAGCACGATGACGTCCCGGATGGCCTTGCGATGCTGTCAGATTTCGTTCAGAACATGGGCGGAACGGTCATAAGGGTCGTCAACAGACCGTTTTAAGGTTGACAAATTCGCTTAAATGTGCATAAAATTGAGTATGGATATTCGAGAGATGCCGGATGTCTGCGAGAAGGTCAACGCGGTGCTGAATAATCACGGCATCGTGGAAATAAAGGTCGAATCGACAGGCGTTACGGTAGTAGAGATCAAACGAACACTGAAGAGATAGGAGAGGCGAGGTATGGCTTCATGCTGTACCTCGCTGTTTTTATATTATGGCTATCAACTTACACGGAAGATTCCAGATATATACGACTTCGACCGACATCACAGCCGAGAACGTGGTGAGGGTGCTTAACGATGCCCTTGCATGGCATGTGCTGAACCTCGAAGCTGAAGACTACCTGTACTGGTACAGACGCGGTATCCAGCCGATACTCGCACGGAAGAAGGAAGTCCGTCCCGAGATATGTAACAAGGTGGTGGTAAACACAGCCGAACAGGTCGTGACGTTCAAGAACGGATACTTCCTCACGAAACCGGCATTCTACATTAGCCGTAAGGACGATGACTCGGTGACCGACAAGGTCAAGGAGCTGAACGAATATCTGTACGCGTCCGGCAAGGGGTACGTCGACAACCTCACGGTGGACTGGTTTCATACCGTAGGCGTCGGCGTGATATACGTCGAACCGAACGATGACGATGACGTGCCTGTGCTCGTCCACAGCATCGACCCGAGGAAGGCGTTCGTGGTGTACTCAGCCGGCGCAGACGGCAAGCCTGTGATGGGCGTACACTGCGCCGTGGTCAACGGGCAGATGATGTTCGACGTGTACACGAAGGACAACGTGTTCAGAGTGTCGGGCGGAACGCTCGAAGGCGCCATCGTGGAAGCGAACATGTACCGCACGCCGTTCGTTGGGACAGCTATCGACGTGGTGGCTGTCGAGCCGAACGTACTGGGCGAGATACCGATAATCGAGTACGTCTACAAGACCAACCGCATGGGAGCGTTCGAAGCGGCGCTTCCGCTGATGGACACATACAACCTCGTGGAGTCGAACAGGGTGGACGGCGTTGAACAGTTCATCCAGAGCCTGTTCGTGGGAACGAACATCCAGCTCCCCGAAGGCGAGGATGCGAACACCATCCGTCAGAGAGGCATGATACTCTTCGATTCTGTCGGAGAAAACAAAGCCGAGGTGAAAATACTCAGCCAGGAGCTGAATCAGACTCAGACGCAGACGACCCTCGACAGCCTGTACGAGCAGATACTGGAGAAGTGCGGTGTGCCGTCAACGGTCGGAAGGGACTACGGCTCAACGAGTGACAACGTTGGAGCGGTGTATCTCCGTAACGGATGGGCGGTAGCCGACACGGACGCAAGGAACGAGACGGATAACTTCCTTGAGTCGAATAAGCAGTTCGACCGCATCTTCATTCGCATACTGAAGAAGCGCAAGGGCTTCACGCTGAACGAGGGCGATTTCCAGCTTCGGATAGAGCGTAACGACATGAACAACCTCCTCGTGAAGACGCAGGCAGCGATCAACATGCGTGACCTCGGACTCGCTCCGCAGATATGGCTTGAGAGGAGCGGACTGAGCAACGATCCGCTGAAGGACATCGAGCTCAGCAAGGATTATCTGGAGAGCGCCGAGCCTGCGCCCGCTGCGGATGCGGTGATGAGCGGTGACGGAGGCGAAGGAAGCGGAGCGCAAGTGGAACGAGCTAACGAGAACGGAAGGAGCACAGGCGAGTATGTCCGCGGTTATTGGCGCTGATGAGCTTACCGTGCTCGAGGAAGATATAGAAAACGACCTGATATCCGCATACATCAGCGGACAGAAGGATGCAAGGAAACAGCTGGGACTCGATGACGAGACGCTCGACATCGACCTGCTCGACCTCGACCATGCGCTGAACCTCGTCATTGACGGGCGGACATGGGTAGAACGCATCCGGGAAGGAAGTGATATCGGTCTGGTGCTGGATACGGAGAAGCACCGCATGTACAACACAGGCGTGTACGATTCAGCAAAAGGCAGACAGAACGTATGGAAGACATGGCATACGATGGAGGATGACCGGGTGAGGGATCAACATTATTACATCGATGGCATGACCGTTCCGCTGGAAGCAAACTTTTATACATTCGATGGTGATTACGGCAGATTCCCGGGTGACTTTCAGACAGCCGAGAATAATTGCAACTGCCGCTGTCATATAACACTCAGACAGGGAAGTCTCTAAAACGCACTGAAATACATGGACAGGAAAGTCCTAAAAACGTGAGGTAACAATGGACACATCTTTGATTGAAAACTATGAAAACATGACCCCTGAGGAAAAGATAGCCGCTCTTGAGGCATTCGAGATGCCTGAGCCGACAGTTGACCCTCAGATAGGGAAATTAAAAACAGCCGTATCCCGTGCCAACAGTGAGGCAGCGGAATACAAGCGTCAGCTCCGTGAAAAACAGACGGAACAGGAGCGGATGCAGGCTGAACAGGAAGAACGTGCGAAGGCGATGCAGGAACAGCTTGCCGCCCTTCAGAGAGAGAAGACCATCTCGGTCTACAAAGCGTCATATCTGTCACTCGGATATGATGAAGCACTCGCCGCTTCGTCCGCAGAGGCGATAACAGACGGCGACATGGATACGTTCTTCGCAAATCAGAAGGTGTTCCTGGAAACTCAGAGACAAAGGCTCGAAGCGGAAGCGCTGAACAAACAGCCGAAGCCGTCGGCAAGTGAAGTCGTCAATCCGCAGCAGATAAAAGAGCAGGACACCGCAAACCTCCTCAGAGCATTCGGTGTCACACATTAATGTTTTTAAAAGGAGAAAAGTAAATGCCTAACTCAATCGCACTTGCCGAAAGATATTTACCCATCCTTGATGCGGTATATAAGCAGGCAAGCAAGACCGCTATCCTTGAGGGAGCGAATTCCAACATCAGATTCCTCGGCGGAAACGCGGTAGAACTCTTCAAGACCTCCATGGACGGTCTTGGTAACTACAGCCGTAACAGCGGATTTGTTTCCGGCTCTGTTACTGGAACATGGGAAAAGCTGACCCTCTCAAAGGACAGGGGCAGAAGCTTCATGGTTGACAGGATGGACAACGAAGAGACTCTTGACCAGGCCTTCGGAACTCTTGTCGGAGAATTCATCCGTACCAAGGTCGTTCCCGAGATCGACGCCTATCGTTTTGCCACTATGGCTGGATGGAGCGGAATCAGCACCGGCACGGCAGCCGACATCACCGTCGGAACTACCGACGTTCCCGGACTTATCGCGACCGCAGAGCAGAAGATGAACGATGACGAAGTCCCTGAAGAGGGCAGAGTCCTGTTCATCAGCGAGCTCGCATACAACGGGCTCAGAAGCAGAATCACCCGTTACATCGACAACTCCGTAGTCGGCGTTCAGAACATCATCGAGATGTATGACGAGATGAGAGTCGTCAGAGTGCCCAAGGCAAGGTTCAACACCGCAATCACGCTTTATGACGGTTCTACGAGCGGACAGGAAGCCGGCGGATTCATCGTACCCGCAAGCACCTCCTATCCCATCAACTTCATGATCGTTCATCCGTCCGCAGTCGTTCCCGCAGTCAAGCACGTTCTCCCGAGAATCTTCTCGCCCGATGAGAACCAGGTTGCTGACGCATGGAAGTTCGACTACAGGGTCTATCATGATATGTTCGTCGAAGCCAATAAGGTCGCAGGCATCTACCTGCACAGAGCGGCTACCGCTAATTCCTGAGTATGAGCGAGTACAGACCCGAAAAACAGACCAAGGAAGGGCTTTTCGTTGGTCTGGTAGTTGAGAATGTAAAGCCCGCTCCCAAAAGGAGCACTACAACGACCAAGAAGGAGTGACTGTTATGAGTTCAGATGAGAAGCTCGAAATATTAAGATTATACCTACCCGACGCTGACGAGTCTGAACTCGCACAGTACCTCGGTTTCGCTGAAGAAGAAATCACGCGCTGGCTGTGGCACAAGCGTGGCGAGCCTCCCACGGATTTCTTCTTCCCCCCTGAATATGACGGTGTATCGATACAGGCGGTAGTCGCCGGTTACAGCATCATGGGCGCGGAAGGGCAGACCGTTCACATCGAGAACGGCACGCACAGGCACTTCAAGTATTCCGACATGGTGGACTACATTCACAGGACGGTGGTCAGCTATGCGAGACTTGCGTAAAAATAAGCAAACCATCACATATCAGAATCCGACAGGGACTGTCACATACGAGACGGACGCAAACGGACTCAAGACCGGGCAGAGGATACCCGAATACGGAGAGGCGCAGAGCTTCGATATCAACATTCGGATCAACCGGGGCGGTATCTGGCTTCGTGACTACGGCATCAGTACCGAGTATGACGGCATTATGACCAGTACAGAGCCTGACCTTCCGTTCAACGAAGGCACGCTCGTACAGTTCAAGGGCAAGAAGTTCGTCATCAGCCGTATGGACATATCGCTGAACGAAACGAGAATGTACCTTGCGGAGGTGAAGTGATGGCAACGCATCGGCTGACGATGTCGCTCAACCGAAAAAGCATTGAAAAAACGGCAAGGAAGATAGTCGAGATCGGCAGAGGTTTCAATATGAAATGTCTCAAGGTTGCCAGGCTGACGGCTGAAGAACTTGCCACCTTCATTGCTGACCAGTATACCACATGGAATACCGGGTACATCGGAGACATTGAAACGACAGTCAGAACAGAAGCCCTACCCAAAAGAGGCGGATATCGAATAATAGCAAGCGGGCGCGATATATATTTCCTTGAGTTTGGAACAGGTGTGTTTGCTGCTTCATCCGCTCCGGGATTCTACAGAACGACTGTCCCTGTGGGCCCTGGAACATATTCCACGACCATTGGAAGTCACCAGTTCATCCCCGGTGTAAAAGAATATTGGTTCTGGAACAGACAGATGACCAATGGTTCAATGCCGGCATTCGCGTTCATGTATGCCCATATGCAGTCACAGTTTGTTGTAAGAGAGAAGATCAGAGAGGTGTTCGGTAAATGATAGACATCATGCCAATCGTTTTCAGCACAATATATGACGCGGTGGGCAACCTGGCTGACGTATCCAATGTGGAACAGATGACCCCGGAGTCGTTTCCGTATATCACCGTACAGGAGATAGCGAACACCACCTACACCGAGTCTCAGGATGACTCCCTTCGTGAGCATCATGCTAAGCTTGGATATGCGATAAACGTGTATTCCACCGAGTCCGACACGGAAGCAAGATATCTGATGTCGCTCGTGGATAACACGATGCAGGACATGAAATTCACCCGTACCCAGCTCAGACCGACACCGAACATCGACCACACCGTCCACAGATACACAGCAACATATGAAGCCATCGTAGGCACAGACCTTCAGATGTACAGGAGATAAAAATGAAATGTCCCTACTGTGGTGAGGTTATCACCAATGAAACTATATGCCCGAAATGCAGGGCAGAACTTCCGAAGAAAGAAAAGAAGGAGGAAAAGTAAATGGCAGTCGAACTTTCAACAGCCGGTATCGTTGTCAAGTATGCTATGGAATCGACGGCAGGCACTCGTCCTACCACCGGATATACGGCGATCCCGGGCGTTAAGTCAATACCCGACATGAACCCTGAGCCCGCACAGCTGGACGTTACTCCGCTTGAGGAGACGGTACAGCACAGATATATCCCCGGACTGAAAGATCCCGGCGGAGCGATCGGACTCACATGCAACTACTATAGCGACTTCGTCACTGCATGGGAAGCCATGATGACAGCATACGAAGCTCTCACCGATGGCAAGGGAATGTGGATAGAGTTCGCTATTCCCGGAATGAACAGCTTCTATTTCAGAGCCGTTCCGTCTGAACTCGGCTTTGGCGGAGCAGAAGTAGACAGCGTGCTCGAAACGACAGCATATCTGACACCGAACAGCGCACCCGCATGGGCAGCGGCATCGACTTGATTTAACGGAGGAATGAGATGGAGAGAGTTAAACCGATAGTGATAAGAGATGCAGAGAGGGGCGTGGAGTACACCCTTCAGTTCAATCGTGAGAGCGTGCTCTTCACGAACAATCAGGGATTCAGAGCGTCTGACATGACGGACAATCTCGAAGGGATGCTTCCGATACTGTTCTACGGAGCTTTCAGGATGCATCACAAGGAAGTTGCGAGGAATAAAACGAACGCGCTTCTTGACGAGCTTGCTCCCGTAAGTCAGGACTTCGTGGTTCGTCTGCTTGAACTGTATGCCGAGCCGAGGAATGCGCTTGTTAATGATGATCCCGACGCAGAAAGAAAAAACTCGAATCTGACGGTGGAGCTCTAGTTCCTCCGTCAGACGATGAGATATGCGCCTACTACATGGCCATAGGGATGACCTATGAGCAGTTCTGGTATGGCGACCCATGGATGGTAAAGACCTTTGAGAAGGCATATGAACTGAAGAAAGACATCCTTAATCAGCAGATGTGGCTTCAGGGACTGTATATCCAGAGCGCCGTCCAGTCGGTAGTAGGAACAGCTCTCGGAAAGAGAACGGAATATATCAAACAACCGCTGAATCTTCATCCCGAAAAGGATAAGGAGAAGGCGAGACAAAAAGCAATTCAGACATTCGAGGCAATGCGCCTGGCCTGGATGCGGAAAGGAGAGGCCAATGGGTGACAGTGTTGTTTTTGATATTGTTGCCAATAACTGGGAACGGGTCAGCGCAAAAATAGCCGATCTGCGCCAGAATATGAACAGACTTGCAGACGCTACGCAAGGCGCTCAAAGAGGCATAGACAAGTCAGTTCGCGGTTTCCAGAATCTTGGGCGCGCCATATCCAGTATCACAAGGCGAATGGCTATCCGTTCAGCCCTCAACATACTGACGAAGGGCATCAAGGAAGGTATAGATAACCTGTATCAGTTCTCCATTGCCGTAGGTAATACCGACCAGGCGATGGCAAAGAGCACGATGGATCAATACGCTTCTGGCTTTATGTATCTCAAGAACTCCCTTGGTGCAATGGTCATGCCTGTTATTCAGGCACTTATTCCTCTGTTTGAACAGCTCACGTCTTGGATAATAACGGCTACTAACTGGATCAATCAGTTCTTCGCCGCTCTCAGCGGTTCGACATTCTTCACGAGAGCGAAACGCACAGCGGTAGAATTCGGTGAGGCTGCTGCCGGAGCAACCGGCAAGGCAGCGAAGGCGCTGAAGGATTACGTTATGGGCTGGGACGAACTCCATGTCATCCACCCGACATCAGACACGGGCTCAGGAGGCGGTGCCGGTTCAGCGTTGGACTACGGCTCAATGTTCGAAAATGCGGATATCGACAGGAGGGTCAAGGATAACCTCGCAGCAATAACTGCTGCTGTGTCGATAGGTTCGTTCGGGCTCGGAGTCGCTCTTTTCCTCAGTGGTCATCCCGGTATAGGTCTTGGACTCATGTATGCCGGGTACAAGCTGAATGGTCAGCTCGACAAGCTCAACTGGGAGACTATCCCGGCGCATACGAGAGAAACGCTTGCTAGTGTGGCGGTAGGACTTACAGCACTTCTTTCAACATTAGGCGTAGTGCTGCTTATGTCAGGACATCCCGCTCTCGGACTTGGACTGATAGCTGCCGGTTTTATGACAGGACGAACGCTCGAGGCAAACTGGGACAAGATACCAAGCGAAACAGAAAGAGCGCTGAAACGAATCACAACAGCGATGGCTATAGCTATGGGCGCTATCGGATTCATAATGCTGTTCAACCCGACTACCTTCGCTGCCGGCTTAACGCTTATTGTCGGGGCTCTCGGACTGACAGCCGCGACGTTCGATGTCGGAAGCTGGCTGACAAACAAGATCACGAGTGTATGGTCGTCTATCTCAGGATGGTGGAAGGAGCACGTTGTTCCAAAGCTACAGGGTGCGTTCGACTGGGTAAAGAGCCTCATCGATAAGATACCCGGACGGAAGAACGTCGAAGTGACCATGAGCATGAGGGATTACAAGATAGGCGTAGCATCGGGCGCTGCAAGCGGTATCCTCGGAAGCATATATATGTATGCGAGCGGTGGCTATCCGACCCTTGGCGATCTCTTCATCGCAAACGAAGCAGGCCCGGAGCTTGTCGGTACAGTCAACGGACGTACTGCTGTTGCGTCAAATAACGAGATCACGGGCATCTCCGACACAATCCGCGAGACATCAGCCACAACGGCAGCGCTTCTCGCTCAGCTCATCCAGGTCGCAGGCAATTCGACCATCAAGGTCGGTGAGCGTGAGTTCGGAGAGGTCGTCAGAGACAGCCTCAATTATCTCAGCCGTACACAGGGCTCTAACGGGCTCGTTATGGGAGGAATCTGATGCCGTACCTAATTGTAAACAATGTAGACCTTAGTGATTATGTCGCCTATCAGGGACTCGGTCAAGAAGACGAAACCATAGTTGACGAGGCGAGGGACGTAACAGGGACGATGGTAGGCGACATACTCACAAGGAAGGATAAAGTGCTCGTGAGCTTCCGTCCGCTGGATGCGGATGAGATGAAGGTGTTCAAAGCGGCGATAGCACCATACTTCGTGACCGTCAGATATCTCGACAATCGAACAGGCAGCATGAAGTCCATAAATGCCTATGTCGGAAACCATAACGAGAAAATATGGACGATAAGGGACGACGGCACGATAATCTACAGCGGTTTCGACTGTAATTTCATCGAGAGGTAAGGGAATGTATTCAGTAAGCGAAGATTTTCTGAACGCAGTCAAGGGCAATCGTGAGCTGAGCCACACCCTTACGGTCAATGGGGTGGCCTTCACGGGTCACCTCTTTTCGTTAACGCTCGACCGCCTCAATCAGACAGGCGGTCAGCTGGTCGGCAATGCCGTCACGCAGACGATGAAGCTCGAAGTGGATGAGCCCATCGCCATGGGTGACGTGCTGGTGTTCTCTCTGGCGCTCATAGGCGAGACTGTTCCGTTCGCACCGATGACGGTAACGGCGGTCGAGTATTCGGAGAAGAACCGCAAATACAGCATAACGGCGCATGACGCGCTGTACTTCGCCACGAACCGAGTTCGTTCAGCGGATATAACTCTGCCGTGTACCATGCTTGCGTACATCCAGGCGCTGTGTAACGCCTCAGGGCTGACGCTCGGCACAATGGACTTCTACGGCGCGAGCAACACTATCTCAGCGGTCAACGTCACAGGAGACGAGACGATAGCGTCCATCATCGGTAAGTTCGCTGAAGCGTGTCTGTGTAACGCATATATCGACCGCTCGGGAGAACTGATGTTGAAGGACATCGTAAACGCCACCGAGGAATGGCAGGCGGGCACGGTGTACATGGAGAACGTCCTCGGTGAGACGTTCACCCCGGACGGCGTGTGTCTCGCAAGGGAGCCGCAGGAAGGCGATGACATCGTCTATCCTGATACGGCAGAGAATCCTCTGAGGATAGTCGATAATCCGTTCCTTGATAACAGCACGTCAGACGCTGACAGGCTCGCCAAGGCAACGGCTCTGTGGACAGAGATGAGCGGAGTGACGTTCACGGGGTACGATATGAATTACCGCTGTAACTTCGCTCTCGACCAGTGGGACGGCTGGTCGTTTGAACAGGTCGACGGCACGGTGGTAGCGACGTACTACCCCGGCGACAGGATGGTATACACGGGCGGACTGAAGGCATCGGTAAAGCTTGAGATAGTTCCGCAGTCGGCAAAAGCCGGTACGACATCGGTGGTGGACTACCTCCGTGACATATACATAAAGGTGGACAAGGCGAACGCCACCATCGAGCAGAAGATAGCAACAGTCGAGGACGACATAGCCGCTCTTGAGAACACGATAACGAGCAACGCTCAGCAGACCGAGATCAAAATATCTCAGACGGGCGGATATAACCTCATCCGCAACTCAGCGTTCTATAAGGGCGCTGAATACTGGGATATCACAGGCACATACCTCGTCACGATGAACACCGAGACAGAGCGTGAAACGGACAGCGGTACGAAGATATCCATCAACGGCACGGCAGTACAGACGGGCATCAAAACCATCAGCGGTCAGCAGTACACGCTCGCCGGTACATGGGACAGCTCGCTGACAGTCTCTGTGAACGGGCAGAGCGGAGTGACCACATGGTACGCAACAGGCGACACCACGCTGACAATAAGCGGAACGGGAACATTCTTCGACATGCGTATCGTCAAGGGCAATTCGAGCCTGGCATGGACACAGCATGCTGACGAGGTATACGGACGAGGAGTGTTGATAGACAACACAGGCGTGACCGTCCGTTCGCTCAGCACGGACATGACCGCCGTGGTGGACGAGGACAGCTTCGAAGTCAGAAGAAGCGGCTCAACGGTGGCTGAGCTGTCGGCTGAGAAGGTCGCCAGCGCATCAGCGGAACTGACGGACAGCCTGCAGATAGGCGATAACATCCTTGTGGCATACGAATCTCATAAATGGATGGTGACAGGGGCATGACGATATCGGGTTACATCAACGGTTCATATACAGGATATGCGGGGCGGTATGAGGTAAGGCTTGCGTACGAGTACTCGCAGAACATCGCCGGTAACTACTCGCTGATGGAGAAATGCGAGCTTCAGATACGAAGCATATCCAGCTCTGCTGACGGTGCGTATTCCGATCAAGGCATCACCTCGATGTCGTATGCTGGCTATGAAGTTAACCGTGGAGGCGTATCGTATGACTTCAGCTGGGATTCTGACCCAGGGCCTTGGGTCACGGTCGCATCGTTGAACAACAAAATAATCAACCATGCATCCGACGGTTCAAAGATAATCTATATTTCGGCAGCCTTCTGGTCGAACGATCCTCAAATCAATTCGATTCTCAAGGCAGACGTAAGCACACAGCTTGTGCTTCGGAGCATACCGCGCTACTCCACGTTCGGCACACTGACTCCGTTCGTGATAGAACAGCCGTGGAGCGTGTCTGTAAACAAATACATCGCGTCCGAGACGGACACGCTGACGATAACATACGACACGTTCACGAAGACCGTCACGCCGTACGTCAGCGGTCAGCAGATACAGTTCACTCAGGCAGAGCTTGCGGAGCTGTACGCGCTTACTCCGAATCTCAGCGAGATACCCTTCACGCTGACGATAACCACAGGAAGCCTCGGAAGCTCAACGGCAACGCTGAATGGCACGATAACGCCTGTCGCACCGACCTTCGAAGCGACCATCACGGCGAACCCGTCGGTAGCCGTCAGCGGTCAAACCACGGTGGTCGTCACGCTGAGCGAAGGCGGAACGGCGCATGAGGGCGGAACGATAGCGGAGTATGTGGTATCGCTCGGCAGTCAGACGATAAGGGCGAACAGCTCGTCAGCGACCTTCGCCTTCCAGCATGCGGACGGAGACACCATCACCGCACAGGCGGTAGACAGCCGTGGTTGGGCGTCGTCAGCAATAACACAGACCATCACGCTGTATCCGTACGCCATGCCTTCGGTGACGGTATCGGTAAGCAGAACGCCCACCATGGCTGACACCACGGCACAGCTGACCATGAGCGGAACGTATGCGGTCGTACCGAATCAGACGCTGACGGGATCATACCGCTACAGAGAGAGCGGAGGAACGTGGTCAACGGCACAGAGCATCACGCTGACATACAGCGGAGGGACATGGAGCTTCTCGGCAACGCTCCTCGATACGTTCAGCATTGCGAACGTGTACGAGTTCGAGGTGACCGTCAGCGATCTGTATCAGAGCGTGATCGCCACGGCAACGCTGCTCAGCGCAGAGCCCACGATAGACATCGACACATCGAATCAGCGTGTGAAGATTGGAGGATTCCTCGGCACAGAGGATGACCAGAGCCTGAGCGTGGTTGGTGACATATACGAAGGCGGTCAGAAGCTGAGTGAGAAATACGGGAGCGGTACAACGCTGACCGAGTACAGCTACCGCACGTCGTCCTCGGCAAACAGCCAGACCGCCATGAGCAAATCGTGGACAGTCTCGGGGAATGGATTTGTCCATGTGTCGGTCACATGCATCGCATCGGCGGCAGATGACTACGGCACGACCGCCTCTCAGATCAACAGAGCCGGTACTGTCATGGCACGAAGCTGTAACCGAGAGGACACGAATGACACAGCACAGTACGCGACATGCGCCTCGATACTGATGGCTGTCACGAACGGACAGGTGATAGCATGCACATGCGGCTCAACGAAGGACGGCACGGAGACAGGCATATTCGAAGCGGTCGCGATAAACTGCACATTAACATAGGAAAGGACACAAAATGAGAAAAGAAATCGTAGGCAGCGACAAGGTGTTCATCGGCAGACTTGCCGACACCGATGTCAGAGAGTTTGCGTTTGATCTCAGCGAGTACACATCATGCATGGACGGCTCATTCAGTGTGAGCTGTCTGTTCGTGCTTCCTTCGAAGAGCGACTCAGAGGCATACGCAATCGCAATCGACCACTACAGACTTGAGGGAAGTCAGCTGATATGGATTCCCACGAACGCTGAATGCTCTGAAACAGGATGGGGGAAATTCGAAGTCATCCTCTACAATGACGGTCAGCAGATAGCATCCCTCATGTGGAGAGTACAGGTCGGCAAATCATTAGCCGGGGACGAAGAGCCTCCCGAGGGATGGGAAAATTACATCATTGCGGTTGAGCGGTTAGTGGATGAGATAGAGGACATGACCGCCACGGCAAGTGTAGACAATTCCGTGGGGACGCCTAGTGTAGTAGTCACTACAGAAGGCGGAGATGGAGAACCGTTTTCCATAAACTTTGCTTTCCACAATCTCAAGGGTGACGCTGGTGCGAAGGGTGATAAAGGAGACACAGGAGAAAAGGGCGACAAAGGTGACAAGGGAGAAAAAGGCGATAAGGGAGATAAAGGCGATAAAGGTGACAAAGGTGACAAAGGAGACAAAGGAGACAAGGGCGACAAGGGGGATAAAGGTGACAAAGGAGACACTCCCGACCTGTCAGATTCTGCTCCTCTTATGGACGGCACAGCCTCCGCTGGCACATCCGATGAAGCCTCAAGAGCCGACCATGTCCATCCTCATGACACAGACCTACTTCCAACAGACACGGCAACAGGCAATCCTGTGGCGGTAAGTGATGCATGGGCGACGAATGCTGAAGGGTTGAGCATTAAGTTAGAGCCGATACAGGATTTGCATGGGTACGATGCTCCATGGCCAGAAGGGGGTGGGAAGAACAAGATTGGCATTACCGAATATGGTGGCGGTCTGTATAATCAGCCGATTGGGACAGACATGAAGCTGACCACACAGGTTATGGATGCAAGCCAGTTGGGAAACACAACAACGATTTCTGTTGCCACGGCATGGAGAGGTCGGTTGTTCGCCACCGATGTTTTACCTGTTGGTACTTATCATATAAATGTTACTGTAGGCGATAATACTGCAAGCAGATTAAGTGCATACAAAGCAAACGCTGATTTCGTTACTACATCCAATGCCTTCAATCAGGTTGGTAACGGCACATTATCATGGACTACTACATTAGACGAAACAGGACGCATTTTATTGTGGGCTGGTGCAAATGCCGTTACGGATTTGATCGTGACCAACATGCAGGTGGAAAGCGGTTCGTCATTTACTTCCTTCGCTCCCTACTCCAACATCTGCCCCATCACAGGCAGAGATGAGGTGAGTGTGACAAGGACAGACGGAGATGGACAGCAGAGCCTCTCCCTCACCATCCCCCTCGGGGACACCGTCTACGGAGGAACGGTGGATGTGGTGAAGGGGGTGCTGACGGTGGATAAGGCGATGGTGGAGTGCAGAACCGCAAGACGCTACGAGAACAGCAGTGGGTACTATTGGTACACAACAAGTATAGACTTGGGTGTTAGACCAATCAGCGGATTAAACGCAGGTTTAATATCCAACCGACTCCACACAATCGTAAATGTTACCGTTGGTTCTATTGATGGCGAACTGTCTTGGTATGCGAACGGCATCATTCGTTGGAAAGAACAAAGCGGAATGACTATAGTAGAGTATCTCGCATACCTTGCAGACAATCCGCTCCAATTTTGCTACGAACTTGCCACACCCATCACCCTCACCCTTACCCCTCAAGACCTCGCTCTTTTACAGGGTGACAATGTCATCACATCGGATGGAACTATTACGCTCACTTATAAATGTGAAATTCAGAAATACATACAGAAGCTTATCGCTTCGTTAGTCTAAGGAGGAACTTATGTCAATCTACGAAATTTACATCTCAGCCATTGAAATGCATGATTACCATCTTTCCGAGATGGAAGAAAAAATCGAAAAGATGTATGCCTTTGGAAAAATCACCGAGGAAGAGAGAGCCGACCTTCTCAAGAGAGCCACAGACGGAGTAAATGACCTCATCGAGGTGAATGTCCCCCAGAAGCTGGCTGACCTTGAGAGAAGGATAGTCAGACTCGAAACCGCTGACTATGCGGTGTGGAAATCAGGCTACTCAACGAACAAGGGCGAGACAGTTAAGTTCGATTACAACGGAGACGGCATATTAGACCTTCTGAGATATGACGGAGGCAGAAGCTACACCTCGCTCTCACCCGGTAAGATAGAAGGATGGCATGTGGTCGATTCTGAAGGGAATATCTTAGGGTCATATCTGGGAGGAGTGTTCACGGAGGCAGAGGATGACGATATCGTTTGACCTAGTTGTTCTTATTTCTGCTCTCGCTGGCATCGTAGCAATCTACTCCTCCGTCAGAAAAATCCTCAAGGAGAAAGATGAGGACAAGAAAAAGGAAGCCGAGAAGGAAGCCAAAGTCCTTCAGATGCTCGACAACGATAAGAAGCATCTCTCCCGATTGGATGATGCCATAGATAAGCTACAGGAATCAACCGATATCCAAGGAGATATGATTTATGCCATGTTGTCCCATATGGCGACAAACAATAACACGGGTGGGATGCAATCTGCCTTGGACAAATACAATTCATTTTACAGGAGGAATCATTAATGAAGAACAAGACAATTAACCTTGAAGGAGTTACTCCGCAGACTTGGGGAAGAACCATATGGTTTTTCATCGGACTCATTTCTCAGCTTTGCATCGTGTTCCACTTTGCTCCCTTACCCAAAGAGATTGCAAATCTCACTCCCGAGCAGATTACGATCTATGTAACAACCTTCATGGATATCATGGGCAAGCTCAAGGCTTGGTGGAAGAACAACAGCTTCTCCGTTTCCGCACAGGACGGAGACAGGGTCATGCACACTCTCGAAAGCGGTGAGTTAGAGTACACCGAGCCTCTCACCGAAACTGAGCATCATCACGAGGTGGGATAATGCTTATCTATCCTCTTAGAAAAATATGGATATCGGCTAACTATGCCGATCACGGATACAAAGCACTCGACCTCGGCTGGTGGGACTCCGATCCCTCCATGCCTGAGGACAGCGGAAGAAACCCTCGCCTCTACAGCATGGCTGATGGAGTGGTGGTGACCATCGTCAATTCTCATCCTGATGAACCCGACATGGAAGGCTATGGAAATTATATAGTTATCCGTTATCCGTCCGAGGGATATGTCTCCCTCTTCGCTCACATCAAGAAAGACTCTTTCATGGTGAAGGTAGGCGATAAGGTCAGTCAGGGACAGCCTGTGTGCAGAATGGGCAACAGCGGTTATTCCTTTGGTAACCATCTCCATCTGGAAGTGTGCAAAGGGTCTAGCTTCGTCCGTCATGGCGGTGTGGACTACCTTCCCATCGTTTACGCTACCACTTGGCATGTCGTTGACTCAGACACAGAGAGGGATTATCCCATTGCCCACATGGTCATTGAACCCTCTGACAGAGATGCCACCAAAGACCAAGTCCATGTCACGGGCAAAGACCTTCGCATCCGCAAATCTCCCATCAACGGAGAAGTGGTCGGTTTCGCTGCCATGGGTTACTACACTTACACAGAAACCAAAGAAGACGAGTATACTTGGTGCAAGGTAGGAAATTACTGGATTGCCGGAAATACCGATGTCAGCGAACTCTGCCCGGCTTCCTTTGCTCCTGTCGAGAGGGACACTTCCGTTCCGCAGTGCGAAGTTACTATAGATGACCTTAGGATAAGAATTGAGCCTTCAACCTCAAGCACCATCTTAGGTTACGCACCGAAGGGATACTACAACATCGAGGACTCTGTTTCAGAATCAGGTTATGTGTGGTTCAAAGTGAACGGAGCATTCATAGCCTGTGTGGATGGGGTTACTTACCTCGCACCACAGGAAGACCCGGAGATCGAAAAACTGAAGAAAGAGAACGCTGAACTGAAGGAAAAGATTCTCGTTCTTGAGGATGAGGTATATGAAGCTAACAACGCTTATGATAACCTTAAGAAGGAATCTGACCGCCAGATAGAGGCGCTCGAATCAATAAAGGCCATTGCCGATCAAATCCTCTGAATAAAACAAAACGCCCGCCATCCGGCAGGCGAGCGTTCTTCTGAAAGGAGGTAGATGAAATCACTTGTAGCTATCACCATTATAATATATCGGTCTTCTGCCTCTGTCAACCTTAAACCGACCACGAAATAGACCACGCATGTATGATAAATGGCTTAATTATCATTATTCTACAGGGGTTCGATTCCCCTAATCTCCACCATCGCTTATTCGCACCGAAAGGTGCTTTTCTTTTATCTAAGCCATTTATTATTCTCATCTGTGCGACTATTTTCTCTCATGTGCGTCATTTTTAGCAGTCGAGCGACCACGACCGACCACGTTATAGACCACGGATTCCATGTATCCGTCTATAGCCTTATACCCAGCCTCGACCTCGGGGCGAAAGGCATGCTGATAGACCTTCTCCATCGTGTGAGGCGTTTTCCATCCGCCCATCTGCTGGACTACTTTCGGAGGCAGATTCAGCATGGCTGCCGTTGTGGCGAATACGTGCCGAAGCTGATGGAATGTCATATCCGGGAAGAGTGCCTTGAAGTGTCGATAGATCGTATTGCGATGCATCGTGACGAGATATTCGCCCTCGGTCGGAAGCAGACTCTGGATGTACTCGGGCAGCGGCACGGCTCTCGTTCGCTTCTCCTCCTTCCCAGAAGCCTTGTGAACGGCGATATTATCCGCATCGACCACAACTTGGTTAATGTATAAAACTCCGTTCCTGATGTCACTCAGACGCGCTCCGCGTATCTCAGACATCGTCATTCCGCACCACATAGCGAGAAGACACGGAAGTTCGATGTCCGTTCCCCGTACTGCCGGGAAAATCTCATCGGGCGAATGAATTTGAATGACCTTATCCGCTCTCTCGGGGAGCGTCACGCGGAACTCATACCCGTACATCCTCAGTGCGCTCGATATCAGCCCCCATGCGTTCGCAACGGACTTCGGAGACAGATGCTTCGCCTCGTCCGAGATCATCTGCTGACACTTGGCTTTCGTCAGCGTTCCGACCTTTATCTGCATGTACGGCTGAAAATTGCATCTTAATATCTT
>Ga0247611_10003285_pt1 | contig 24230 bp, 16 predicted proteins | sample 177DNAGHGhighgp2_FD_192422 | JGI IMG/M metagenome (GOLD analysis project Ga0247611, IMG submission 192422) | Sheep rumen microbial communities from Palmerston North, Manawatu-Wanganui, New Zealand - 1770 DNA GHGhigh gp2 | ecosystem: Host-associated > Mammals > Digestive system > Stomach > Rumen... | reverse complement strand
ACCTCACGGGCGACATGATTGCCGCTGTGGCCGACACCGACATCATCGAGCACATTACCCCCGGCTTTCTCGAGGCACGTACCGATGCCATCAACAACTCGGCACTTGTCATTGCCGACACCAACATCTCTACCGCCGCCATCATGCACCTCATCGACCACTGCACGGTGCCGCTCGTGATCGACACCGTGAGCACCGCCAAGGCACCCCGCGTCATCAAGGCGCTGGAACAGAGCCAAACGCATCACCTGCACGGCTTGAAACTCAACCTGCAGGAGGCACAAGCCGTCACTGGGTGCGTCAGTGCCAAGGCTGCTGCCCAGCGGCTCACGGCGATGGGCATCGAGCAGGTCTATATCACCCTGGGCAGCGATGGCGTTTACTGCAGTGACGGCACCAGCCACCAGCATTACAAAGCCATTCCCACCCGCGTTATCAACACCACTGGCGCAGGGGATGCCTTTATTGCCGGTGTGGCGCACGCCCAAATCAATAAGGTACCCTTTCCCGCGTGTGCCCAAACAGGCCTGTGTGCAGCCCATGCCACCCTGCTGTCGCTGCAGACGGTCAATCCCAATGTCAGTGACTTCCTGAACATGTAAAAAACATCTAGTTTACCTAGCATCTCTAGCACAATAGAATAAAAAGATATGAACAAGTACTTATCCATTTCACCCGAAGTGCAACAGGCACTTGACGAGGGCCGTCCCGTGGTTGCCCTCGAGTCGACAATCATCTCTCATGGCATGCCCTATCCCCAGAATGTGGAAACCGCACTGAAGGTGGAGCAGACCATCCGTGACGGCGGTGCCGTGCCCGCCACCATTGCCATCATCGGTGGCAAGCTCAAGGCCGGCTGCACCCCCGACGAAATCGAATACCTGGGGCGTAAAGGCCAGGAAGTGACCAAGGCGTCGCGCCGCGACCTGCCCGTGCTCATTGCCCGCGGCCAGGATGGAGCCACCACCGTGACCACAACGATGATCATCGCCGCGATGGCCGGCATCAAGGTGTTTGCCACCGGCGGCATTGGCGGCGTGCATCGCGGTGCCGAAACCACAATGGACATCAGTGCCGACCTTGAGGAGCTGGCCATGACACCAGTGATGGTCATCTGTGCCGGTGCCAAATCGATTCTCGACCTGGGTCTCACGCTCGAATATCTGGAAACCAAGGGCGTGCCCGTCATCGGCTATGGTACCGAGGAGTTGCCAGCCTTCTACACGCGTCACAGCGGATTCAAGGTGGACTACCGCATCGACACACCCGAGGAACTTGCTGCCGCCTTCAAGGCCAAGCTTGACATAGGCCTCAAGGGAGGAATGCTCGTCACCAACCCCATCCCCGAGGCATATTCCATGCCCGCCGACGTCATCAACCGCGCGATTGACGAGGCCATCAACGAGGCTAGTCGCCTGGGCATCCGCGGCAAGGAAACGACGCCATTCCTGCTGGCCAAGGTCAAGGACCTCACCGGCGGCGACAGCCTGGAGAGCAACATCCAGCTGGTGCTCAACAACGCCCGGCTGGCAGCCAAGACCGCCGCAGCCATGAAGTAGATGCATTTTTTTTAGAAAATTACGTTCACTTTTGTATAAAAGAGGTACCTTTGTAGTTTGAAATTAAACGTAGTTTAACCAACGCTAAAAAAATAGACCACAATCATGAGATGTCAACATTGCGGACACGAGGTGCCCGATGACTCAGCCTACTGCAACCATTGCGGTTACCGCATGAACCAACAAACCACGTGCAGCTACTGCCACGAGCCCATGCCATCGACCTCGGTGTTCTGTCCCCATTGCGGCCGAGCCGTGGACGATGCGATGAATGTTGCCAGCAATGAAGCGTCCACCACTCCCCCGCCTCGCCCTCAACGGCAGGCGCCCACCTATAACGAGCAACGTCGTTCTGCCCAGCAGCAGACATCCCGTCAGCCTGCCAACGCCTGGCAACAGCCCGATCCCGTTGAAGAGGATGACGATGGCGGAGGCGGAGGCTCAACCTTCAACCGCAACCTCATCATTGGTGCCGTGCTGGCTATCCTGGCCATCGCACTGCTGAGCCTGCTGCGCCACTGCAACAGCCAGGAGAATGACCGCCTGGAGGCTCACGTCGATAGCCTGGCCCTGGCCGCCGAGGGCAGCCAGGACCCGCTGGCCGTGTTCACCGCCGAGTTGAGCCGCAGCGCAATGACCGAGGACAACGCTTACACCAGTTGTGCCGTGAAGTTTGCCCAGACCGACCCCGACACCCCCGAGCGCATTGTGGGCGTGACCTACAAGGACGACACCGACCGCCCCTTCATTAAGGTCTATACCCTCACGCGCGATGGAGCCGAGTGGAAGACCGAATTGGGCCAGACCAAATACTATGACGGCCGCAACATCGTCATGGACAACTCGTCGCTCATTGCCGACGCCATGTATGTGCCCCGTGCCGTGACCATCGAGGGCAAGCCCTACCTGTACTTTGCCTTCCTGAATCACTTGAAGGGTGCCGGCGAGGGCAAGAACGGCCGCGTGACGCTAGCGCTATACAACGTGGAGAGCAAGAAGTTGACCACGCTCACCTATGACGGCACCATCCGCTCCCGCAGCGACGGCCGCCAGTATGTGTACTGCCGTGGACCGCTAGAGGGCACCAGCGGCAGCGAGCGCCAGTTCTTGAAGCAAGAAGCCGCCAACATCGGTGCCATCCACGTGGCCTCGCAAGAGGAAATTGATGCCGAGGAGGAAGCCAAGGCCAAGGAAGAGGAGGAGATGGCACTGGCAGGCGAGGAGAATGCCGACGCCAAGTGGGACCACGACAATGCCGAGAACATGGACAAGCTCAAGGAGGGTGAGGAAGTGAAGATGAAGCCCACCCAGTATGACAAGCCCATCATCAACATGAAGGAGATCAAAGAGAAGCTCGAGAACGACCGTTACCTGGTGTTCCTGGATACCAAGGGCTCGGTAGTGGGCTTCAACAAGAGCACCCGCAAGTATTTCACCATCTACGGTGGCAAGAACGGTGCTGCATCAAGCATCAGCCTCAACGGCGACAATAGCGTACACATCAAGACCACGGGCGGCACCATCAACTATGACCTGGTGCATGACCGCGCCAAATCTGCCAACTAACGCCCCACTCCCGATATGACACCCGAGCGACGTTACTACTCCCGATTCTTCATGAAGCTCAACCTCATCCTGGCCGTGCTGCTTGCACTGCTGTGGTGGCTTAACAACGTAGTGTTCAATTAGTTAGAAGTTAGGAGTTAGGAGTTAGGAGTGTTGATAGGCTGAAGTAATTGTAGTTAAAACTTAGAACTAATTATGGTTGAAATAAGAGAAATCCAACCCACACGGCGCAACCTGCTCAAGTTTGTGCATTTCCCCATCGACGTGCTGTACCGTGACAGCGAGTACTTTGTCCCGCCACTGGTGACCGATGAATTGAACACCCTGCGGCCCGACAAGAATCCCGCCTTTGACTTCTGCGAGGCCGTCTATTACCTTGCCTACCGCGACGGCAAGATTGTGGGCCGCATCGCCGGCATCATCAACCACGTGTGCAACGAGCGCTCGGGCAAGAAGGAGGCCCGCTTCAGCTACATCGACTTCATCGACGATGCCGAGGTGGTTGACGCCCTCATCGATGCCGTGACACGCTGGGGCAAGAGCAAGGGGATGGAGTGCTTGACGGGTCCGTTGAGCTTTACCGATATGGACCCTGAGGGTATGCTCATCGAGGGCTTTGACCGCGTGGGCACCAGCGGTGGCATTTACAACTACCCGTACTACCCCCAGCACATGGAACGCCTGGGATTTGTCAAGGACGCTGACTGGATAGAGCTGCTCATTACCATACCCAAGGAGATTCCCGAGAAGATGGTGCGCATCTCCAATATTGTTGCCGAGCGCAACAACCTGGAGAACATCAAGTACACCGACCGCAAGAAACTGGTTGAAGACTATGGCGACGCCATCTTCAAGCTCATCAACGTGGCCTATGACGAGATCTTTGGCTACTCGCCCTTGTCCGACAAGCAGATTAATCACTACATCAAGATGTATCTGCCCTTCTTGCCGCTCAACGACCTGTCGATGGTCGTGGACAAAACCACCCGCGAACTCATTGCTGTGGGTATCTCTATCCCATCGATGGCAAGGGCACTGATCAAGAACCGCGGCCGCCTGTTCCCCATGGGCTGGAAGCCCCTGCTGCATGCCTTCAAGCACAACGACGTGGTGGACCTGATGCTTATCGCCGTCAAGCCCGAGTACCAGAACAAGGGTGTAAACTCCATGCTGTTTACCGATCTGATTCCTTGTTTCAACAAGAACGGCTACAAGTATGCCGAGAGCAATCGTGAGCTGGAACTCAACGCCAAGGTGCTCAAGCAGTGGGAATACTTTGAACGCGAGCAGCACAAGCGTCGCCGTGCCTACACCAAGGAGATTTAACGACTATTCTATTCATTTTTTCATTGATAATCAACAATATACATTATGAATAACTTCATACAAGTCATCAGCAAGTTTGCCATGAACGGGAAATATGCTGAGCGGGCTCAGGCTCTGCGAGCCAGTGCTCTGGCAGCCAAGCTGACCCTTGAGAGCGGCAGCGGGCAAGGTAATGACTTCCTGGGCTGGCTGCACCTGCCCAGCAGCATCGACAATGTGCAACTGTTGACCCTTGAGTCCAGTGCCGCACAACTGCGCAGCGAGTGCGAATATGTCATCTGCATCGGCATTGGCGGCAGCTATCTGGGAGCCAAGGCTGTCATTGAAGCGCTGAGTGACCACTTTGCTGCCTACAAGACCAGCAATAGCCCCAAGATGCTATATGCCGGCAGCAACATCGGCGAGGATTACCTGTTTGACATGATGGATCTGGTGCGCGGACACAAGTTCGGCATCATCGTCATCTCCAAGTCAGGCACCACGACCGAGCCCGCCATCGCCTTCCGCCTGTTCAAGGAGCTGCTCGAGCAGCAGGAGGGCAAGGCGTTTGCCCAGCGCAACATCATTGCTGTGACCGACGCCCACCGCGGTGCCTTGCGCAGCCTGGCCACCCAGGAGGGTTATACTACCTATGTCATCCCCGACAACGTGGGCGGCCGTTTCTCGGTACTCACCCCCGTGGGGCTGTTGCCCATCGCAGTGGCAGGATTTGACATCCGTGCCCTGGTTGCTGGAGCCGTCGAGATGGAAAAGAACGGCGATGATCAGGTGCTGGAGTATGCCATCACCCGCAATGCACTGTACCAGAACGGCAAGAAGATTGAAATCCTTGCCAACTTCACCCCGCGCCTGCACTTCCTGGCCGAGTGGTGGAAACAGCTCTACGGCGAGAGCGAGGGCAAGCACCACAAGGGCATCTTCCCCGCCAGCGTGGATTTCACCACCGACCTGCATAGCATGGGCCAGTGGATTCAGGACGGCGAGCGCACCATCTTTGAGACGGTGCTCAGCGTGGGCGACCAGCAGCACCAGGTCATCATCCCCCGTGACGAGGAGGACCTGGACGGCTTGAACTACATTGCCGGCAAGAACGTGGACTACGTCAACAAGATGGCCGAGCTTGGGACCCGCCTGGCACACATCGACGGTGGCGTGCCCAACATCCTCATCACCATGCCTGCGGTCAACGAGCGCTACATTGGCCAGCTGATCTACTTCTTTGAGAAGGCGTGCGGCATCAGCGGCTACATGCTGGGCGTGAACCCATTTGACCAGCCTGGCGTTGAAGCCTACAAGCGCAATATGTTTGCCCTGCTGGAGAAACCCGGCTATGAAGAGGCCACAGCCGCCATCAAGGAGAGACTCAATAACTAAAAACAATAATAAAAAGGAAACGATAAATACAACAATAACAATGGCATCCGCATTCTTCTATCATTGAGTTACAAGCAGGATAGCACTGTATTCATTGTACTTATTGTTTTCCTTCTGAACTTAAAACTAAAAAATGATTTATCCGATTCTTTCGGCCGAGGAAGCCGCCGAATTTGTACAAAATGGCTTCACAGTGGGTGTTTCCGGTTTCACTTCACCGGGTTGTCCTCAAGCAGTACCCGTGGCTATCGCCGAGCGCGCCAAGCGCGAGCATGAGGCAGGACGCGAGTTCAAGATCAACCTCTTCAGCGGTGCATCGACCAGCGACCACATCGATGGCGAGCTGACCCGTGCCGACGCCCTGAACTTCCGCACCCCTTATCAGTCGCACCCCGACATGCGCAAGGCTATCAACGGGGGTGCTATCCACTATAACGACCGCCACCTGAGCGAGCTGGCCCAGGAGTTCCGTTATGGCTTCTATGGCAAGATGGACATCGCCATCGTCGAGGCTCAGAGTATCACCGATGACGGTGAAATCCTGCTGGGCACCTCGATGGGCAACACCGCCACCTGGCTCAAGATGGCCGACAAGGTGATTGTCGAGGTCAATGACCAGATTCCCGAGACCATCCGCGGCATGCACGACGTGTATACGCCCAACGACCCGCCTTACCGTCGCGAGATCCCCATCTACACGCCTCACGATCGCGTGGGAACTCCGACCGCTCATGTTGACCCCAAGAAGGTGCTGGGCGTTGTCAAGACGTCGCTGCCCATCAGCAAGGAGGGATCCTTTACCCCCGTTGACGAGGTGACAGCCGCCATTGGCCACAACGTGTGTGCCTTCCTCGTCAATGAGTTGAAGGCTGGCCGCATCCCCAAGGAGTTCCTGCCGCTGCAGAGTGGTGTGGGCAACATTGCCAATGCCGTGCTCGATGCCCTGGACAAGAGTGCCGACATCCCCCCATTTGAGATGTACACCGAGGTCATCCAGGACAGCGTGCTCGAGTTGCTCGAGAGCGGCAAGTGCAAGTTTGCCAGCACGTGCTCGATGACCTTCTCCAGCGGTGCCATGGCCGAGTTCTTTGAGAAGGGCGAGGCCCTGCATGGCAAGGTGCTCATGCGTCCCAGCGAGATCAGCAACAACCCCGAGGTGGTTCGCCGTCTGGGCGTGATCACGATGAACACTGCCATCGAGGCCGACATCTATGGCCACATCAACTCGACCCACGTGAGCGGCACGCGCCTGATGAACGGTGTGGGCGGTTCGGGCGACTTTACCCGCAATGCCTACATCAGCATCTTCCTGTGCCCGTCGATCAAGAAGGACGACTGCATCAGCACCATCGTGCCCATGGTTTCCTATCCTGACCACAACCCGCACTCGGTAGATATCATCATCACCGACCAGGGTATCGCCGACCTGCGCGGCAAGGATCCCGTGCAGAGTGCCCATGAGATCATCGAGAAGGCCGCTCATCCCGTCTATCGTCCCCTGCTGCGCGAGTACCTCAACCTCGCCAAGAAGGGTCACGTGATGATGCACCCCGACATCGCCCTCGCCTTCCACAGCACCCTGATGCACGAGGGCGACATGCGCAAGACCGACTACTCCAAGTACATGAAGTGATTCAAACCGGGATTTACGCTAATTTAACTCATTAGCATCCGCAATCCATTTTACCTCACGCTAAGGCGCCAAGCCGCTAAGGGTTTCATTTCCACCTAGCCACCTTGCGCCTTAGCGTGAGATTTTGACATTGAGGGTAAAAGTTGTAATTTTGCGGCTCAATAACGATATGAAAACCGATAATCGATCACACAAGGACTGGCGTGCTCATGGAGCGATGCTGCTGGCCATGGTACTGTTTGGGCTGATGGCGACGTTCTCCAAGGATGTGCTCACCCATGGCGGCATCACCGGTCCACAGCTGGTGGCCTTCCGCATCATCGGGGCGGCCCTGCTGTTCTGGCTGGGGTCACTCTTTATCCCCCAGCAGCGGGTTGAGCGCCGCGACCTGCTGCGCATCGTGGGAGCGAGCATCTTTGGCTTTGTACTGGCCCAGGGTGGCTATATCGTGGGGTTGAGCCTCACCTCGCCCATCAATGCCACCATCGAGTTGACGACCATGCCCATCTTCACCCTCATCCTGTCATCCATCCTGCTGCACGAGCGCATCACGCCGCGGCGGGCACTGGGCATTATCATGGGCTTCACGGGGGCTGTGCTGCTGATCACGCGCACTGCCGGGGCCGTCGCGGGCCGTGCGACTGACTTTCGCGGCGACCTGCTCATCCTTGTCGCCCAGGTGGGCTATGCTTTCTACCTGACGCACTACTCGAGCCTGTTCCGCAAGTATGACGCCTTCACGTTCAACAAGTGGACGTTCACGTTTGCCAGCCTGCTGATCTTGCCATTCACGCTGCCCCACATCGTGCAGATTGACTGGCCAGGGATGAGCCTGAGGACAGCGAGCGAGATCACCTATATCGTGGCCGGGGCAACGTTCCTCACCTTCCTGCTGGTGGTGTATGCCCAGCGACGGCTGCTGCCCACCACGGTGAGCGTGTATAACTATGTGCAGCCCTTTGTCACCGTGGTCGCCAGCATGGCGATGGGCCTGGCCGCGCCACAATGGATGCATGGCGTGTCGGCAGCCCTCATCTTCACGGGCGTGTGGCTCGTCGTGAACCACGGCAAGGCATCATCGTCCCAGGGCTAGCAACAAGCCCGGTTGTGGAGACTCCCCCACCCCCTCCTACTTGTAGAAAGTGATCCAGTTGGTGCAGTAGCGTGACTTGTCGGCAACGGGGTGGATTTCCTGAACTGTGCCCTTGCCATCGCGCCACCATGAGTGGTTCCATCCGGCCCCCATGTCCATGTAGAGGGCATGGCGCGGAGCCAGTTTCTCGAGCAAAGCCACAAACTCATCATACTCCACCGCGTGGCGGCTATCGACGATGCACAAGCGGCCATCCTTCTCACACAGGGCACGATACTGGTTCACACCGTCACGCCACAGGGGGCGAATGCTCTCCCCGTCATGGATGATGATGGCTTGTCCGAATCCCATGCCGCCGGCCTGAGCCACGCTGTCGAGCAGCTCGCTGTAGTCACCGTGGACAAATTCCCACACGCTGTCACCAAACCAAGCAAACGCGCCACTGTTGTCGTAGCACTTGGCACCCTTGTAGCGCTTGCCGCCACTCACGTGGTCGCCGTCGATGTTGCTGTGCGCAAACTCGTCGAGCAACTCGTGGGTGAAAGCGGCCTCGGCACACATGATGACAGCAGTATCGCGCTGGCTGGGCATGGTCTCGCACACCAGGTCGATGCGGCTAAACTGTGGATAATAGATGCGCAGCCCGGCCACGGTGGTATCATCGATGAGCACGGGCGAGCCTTGCATGACGGGCATGGCACCGGCGTTGTTCTCGTTGTTCATTGCTTGCTTGGGTGTCCTGGTGCAGCAGCACAGCATGAGCAGTGCAGCCAGCACGGTCAAGAGGTTGAATGGATGAAATCGTGTCATAGCGGTTCTCATTTCTTGTCTTTCTCGTCGGCAAAGCGGTCAGGATAGTCCAGAACTACACGCGGGCGACGCACAGCCCTGACGATAAGCCAGATGCCCAGCACGATAAAGGGGATGCTCAACAACTGTCCCTGATCCAGACCGATGCTGGAGCGCATGGCGATTTCCCACGGCTCCTGCACATTCTTGATATACTCGATGAGGAAACGCGGGACAAAGATTCCCAGCATGAACACGCCAAAGATGAGCCCCTCGCGCTCCTGGCACCTCCATCGCCAGTACATGACCATGCACAAGGCAAAGGTCAACAGGTAACACGCTGCCTCATAGAGCTGCGTGGGGTGGCACGGAGCCGTGAAGACTGGTTCAGCACCCTGCATCCACTGTCCCAGGTTGTCCACAAATCGGAACCCCCACGGCATGGACGTCTCGCCACCGTATATCTCATGGTTCATCAGGTTGCCGATGCGGATGAGGGCGGCCACCAGCCCCACCGGCACCACCAGGCGGTCCAGTGTCCACAGCATGGGCTTGCGGGTGACATAGCGACTGTAGAACCAGATGGCAATCATGATGCCCAGCGTACCGCCGTGGCTGGCCAGTCCTCCCTCCCATATCTTGGGAATCTCGGCCAGATGCTGGCTGTAGTAGCTCCAATCATAGAACAGGACGTGTCCCAGCCTGGCCCCCACAATGGTGGCCACCACCACATAGATGAACAGGCTGCCCACCCAACTCTCACGCGCACCCTCGTGCTTGAAGATGCGGTACACAATCTCATATCCCACCAGGAAACCGATGGCAAACATCAGTCCATACCACCTGACGGTGATGGAGCCCAGCGAGAACAGATTAGGACTAGCGGTCCAAGTAATAGAATCCAGTATCATAGTGTTGTGTTATTGCGTTAAGGTCTTTTTACGGTGGCAAAGGTAATGAAAATAGTTCTTAATTGTGGGGTTTGAGTGATTGTTTTTCCGAAAGTGTATCAAAACTATAGCCAGAAAAAAACAGGTCGAGCTTTGCTCAAAAAATGTAGCAAAAAATATAAATAAAATTATTCGGCAATGATATCGCAGTTGACCCTATTTTATTTGAAACTACAAATTACACGAATCAAACTCACTAGAATGGTTTATATTACTAAGAATGGAAGTAGGGGAATTCGCAGCTTGATTCGAGCGGACTTGGCACAGGGTCAAGTGTTATATCATTGCCAAGTGCTTGCTTGGAGGGTGATTAGGGTAATTTATTGGAAAAAAAACACTACCTTTGCGGGGAAATAGAGAACAAAAGGTTATGGCAGAGAGTAATTTTATCGACTATGTGAAGATCCTGTGCCGCAGTGGCAAGGGTGGTGCCGGATCGGCTCACCTGCATCGCGCGAAGTATGTGCCCAAGGGTGGTCCCGACGGCGGTGATGGTGGCCGCGGCGGTCACATCTACCTGAAGGGTAACCGCAACCTGTGGACGCTGATTCACTTGAAGTATCAGCGCCACGTGTTTGCCACCGACGGTCAGGCAGGCAGTGAGAACCAGTGTACCGGTAAGGATGGCGAGGACCGCACGATTGAGGTGCCCTGCGGTACGGCGGTGTATGATGCCGAAACGGGTCAGTTCCTGTGTGACGTGACCGAGGATGGCCAGGTGGTGCGCCTGCTGCGTGGCGGTCGCGGCGGTCTGGGGAACCAGCACTTCAAGACAGCGACACGCCAGACGCCACGGTTTGCCCAGCCTGGCGAGAAGGGGGTTGAGAAAGCTGTCATCCTGGAGCTCAAGCTGCTGGCCGACGTGGGTCTAGTGGGTTTCCCTAATGCGGGAAAATCGACGTTGCTGAGTGTCATCAGCGCGGCCAAGCCTAAGATAGCCAACTATCCATTCACTACCCTGGAGCCGAACCTGGGCATTGTGTCCTATCGCGGAGCGCAATCGTTTGTCATGGCCGACATTCCCGGCATCATCGAGGGGGCCAGCGAGGGTCGTGGCTTGGGTCTGCGTTTCCTGCGCCACATCGAGCGCAATGCTGTGCTGCTGTTCATGGTGCCCGCCGACAGCGATGACATCGCCAAGGAATATGCCATCTTGTGCCGCGAACTGGCCACGTTCAACCCTGACCTGGTGGAGAAGCCTCGCGTGCTGGCCATCACCAAGTGTGACATGCTTGACGAGGAGCTGATAGAGCAGATGCGCCCTGAGGTGCCTGACGATGTGCCCAGCGTGTTTATCTCTAGCGTAGCTCAGATGGGCTTGACTGAGCTCAAGGACCTGCTGTGGCGCACGATCAACGACGAGCGCAACCGCATCCCCGAGACGCCCACTCACCACGATCTGGACGAGCGTCACCGCGAACAGGCCGAGGATGACTTCATCTTTGGTGCCGAGGATCTTGAGGACGAGGCACCCGATGCTGGCGGCCGTATGGTTGACTCGGGGTCCAAACAGTGGAGCGAGGAATACTGGGAGAGCGACTACGAGGACGAGAACAAGGACTTCCAGGTCGTGAGCGATGACTGAGAAAAAGGAAAAACAGATTTACTGGAGATAAGAAATTCAAGTTTCTAAAGTGCTAAGCACTTCAGAACTTGAAGATTAGAGATTAGTGATTAGAGATTAGTGAAGAAAATTTTCATGGGTCTATCAGTTTGAACTGGAGGTTGAGCCCTTCCCAACACTCTACTCCCTACACTCTACTCCTCAAGTTTTTAAAGTGGCGCAGCTACTTTAGAAACTTGAATAAGATATTGAGCGGGTGCGTCAGGATTGTGGCGCACCCGCTCTAGGGTTATTCAAGTGATGGTCAACAAGGGGTGTTACTTGATTACCTTGGTAGCCGACTGGGTACCGTCGGTGTAGCGGGTAACGACGATGTTCAGGCCGTCAAATGGCTTGTTGCTTGCCATGCCTGCCAGGTTGTAGTAGGTGTAACCGAGTACCTGCTTGGCAACCACCGACTCATCGACTGCCGAGGGGTTGGTGGAGCCATAGGTGAGCAGCGGAGCCACAGCGAGCGACAGAGGATCGTCAACATTCTGATACCACTGGCCTGTCTCGAGATAGTTGTAGTTCTCATCCTCGTCAAGGACGAAGTGGTAACCCGTGCATTTCTCACCCAGGGCACGACGGCACAACAGGATGGCGATGTCGTCACCATAGTCGTTGGGGAACGGACCGACAACGGCAAAGAACTGAGTGCCGGCGGGGATGTTCACGGGTTCATCAAAGGTGAACTCGGTGGCATTGACGGTGGTGGGGTCAAATGCCAGGTCACCGGCCTTGACGCTGGTGGTGCCCAGGACCTTATCGGGCATGCCGTCGTCACCCACTGTCATGATTCTCATGAGGATGTCGGCATCGGTCGATGATGCCGTTGTCTTGCCGAAGTAAACATTGACCTGCGAAATCTGGGCATTGGCCAGGGGGGCGTCGAAGTGCTCGGCAAATTCGCCCATTCCCAGCCAGTTGGTACCGGCATAGTTGCCATACCATCCCATTTCCATCATCATCAGGTCACCATTCTCCTCAGGAGCGATATTCCAGATTTCCTGCTCGCCACCAGCCTGGATAGCGTTGCTGGTGTACTCGTCGATGCTGGAGCCCATGTCATTGGCCACCTCGAGTTTGAGGCCATAGGTGCCCTCGGTGAGATAGGTGACGGTGGGGTTCTGCAAGGAGCTGGTATTCACATCAGTACCCTCAAATGTCCAGGTCCATGAGTTGGGATTTCCAGTCGAGGCGTCCAGGAACGTGAGAGGCACGCCGACGGGCACACACATCAAAGCCCATGGCGAGAGATAGGCGCCCTGGGGCATGCCGACGTGAGCCATGGGAGCCTGGGCGGTGACATTGACATAGCCATCGCGCGACTTGGTGGCAGTGCCGTTATCGGCTGTGACGGTGAGCGTCACTGCATAGGAGCCAGCCTTGTCATAGGTGACCACAGGGTTCTGCTCGGTGCTTGTGGCGGGATTGCCGCCCTCGAAGGTCCAGTTCCAGGCAGTTACATCACCACTGGTCATGTCCCTGAAGTGTACTGACTGTCCCTCGTTGATGTTGATGACGGCATCGTCGCTGTCATCGGATTGCAGAATCTTGAAGCCATCGATGGCTTCATCCTCGCCATAGGTGCCCTCATAGACAAACGAGAACTGCACTGCCTTGCCCACATAGGGGGTGAGATCCACGGCAAAGCGTTCCCAGCTGGGACCATCATAGCCCTGATTTTGAGCCCACATGAACTGGTCGATGAGCAAGGTGGATTGCCCGTCGGCGATGGCATAGAGTTTCCAGGCACCGTAAACCAGATAAATGCCACTGGCATAGCAATAGAACTCGAGCGTTGAGCCCGGGCGGATTTCAATGGCCGGCGATGTTGCCGTCTCATATTGACTGCCTGAATAGGATAATACCATCGAGGCCGAGCTTGATGGGTCGATGCTCTGGAACGACTGAGCGGGATTGCCCATCCTCCAGGTATCGCTGCTGGTGGCCTGATAGGTCCACGTGTCAAACTCACTGGCGTTGTCCCACCCCATCTGGTAATAGGGCACCGACGCTTCATCGGCACTGAATGATGCCACTAGCCCCTGGGCACTGGCACTTATTGCAGCCAGAGCTGCCAATAACACAACAAAAGTAATTTTTTTCATACGCATTAATGATTAATTCAAAGGATTTAAATGATTATTGCGGCAAATATACACATTATTACTGATTCAAGCAAGAAAAAAAAAGGGATGAGCCAATTTTGACCCAATCCCCGGTTGTGCTATTTTATGGTTTATTTTCCCTCATTGCTGAGGAGAAACTTGCGCTTGGGAGCGATGGCTGCAAAGTCTTCTTGTGATAGGGGCGCGATGCGGCTCAGGATGCGCGACAGGCGCTGGGCTATCTTGTACTCGACCGGTTCGCTGTCGGGCACTTCCTTGAGCAGTTGTGACACACGCGACTTGATGGCCGAGAACTCAAACACCATCGACGTGTTGAACCATGCGTCGGCATGGCAGGCAAAGGGCAGAATCCACAGGTTCTCGCCCCGCAGGACACCTGGCCACCACTGGAGCGTCTGCAGCGCACTGGCCCCGCGGCTGTTGAAGTCACGGTAGATGCGTCGCAGCAAGCGGTTGTCGTGCTCGTCGAGGCCATTCTTCTCACCGTAATAGACGGTTGCCTGGGCGGTGACAAAGAGTTTGAACTTCTTCTCGTCGGGGATGTCGGGCACGAGCAGCGGATTGAGGGCGTGCAGCCCCTCGAGGAAGAGCAAGCTGTTGCTATCGAGCTTGAGGGTGTTGCCATGATAGGTGCGCTCGCCCTTGACGTAGTCGTAGGTGGGCATAGAGACCTGGTCGCCAGCGAGCAGGCTGGCGACGTCGCGTCCCAGCTGCCTGACGTCGAGTCCATAGAATGACTCATAGTCGATGTTGCCATTGGGGTCCAGTGGCCGCTGGTCAAGATTGAGGAAATAATTGTCGAGCGAGACGACACATGGCTGGATGCCGTTGTCGCGTAGCATGTGATTGAGGAATCGCGATGTGGTGGTTTTTCCCGAGCATGATGGTCCGGCAACGAGCACGACCCGCATGTCCTCCTGCCTGAATCGTCGCGTGATCTCGGAGGTGATGCGCTCAAGCCACCGGCTGTGCTCCACCTCGTCCTGGGCGATGAGGTCGGGGGCCAAGCCCTGGGATATCACCTTGTTAAACAGTGAAATGCCGTCCATGCCCTGGGACTCCAGACGCCGGATGTTTCCACAAAATTCCTCCAGTGACAAGTTAGGCTTCTTGTTGACCTGATCCTGTACCGCGGTTGCTGCCATGTCGTTCATGAGTCGTGTATATCTTGTGTAGTGAATGTTGTCTCTATTTTAAAAAATCAGGCTCTATTGCAGAGCGCAACAGAGCCTAGTCATTCTCTCGCTAGTAGTGGAAGCTGCTGCCTCCCAGGAATTCGCGCAGCAAACTGGTGCTGGGGATGTCTTTCTCGTCCAGGGGCTCGAAGTAGCTGAGGAACTTGATGAGCCGGGTAGCCTCGGCATACTCGGGCGTGTTGCTGGGCACCTGCTGCAGGACAGGCAAGGCGTAGTTTTTCAACGCCGAGAGTTCAAACAGCAGTGACGAGTTGAACATGGCGTCGGCATTCTCGTGGAAGGGCATGATCCACTTGTCCTCGCCGCGCCTGACGCTTGCCCAACGCTGGATGGTCTGCTGGGCATTGCTGCCCCGGTACTGGTGGTCGCGAATGATGCGACGCAACAGGCGGTTGTCGTAGGTACCAATCCAGTTGTGGTCATCGATGCTGAGGGTGGTGAGTGCCGACACAAAGACGCGGAACTTCTGCTCATCGGGGATAAGGCGTGTGAGCTCGGGATTGAGCCCATGGATGCCCTCCATGAGCAGGATATCGCCCTGCTCGAGCTTGAGGGTGTTGCCCAGATACTCGCGCTGGCCTGTCTTGAAATTGAAGGTGGGCATGGGCACTTCCTTGCCCGCGAGCAGGCTGGTGACATCGTTGTTGAACTGCTCGAGGTCAAGGGCATACAGCGACTCATAGTCATGGTCGCCGTTCTCGTCCCTGGGCGTGTGCTCGCGGTCGACAAAGTAGTTGTCGAGCTCGATGACCTTGGGGGTGATGTAATTGGTCATCAGCTGGATGGCGAGACGCTTGGATGAGGTGGTCTTGCCGCTTGACGATGGTCCGGCGATGAGCACGACACGTGCTCCACCGTTGTGATAGCGGCGCGTGATCTCGTCGGCAATCTGTATAAAGTACTTGTTGTGCAGGGCCTCGACAACATTGATGAGCAGTGGTGCATATCCAGCCTTAATGGCCTTGTTGAGCATGCCCACGTCACCCAAGTGAATAATCTTGTTGAAGTCGATATAGTCGGTAAAGGCCTTGAACAGCTTGGGTTGCGGTTCCCATTGCACCACCTTGTCGAGCTGCTTGCGGTCAGGTCCCAGCAGGAGCATCCCTTTCTCGTAGGGGATGAGGTCAAAGACCTTGAGCAGTCCTGTAGAAGACACCAGTGGTCCATAGAAACTGTCGATGATGTCATCGAGCTTGTAATAGACCGTATAGAGCTGGTTGACCGTCTCGAGCAGCCTCACCTTGTCAACGAGTCCCTGCTTGCGGAACATCTCGATGACGTCGGTCGTGAGCCGTTCCCGGCGCTTGAAGGGGATATCCTGGTCGATGATCTGGGCCATGCGCTGCTTGAGCTGCTGGACGATGGCAGGGGTGAGGAAATCTTCCTCATGCTTGATTTGGCAATAATGGCCGTTGCTGATGCTGTGCTGAATGCACAGGCGCTTACCGGGGAAGAGGTCGTTGAGGGCCTTGTAGAGGACCATGCACAGTGAGCGAGTCATCACGCGATAGCCAGCATTGGTAGTGGCATCGATAAACTCAACGTGCTTGGGAGCAAACACCGGGTAATGCATGTCCTCGACCTTGTTGTTGACCAGCACGCACACGGCATCACCCTTGAGGCCGATACGCCCCTTGATGGTATCATACAAGTCGATGAGCGCATCGCCACCGTCAATGCTCAGGTACTCTTGGGTATTCTTGCAGAAGACCTTGAGTTCGTCGTACTTTTTCATATCTCCAGCACTTACGGGTTTAATTGAGGTGCAAAGTTATGAAAAAATTCCCGAAAAACCGTTAGATTTTAGCCACAAATGATAAAATAGAGGGGTGAAAACCGGCTTTTTTGTCATTTTAGGCCTGGATTTCATCGTTTTTTGCTACCTTTGGGACTACTTGAATCAATCAATTAAAGCATCATGTAGATGAAAACAAGATTACTAATTATGGCAATGATGATTGTTGGCGCCATGTGCAGCTGCACGGCGCAGAGTGGAGAGAGTGGAGAGAGCGTTGAGCAGGGTTGCGATGTGTTCAAGACCCGGCAAGGAACAACGGTGAAGATGTATTGCATCAAGCATGGGAGCCTGCGCATGCAGGTGGGTGAGAAATGGATCTATGTTGACCCGGTGACCACTGCGGTGCAACCGGTCACCGACTACTCTACCCTGCCCCAGGCCGACTACATCCTGGTCACCCATGAGCACTTTGACCACCTGGACTCGGTGGCCATCAACCAGTTGAGCAAGCCAGGCACGGTGCTGATCACCAATGCGCGCTGCCACGAGCTGCTGGGCGGCAAGGGCGATGTGATGGCCAACGGCGACAGCCGCACCCTGGCCGAGGGATGGACTGTTGATGCTGTGCCGGCCTACAACACCTCGCCCGACAAGCTGCAGTTCCATCCCCAGGGGCGTGACAATGGCTTTGTGCTCACGATTGAGGGCATGCGCATCTACATCGCTGGTGACACCGAGGACATCCCCGAGATGGCGTTGCTCAAGGACATTGACGTGGCTTTGTTGCCCTGCAACCTACCCTACACGATGACGCCCGAGCAGTGTGCCCACGCCGCCACGATGGTGAAGCCCACAGTACTGTTCCCCTACCACTATGGGCAGACCGACATTCAGCAGGTCGTCAAGTTGCTTGATGGCAGCGGCATTGACGTGCGCATCCGCGATTACCAGTAAAATCCGGTTGAAGTACCCAAAATAGTCCAGAAAAGTGTTGTTGAATCACACTTTTCTGGACTATTTTTGTGCTAAAAGGGCTACCGCCGCGGCTCTCAGGAGGTCGCAGCGGTAGCCGTTTAGTATAACTTCGCTGGCATCAAGCGTAATGCTGCTTGATGCCAGCGAATAAGAGTTACCAACCAGGATTCTGGGTGGTAGCGCCCTTGCTCAGCGTGATTTGATTGCTGGGGATGGGGCACAGGTAGTACTTCTTGTCAAATGTGCGCTGTGTGCTCACTGGAATCGTGTATCCATTCTCGTCAAGATTGAACGTCTCGTCCAGATCGGGCACATCACGCAGGTAAGCGCCACGGTTGATGTTGGGATGAAGCTGTGTGTCAAGCAGGTCGAGCTTGTGCCAGCGGATGAGGTCCCAGTAGCGGTACCAGTTGTCGGCCATGAGCTCGCAGCGACGTGTGCGGCGGATTTCCCACAGCAGGCTGCTCACACCCATGTTGTTGGCGGGATCGTCAGCGGGGTTGAGCGTCATGGGGGGCAAGCCGGCACGGGCCTGCAGCTTGTTGACGCTAGCGTCGAGGTCGCTCTGGGCAATAGTTCCCAGCTCGGCCTTGGCCTCGGCATAGTTCAGGTAGATGACAGCGAGCCAGTAGATGGGAGCGTCGGTGTAGTTCTTACCGGTGTTGATGCGGTAGTCCACCTCCATTGCCGTGTTGTCATACTTGGCAATGTTGTAACCCGTCGAGGAGGTCATCTGCATGGAATTGGAGCGAACCCAACCGTGACCCTTGAAGCACAGATAGGGGTCGAGCAGCACGGCCAGACGCTTGTCGCGGTTGGCGAGCATGTTACTGATGCTGTAAGCATTGTTGGAGGCATCAAGCACGGGGTGGTCATCCTTGTTGAGCGATGTGGTAGCCAGGGGCTTGCCGTCCAGGAAGAGGAAAGCGTCTACCGCGTCCTTGCTGATACCACGTTGCTGTGACGACGAGGCGGTATAGTCGGCCGTGGAGTGCATGAGCTGGTCCTTGACATAGTTGCGGAAGAAGATGACCTCGCTGCTCTTGCTCAGGTCGAGCGAGTTATAGACCTCACCATAGTTGGTGGAGAGGGCGTACTTGCCCGAGTTCATGATCTGCTGCGAAGCGTCAACACACTCGCCCAGATAGCGGTCGGCACGGCTCTGGTCAGCGGGCTTGCCGTTGTCCTCGACAGTGCGATACTTGCAATAGGTGCCCTCAAACAGGCAGATGTCGCTCTTCATGGCCAGTGCCATGTCTTTGCTCCAGGAGTTCTTGCCAGCGTCGCCCAGGTTCTGTACTGCAAAGTTCAGGTCGGCCAGGACGGCATCCATGACCTGGTCGCGGTCGATGCGCGGCCCATAGATGATGCTGCTTTGAGCATTGGGATCCAGAACCACCTCGTCAAGCAGTTGCACGTCACCATACATGCGCACGAGCTGATAATACTGCCAGGCACGGTTCAAGCGTCCCACGGCAAGATAGTAGTTCTTGTCGGCGTCGGCTAGAGTGGAACTCTGCAGACCGGTAATCATGTAGTTGCAGCGGCGAATCTCGGCATAGGGGTCGCTCCAGTAGGAGGAAGTGCCCGGAACCGTGGTGAACATCCAGTTGTCAAAGCTGGGGTTGACCTGGTCATCGCTCAGGCTCTTGAAATAGAACCATCCTGCACCGCCACCAGTACCATAACCCACATAGTTGTGATAGAGGACATTGCTGTAGCTGGCGACCTGGTTGGTGTTGCTCCAGAATTCAGGTCGGAGCTCAAACTTGGTGCGCTCGCTCTTGGTGAGCATGTCGTCGCATGACGAGAGCGACAACACGGCAGCACCAAGTCCACACAGTATAATTGATTTTAAAAGTTTCATATCTTTTTGTTTTTTAGTTGTAAGTTTTAAGTTGTAAGTTTTAAGTATGATTTGCATCGCCTAAAAACTGTATTGTCAAGAGGTAATATTACTTAAAACTAAAAACTTAAAACTAAAAACTGATTAATCTTACTTCACAATAATCTCGCAGATGGAAACACGGTTCCAGCTCAGCTCATCAAACATGTTGCTGATGCCCTGTCCCTGGGCGTTGATGCGCTTGGCATCGATGCCATACTTCTTCACGAGCATATCCTTCACGCTGGCGGCACGGCCGTTGGCGAGAGTGATGTTGCGGTCCATGGGACCGTCCTTGGAAGCATAACCATTGATGACACAGGTAGCCTCGGGATGGCTCTTGAGGTAGGAAGCGATGCGCTCCACGTTGGGCTGCTGGTCGGCATACACGGCCATGGAGTTGATGGGGAAGTGAACCAGGATGGTCATGTACTGCAGGGTCTTGTCCACCATGCCGGTCTTGCTGCGCTGGCAAGCGTCGAGGTCACGCTGGAGCTGGCTGTTGCGGTTGTTGGCCGAGTTGAGTTGGTTCTGGAGGTCGGCAATGCGGTTGTTGTAGCTGTTCTCCAGATTAGCGAGCTGGGTGCGCAGGTCATTGATCTGTGCATTGAGCGCACTGTTGTCGCCCGAGGTAGCCACGGCCGCACTGCGGCTGGTGCCAAAGGTCACTTGCAGACCCACCGACCAGGTACGGTTGATGGGATAGGTGCGTCCCCAGGTACCGTAACCCAGAGAACCCTGACCGGCGTTCATCTCGGGATCGATGGGGAGATTGCCATTACCCTTGTGCAACAGGCACAGGTTGTTCACGCTACCGTAAACACGCAGCTTGTCGATAAAGGCCTTGCGGGTCAAGTTCTCGGGCAGGGTATAACCCAGGGTGATGTTCTTGAGACGCAGATAGCTCATGTCCACGAGATACTTGGTCTGCGGATAGTAGTTGTGGCAGCCGCCCTCACCGGCGAGACCCACCACGTTACCTGCAAACTCGTTGCCGGGGAACAGGCAGGGGAAGTCGTTGTCCTCGCTGATGTTGACCACACCATTCTCGGGGTCATAGACGTTATACTTGGTCTGGTTGGCATAGATGGCCAGGTCAGCGTCACGCATCATGGGGAAGACGAATGCTGACTGGGTCCACATGTCGCGCTTGCCCACGCCCTGGAAGAACAGGTCGAGGTCGAAGCCCTTGAAGTTGCCGCCCACGTGGAAGCTGTACTCATATCGAGGCATCATGTTACCGATGACCTTGAGGTCACCATGGTCTTCCTGAGTGCCCTTGCCGCCGTCAATCACGCCACTGTGGTCAAGATCCTTGTACTTGATGTCACCAGGGCCATAGACGAAGGTCTGGGTCTGGATACCCGTCTGGTCGGCCACGCCGGGAGCGTAGATCCATGAGCCGTCCTCATTCTTGCCGGCAAAGTCGCGCTCGGTGAAGTAGCGGTCGGTCTCAAAGCCCCAGATGTCGCCCCAGTTCATGCCCTCGTAGGCGTATGCGCTGTTGCAGGGATAGCCAATGAGGTGTGAATCGTTGTTCCACTTGGTCACCTTGGTCTTGGCATCACCCACGCTGGCACTGAAGTAAGCGCCAAAGTCCTTGTTGAACTGCTTGCGCAGGTCCAGGGTAGCTTCCCAACCACGGGTGCGGAGCTCACCGTTGTTGGTCACAGGAGCGGCAGCACCCACCGTGGGAGGCAGTGCGGTACCAGGACCCAGCATGTCGCTGGTGGTGCGCTGATACCAGTCAAAGCCCAGGGTGAGCACGTCGCCAAACAGGCCCAGGTCGATACCTGCGTCCATGGTGGTGATGCGCTCCCAGGTCAGTGAGGAATTCACCCAGGTGGGCAAGCCCAGCTCGGTCACCTTGGCACCATTCTCGTTGAGCCAATAGATATAGTTCTGTGCAATGGGGCTGATGAGCGACTGGAACTGGTTGGCACCCACGGCCTCGTTACCGATGGTACCATAGGAGAAACGCAGCTTACCGTTGTCCACGATGTGGCGCAGACGGTCCCAATACTTCTCCTGGGTGAAGCGGTAGCCCACCGAACCCGAGGGGAAGAATGCCCAGTGGTCATTAACGGGGAAGCTCGACGAGCCGTCGTAGCGTCCGTTCAACTCGAGCAGGTAGATGCCCTTGTAGTCATAGTTGATGCGGCCAAAGTAGCCAGCTGTCGCCTTGTCATAGGTGCTGCTGTTGATGTTCCACTTGGTCTGGTCGCCATAGGTAAGAGCCATCTCGGGATAGTCCTCGCTGTAGAGCTGAGGCCTGAGGGCATAGAAGTAGTCGCTGGTGTAGCTGTCGCCGTTGACACCGACCATCACATTGATATTGTGAACATCGTTAAAGCTCTTGTTCCAGTTCAAGGTGGCATTGGCAGCCCACTTGTTGCTCTTGTTGTTGTCACGCCAAGCGTTGGTGTTGCCACTGTTCACAATCCACTGCGGGGTGATGCCGCTCCAGTTGTAGCCATAGACGGTGTGATCGTTGGAGCCGCTGTTCATGTTACCGATTTCATAGGTAAAGTCGGCATTCAGGGTCAAGTCCTTGGTAATGTGTACCGTGGTGAAGGCTGTCATGCTCAGGCGGTCCATGGTGACGTTCTTGCGGGCGGCCTGCTTCTGCATGGCAATCACGCGGAAGTCGAGCTGCTCACCCGTGTTGGGGTCGGCAATGGTGCCGCTGGGGATGAAGAACGAGCCCCAGCGCCAGATGTACTGGTACATGTTGTTCCAGGTGTCGGCGCGAGAGAAGTGTCGGCGCGAGAAGTTGATGCGGGTGCCCACGGTCAACCAGTCGGTCAAGTCGGTCTGGATGTTGGCAGCTGCATTGTAGCGCTTGCGCATGGCAGGATTCCACTTCATGTTATCCTCCTTGTAGTTGTAGCCAAAGGACAGATAATAGGTAGTGCGGTTGCTAGCGCCGCGCACCGACACGTTGTGGCCCTGAGAAGGAGCAGCATGGTTGTACCAGATGTTCTGGATGTCATAGTCGGCATAGTACATGGGCTGGGTACCAATAAAGCGGTAGTCGCCCACGTCACCGTTGCTCACCCAGGGCCGCATCACGCCATAGCCGCGCTTCTTGCCACCATTCTGCTGCTGCCAAGCCTCGGCATAGGGGAGCAACTGGTCAAAGTACATGCCAAAGAGCTCGACGGCGTCGGATCCGGCACGCTTCTTGGCCATGATGGCCGAGCGCAGCTGGGTGGGCACGTCGGGATAGTCAGGCAGATAGGTGGGGTCATCCCAACCAAAGTTGTTAGAGTAGCTCACCGTGGCGCGCTCACCCTTCTGACCAGCCTTGGTGGTAATCAGGATTACACCAAATGCGGCACGGGTACCGTAGATGGAAGAGGAGGCAGCGTCCTTGAGGACCGACACCGTGGCGATGTCGTTGGCATTGAGCAGCTGCAAGCCGTCCATGTCACTGACCACGCCATCGATGACGATCATGGGCGGGGTGCTCTGGTCGTTGCTGAGCGTACCCACGCCGCGGATGCGCATCGTGGGATTGCCGTCGATGTCACCACTGGCGTTGATGATGCTCAAGCCAGGCACGGCACCCTGGAGGGCACGCGACACATCCTGCTCGGGACGTGAGTTGAAGGTCTTGTCGATATCGACAGTTGACACGGCACCGGTGAGGTTCACCTTCTTCTGTGTACCGTAGCCCACAACAACGACCTCATCGAGCAGGGCGTTATCCTCGGCCAGGACGACGTTCATGCCCGCAGTAGCGCGGGTGGTCACCGTCTTGTAGCCGATAAAAGAAATCTGGAGCTTGGCGTTGTGGCCCGCTCTCAACGAGAAGTTGCCGTCCACATCGGTAGATGTGCCACGGGTCGTTCCAACCTCGACAACGCTGGCGCCAATGACGGGTTCCCCCTTGTCATCGACGACACGGCCTGTCACAATGCTGGTGGCGGTGCTTGCCGTCACCTGTGGCGCAGTTGCTGCCGTGGCCTGGTAACCAGAGCCGCACAGCATGAGCAATGCGCCCAAAAGAGCTAAATGTCTTTTCATAAGCACGTTGTAATTAGTTAATATTTAATATTAGTGTATTAGAATTGTCATTTGCCGCACTACCGCACTTCACGTGCGGAGAGTTGTTTTAGTTATCATTTTTTAACAAGGTGCAAAATTCTATATTTTTTTTGAAACAGCCAAAAAAAGAAGGGTATTTTACAAACACAAATGTTAAATACATTAAAAAGCTGTCTAAAACGCATAATTTTAGAGCATCAAACCATTGGTTTCGGTGAGTTTGAGTGATTTTTAGGCCTGATTTTTTGGTCAAATGAATTTTTGTTTGCAAATTTGCCTTTCCATTAGCTACCAACTGATGCGGAGCAAGAGTGCTTCACAGCAAGGGTAACGGGTGGAAAATTGATTAGCATCAACC
>Ga0247611_10003284_pt1 | contig 24249 bp, 14 predicted proteins | sample 177DNAGHGhighgp2_FD_192422 | JGI IMG/M metagenome (GOLD analysis project Ga0247611, IMG submission 192422) | Sheep rumen microbial communities from Palmerston North, Manawatu-Wanganui, New Zealand - 1770 DNA GHGhigh gp2 | ecosystem: Host-associated > Mammals > Digestive system > Stomach > Rumen... | reverse complement strand
GTTGTAAAATTAGAATTGCTAAACCATCCACTAAAAATATATCCTGTTCTGGTTGGCTTAGGTAATGTAATAGGAGCTTCTTCTGCTTCATAATAATTTGTAACTGTTATATTTGACATTTCTCCTAAAAAGCATCTAAATGGTACATTAGAACTATTAATATCAGAACCAATAAAAAGTGTAGAATTAATTCTTTGTGCAAAATTCGTAAAATCTCCTACTTCTGTAGGATTTGAGCCATTTGCTAAATCTGCATATATTTTTTTATCTGTTCTAGTTATAAGAATATTTTGTACTTCACTTAAAGTTGGGTGTCTTTCTGTAACACCATTGTTTGCATTAGTTACTTTAAAAATATATTTACTGGCATCTCTTCTTAATAGAAAACCATGATATGGAGATGTTTTGTGATCTGCGCAGTTCAATACTGTATTAAGCTTACCATTTTGAGTACCATCAAAAGTATTACTATCTATATTAGCTGTTATCTCAAAATTTCTATCAAAATTTTCTTCAGAAAAAAGTGCAATATCAGTGTCAAGCATTGTTTTACCATCAAACTCAATATTATCTCCAAATATATATTTTATTTTAAAATCTTCAAGCTCTGGTTCTTCTCCATTTATTACTAAATTTCCTGTTACATTTGGAATAGTTAGTGTTCCATTTGCGTATGTATAATCTGTACCCAAAATTAGTCTTACTCCTCCCATAGTAATATTTTGTATTACAGGAGGAATAGCAAATCTATATGAATATGTTCCCATATATCCCACAGTATCTGGATATGATGATGAATTATCTATATTCAGATATATAACAGATAATTGTTGTTGCTCTCCTGTTGCTCTACCATTTATAAACAATTCTGTAGAATAATATGCATATGCAGTTGATATAGTTATTAAGAATACAAATATTATTAAAAATATATGTACCGGCTTAAAATGCGTTCTTTTCCTTCTAATTTTCATAAGTTCTCTCCTTATTGAAATAACTCTTCTTAATACTGCTTCATTATGGTGTCTCTTCTAAATATACTGTTTTATATGTTTGCCCATCAATTTGTTCTGTTCCAGTATGTAACTGTGTATTTGGTTCTTGATCACTTATTGTTCCTGTAATAGCATCTGTTATACCCTTTATAATACCATCATAGTAATTAAATGTACCTGCATTATTCAATCCATAAGTCTTTTTACCAATTATTTCAGGTGAAGAAATATTAATATTTCCGTCAGATTTTACTCCCAATGTTAATGTTCCATAATTGGATACAGCAAATCCATTGGTTCCTTCAATTGTTCCACCTGTAATAACAATAGTACCATTTGCTAAATTTTGTACAGTTCCTCTATACATATTATCTCTTGAGCCACTTGCGTTTGAAATTAAATTCGCACTTCCTGAAATCTCTACTGTACCTCCCCCTAAATTATATATTGCTGCCTTTCCTCCTGTAGAGTTAATAGTTCCTCCTGTTATATAAAGATGAGCATTATTTTCATTATTTATAGCTGCTTCTGTTTTTGTTTGATTTATTTGACCATTATATATTCTTAAGGTTCCTTTATTAACAATAACCTGTTTATTGGTACCACTAATTGAATAATTTTGCATATTAAATATAATGTTTTTATTTGCAGCAATCGTAACACTCTCACTTATATTAGCAAGCAGTTTTATTGTTGTTTCTGTATTATTTGGTGCAGCATTTATTGCATCTGCTAAAGAGTAATATCCTGTACCATTTACATCTGCAACAGCAGTTGTTATCCAATGTGCATAATATGTAATATCATTATTTATTATTGTGTTTTCTGTTATCTTTTGTCCGCCTTCACCTGGAATTGTATACCATCCATCAAATACATAATTAGTTTTTGAAGGAGTTGGTAAAGTTCCTATTTTTGTTCCAGCCTCAACTTCTCTTGTACCCTCGCCTACTGTTCCACCATTTGCATCAAATGTTACTTCACGTATTATTGCTAAACAAAGTGTTTTATATGTTTGACCTTCAATTACTTCATTTTTACGCAAAAAGCTATATCCTGTTTCTTTATCTGTTATTTTTGCTTCATTATTAACAGCTTGTGTTATTCCTTTTAATGTTCCATCATAAAAACCGTAATTTGTTGTACTACTTATTCCATGTGTGGCAGCTTGTATTATAGGTGAAGTTTTATCAGATGTTCCATCTTGTGTTCCAATTGTCAATGTTCCAGCATTATTTACTCCAACAAATGTTTCAGAAACTATGGTTCCTCCAGTAATAGTCATTGTTCCTGATGCTAAATTTTGTACTGCCGCTCTTTGATTTGTTCCTGCTCCACTTGCAGATCTTAAATATGCCGAACCTGTTATCACAACTGTTCCATTATCATTGTATAATGCCTGTTTTCCTCCTGTTGCTGTCATTAAAATTCTTCCTCCACTAATTGTGATATTTCCAGTTGATTGATTATTAATTGTAGCAGTCTGTGTTGATGATGATGTTAATAATCCATTTGAAATTTTAACTGTTCCTGAATTTTCTAGAAGTGTACCTGTAGTAATACTTATTGTAAAGTTTTGAAAATCAAAATTAATATTTTGATTTTGTGCTACTACTAAATTTTCACTTACATTTTGTAGTAATCTAACCGTTGTTTCAGTATCGGTTGTTGGTACAGCATCTATTGCATCTTGTAAAGAAGTATAAAATGTTCCATTTATTTCTGCAACTGCTCCTTGTTGCCATTTTGCATGTAATGTAATATCATTCAGAATAGGTGTTGAAAAATCAAAAAGTGCATCATTCGCATCAGCCCAACCTAAAAATCCATATCCTTGTTTTTCTGGTGCTATATCTGGTATGCTTACAGTGTTCCCCTGTGCTACAGTAACTACATCCACTGTATTTCCATCTACCTCAAAAGTTACATTTACATTTTGCGCTGCTGAATCACCTTGAATAACAAGATTTCCTGTTACGTCTGGAATAGTTAGTGTTCCATTTGTATATGTATAATCTGTATTTAAAACTAATGCATTTCCTCCCATTGTAATAGATTGTATTACCGGTGGAATAGCAAATGTATATGAATATGTTCCCATGTATCCAACAGTATTTGGATAAGATGAAGAATTATCCATATTCATATATATAACTGATAACTGCTGTTGCACACCTGTGGCTGTACCATTTATAACTAATTCTGTAGAATAATATGCATATGCAGTTGAAATAGCAATTAAAAACACCATTATTATAAAAAAAATATGTAAAGGTTTAAAATGTGTTCTTTTTCTTCTTATTTTCATACATTTTCTCCCTGTTAAAAGATAACCCGCTATTACAAATAATAGCGGGGTTTAATTTATTTTCTTAGCACAAATCTATAACTCGTCTTTCCACTCATTACAGAGAACCAAGATTCTTCATTTTCTTTTGCATTATAATACAAAATAGGCTTAAATAATTCTTCAGAAACTTTTACAATTTCCCCAAAATCTTTTACGTACACAACTTCAATTTCTTCATCATTTGGTTTTGTACTAACTTCAACAATCTTATCTTGGCAAATCTTCAAGATTCTATTTAATTCATATTTATACTCATTTCTTACTACGTTTGCAACTTTAAATCTTGATACATGTTTTAATGCAAATATTGATATAGCCATTAAAACTATATATATAACTAATTTGTATATACTTGACTTTTCAGTAATGCTATATTCTTTTGAAATATATTCTGTATTTTCTAAATCATTTTGTCCAGAAATTGTTGTAGTTTTTTCAGCTAAATCTATATTTATAAATGGTGTTAGTTCGTCAACCACTTCTTTTCCTTCTACATCTGTTGCCACTTTTATGTTTAATTTAACAGTATATTTAGCTTCAATTGACATTCCTAATTGTTGTTTAAAATTATTAATTAATTCATTTTTATCTTTTAAATCTAATTTTAAACTTTCACTTATTTGTACACTATCTGATGCAGAATCTAATTCTTTTTCCTTTAAAATAGTTTCTTCTTTTTCCCAAATCTTTTGTTCCACCCCATTTTTTGTATAAACAGCTTGCATTAATCCAACAACAGAATAAGTACATTTTATTTCTGAATTTTTATTTGCCGAATAATCATAATTTAAATTTAATTTAATATTATCAATTAAATCTGTAACATAAGCCAAATTTTTATCTTCTATTTCATCATTTGTCATATACTTATTCGAAATCAAATTTACTTTGTAATCATAATTAAATTTATTAGTGTATTTATATATCTCTTTTGTTGATGTTTTCATATTTTGCTTTTGAATAGTTTTTATGAAGTTAATAAAAGAGAAAATTAATACAATTACAGATATAATAATTGTGGCATATTTAGTAGATTTTCGTATTTTGTTTTTTTCCTTCATCCTCATTTAATCTTCTCCTTTCTTTAGCTTCCTAATTACCTTTTTCTACCTCTACCATTTGCTCTTCGGTTTGTAATAAATGCATCCAAATAGCAGGATAACCTATATATTTTATTTTAAATATAACTTTTCCTATTAATTGATTTTCTTTAACTTCTGCCATATCTGCAGCATTGTTATTATCACCTTTTGTTACAAAGAAGAATAATCCATCTCTTTGTTTCTTTTCAATAATTCTGTGGATTACTGTATATCCTTCCATTTGGTATTCTATTATATCTCCTACATTGACATCATTTGAATTGCATTTTTGTATAATAGCTACATCTCCCACACATATTTCCTTTTCCATACTTCCTGTTGCAATAGCTACAGGTTTTATTGGGAATATTCCTAGAGCAAACCATATTACTAAAATAATAGTAGCAACTAAAGGAATTACACTTCCTGGATTTGTATCTATAATTGTTCTTCTATCTTTATGTGGTGTTAATCTTATTTTTTCATATCTAATATACAAAACTAAAATTATAGGTATTACAGAATCTATAATTGAAGACATTGCCCATGGTGCATTTGGTAATATTGGCGTTACCCAATAATATAAGTTTGTAATAAACAAATATAATATTGAAGGCTTATAATCACCTTGTATTGCAATGTATGAAAATAAAACATTGTTAGCTATATTTGGCGCTATAACTTGAGATATATATTTTATTATTGTAAGTGTTGCTAATCTTTGTCCTATAATTCTTGTAAATTGTATGTCTATTAAAATATAGACTATAGATATGAATATTGAAAATTTAATTTTATCTTTATCGTAAACATTGTTTATTAATTTATATCTAATATATTCTTTTGCAAAAATAGGGATTCCTAATATCCAAAAATTAATAAGAAGACCTTCAAAAGTTGTACTATATGGGTTTTCTCCAAATGTTACAAATAATCCTGATAACAAATATACTACTAAATATGTTAAACTAGCAACTATAGTATATTGAATCATTTTTTTTCTAAGCTTTGTATTTATGTAATTTTTTCCAAGGGTTATATATAATACAACACAAAAAATTATCCAAAATAATGGATTTACTATATATAAATATAATCCATTTAATCCTAATACAAATCTAAAATTTGCTAAAAACCCATATATTAATATTATTAAAATTAAAATTGCTGTGACTAATTTTGATTTTTGCATTTTCTCCTCTTTATATAGAACATTAGCGGGCCACTTTTATTCTATTTAATTTTTATTTTTAGCCCGCCTTTATTTGTTATAATTCTTTTTTTGTAATTATAACTCTAATGTCCCATGTAAAATTTCTCTAATTTTACATTTTTGCTATAATAGAAAGTTTATTAACTTTAAATTATAGAATAAAATTAGACATAAAAGTCTCCTAAAGGTAATGCCTTATGCAAAGGCATTACCTTTGCGAAGCGAATCTTTACGCATATGCAATTATGGATTATGTACGTGTGCTGGTGTTAATGTAATTGCTTGTGCGTCTTGATCATATGTAAATGTTACTGTAAAATTACCTGTTGTATTAGCTTTCTTTGATGCATCAGCCCATTTGATAACAAATTCACATGTACATGTGTCTCCAGCTTTTAATTTTTCATTATCTGCTGTAGGTAATCCTGCTGAGCCAACTGCAGTAGGTGTAATTGATAAATCAGTGTCAGCTAATGCTGAATCATCAACAACTACACTTGTTAATTTGGCATCAAGATTTCCTGTATTTGATATCTTAACTTGTAATTTTACAGCATCTCCAGGGAATCCAAGCTTTATTCCAGTTGCAGTTACAACATCATCTGTAAATGTAACTGAACCATAAGCAGTAGAATTAGCTTCATTTCCTGTTGAATCAATTAGTTTTGCATCTGTAAATTTAACCTTCCAATTAGAAGTTGATGCCACATGTCCATCAATTGTTAAAACTGACTGGAAAGCTGCATACCCTACAGCAATTGCTATAAGTAGTACAATTAATACTATTATAGCGTAATTTCTCTTTTTTGATCTTTTCATAAACATACACTCCTTTCTAATTTTATTCTACATTTTCATTCTACTCCTTTTGTCGACAAAACTCAATTACTATAGTATGACTTTTTCTTTACATTTTTGTTACATTTTGTAATATTTTTGTAATATTTTTTTAATCACATTGTTATTGTAATTTTTTCTTATTTATGTTATAGTATTTGTAGAAAATTAACGATGATTTTTGGAGGTACGAGATTTTATGGAAACTTTATATAATAATACTTTTTTAAATAGTTTATTTACAAGTGATGAATTTAATTTTATAAAACATCTAGATTCAAATAATGAAGAATTCACAAAAATCTTAGAAACAGAAAAAAAGATTAGAGACATTATTGTAAATCTAATAAATAGCTTAAATACCTCTATTCGACAAAGCAATATTAGCCATAAGAATTCTTCAAAAGAAGTAACTATGTTATCAAAAACTCAAAGTATTTTTGAAACAGTTAATAGTAATATTTCTATGTTGCAAATAAATGAAGAAATATCAAATAACATAAATAAAGAAATTATAGATTTATTAATTAAGGTTGAAGCAGATGAAAATAATGTTTCAGAAACAAAGTTCATTGATGAAATCACAAATTTAAAATCAAAAATTGCTGACTTTAGTAATGTGGTAGAAGATATGAAAAAAACAATCTTACAAAATGATTCTTCTATACAAGATTTTATTAATACACCTGATGTTCAAAACTATTTTAGAGATTTTTCAATAAAGTGCTCTAATATTATACAAGAAATTCAAAAGCAAGAGCCTATAAAAATATCTAAAAAAGTAAATATAACTTCAAAAGATATTCAAGAAAATAATAATTGTTTGTTAATTTCTGAAACTAAGAAAAAGGTCTTTCTTCCATATTCAAAAACTGAAGTTTTAGAATATTTAGATAAATATCCTCATCAATATACTTCTTTTGAAGATGTTGTAAGACAAGAATTTATTTATCCAACAGATTATTATTTAAAACATCCTGCAGTATCACGTTTTAGAGAAGCTTATGCCCTAATTCGTGATAGAGAAGCATTATCTATATTTGAGGCCTTTAAATTTGCAATGGATATGATGTTTAATTATAATCTTAATCCTGCTATTATTGCAGGATGCAAATCAAAAAATCAGTTAGAGAATTATCTAGACTGTTTAAAAAATAATAAGTTATCAAATTTTAATGATTTTGAAATAAAATTTGAAGTTGCGCCAATGAAAATTAATCGGAAAATTTAAGAAAAACCAGTTTAATTAAAAATTAAAAGCAATTTAATGGAGGTGATTTTATGATAGTTGTTGATCCTAATGGAAAACTATTTGACGAAAGAAGAAAAACTAATAGAAGAAAATCTAAAAGCTTTGTATCAAATGACAGAAGAGAAGGTAAAGATAGAAGAACAGATGAATGGGTTAAGGAATTGTTAAAGGATGATGATGAAAAAAAACAGGAAGGCAATTAAGCGAGGCTGCTGAAAAAGTAGCTGAAGATTAGCTCAAAAAATCGTGAATTGGAAAATATTTTTTCTAATTCACGATTTTCTTATATTTAGTATATGAAATGCAAAAGCACCAACATCTGCATTTAAGCAATAATAATTAGTTCCTGTTATTTGGTTTTCATCATCAACATATAAAAGCTAGAATAAATATCTATTTGTTCCATTGCTTATAGCATATGCTTCGACTTGATTACCTTCTCCGTCATACCTTACATTATCCATCTTTATTTTTATTGTCGAATCCGCATATACATAATTCCCCAATAATGAAATCATTATAATTACCATTGCTAGTATTACTATTATACATTTTTTTATCCTATTCATTTCCATATCCTCTTTTTCATTTTTCTTCTACAATTTTATATTAACGTTTTTTAAAATGCAATGGTAATTATATAATTCTTTGTATATTTTTTCTTAAATTTTATTGTTTTTTATCTGAGCATAAATATGGCAAAACCTCTGATAAAATCTGTCCCCCTACCGGTGCTGCAACACCACCTCCTTGATGCCCGCCTTCTCCTGTTGGATTATATAAAGTAATTAAACACACAATTTGAGGATCATCTATTGGTGCAACTCCACAAAAAGATGTTACATATTTTCCAGTATTTACTCCATCCTCCGAAGTTCCTGTTTTTCCACCCACTCTATATCCTTCAACTTTTGCATTTTTCCCTGTTCCTTCGGCAACTACAGATTCCATCATGCTTAAAACTTTTTCCGAAGTTTCTTTAGAAATATTTGTAGCTCTTATATTCACAGGAACTTCTTTTTCTTCTCCTGTTTCAGAATTTATAATAGCTTTAACAACCCTTGGGGTAAGTAGATTCCCTCCATTTGCAATACTCGAAATTGCTGTAACTAATTGAATTGGAGTAATTTCAAAACGCTGTCCAAAACTAATTGTTGCAAGCTCAACTGGTCCACATTTTTCTTGTTTTACAAATATACTATTTGCTTCTCCTGGTAAATTTACTCCTGTTTTTGAAAGTAATCCAAACTTTTTTAAATAACTATAATATGTATTTACTCCTAATTTCTGCCCTAGTCCTATAAATACTGGATTACATGAATTCATCAAACCTTGTCTTAAGCTTTCAGCACCATGAGGTCTGTAATATCTCCAACACTTAATTCTGGCTCCTCCTACTGTAATTCCACCGGTACAACAAAACTCCCCTGCGTTGTCGGTATCTGTTATTTTTTCTTCAAGCGCTGATGATGCTGTAATTAACTTAAAAACTGAACCTGGCTCATATGTATCTGAAATAGCTTTATTTCTCCACATTCCTTGTAAAGCTTTTGTTTTTTCTTTTTGTCCTATATTGTCCCAGTTTGAATTCATTTCTTCATTATTTATTGTGTATGGTTCATTTAAATTATAACTAGGATATGTTGCCATCGCTAAAATGTCTCCTGTTTTTGGATCCATAGCAACAATATTTCCACCATCTGTGCATTTATTGTCAATACAAGCTTCTTCTAAATACTTTTCAACTATTGCTTGAATTGTCATATCTATTGAAAGCTTTATACCATTTCCATCAATTGGTGCTGAGTATTTTTCACCATCTATTCCTATCTTTTCACCTATCGCATCAGTTGTTCTTTGAATCGTGCCATTTTTTCCTGACAAAATTTCATTATATTTTGCTTCTATTCCATCTAATCCTTGATTATCACTTCCACAAAAGCCTATAAATTGCGAAGCTAACTTTGAATAAGGATAATATCTTTTGGTATCTTCATCAATATTTATCCCTGTTTCTATACTGTTTTCTATCATCCACTTTCTTAGTTCATCAGCTTTCTCCTCTTCAACTTTTTTTACTATGGTTTCAATTGAACTTCTTTTAGAGATTTTTTTTAAAACTTTTTCATAGTCTAATTCAAAAATATCTGCTAGTGCATTTGCCACTTTTTCTTTATTTTCTTTAGAAATTGTTGTAGGATTTACTGTAATTGAAAAAACAGTTGAACTTACAGCTAAAATATATTTTCCTGTACTATCATAAATTGTCCCTCTTCTTGCACTAATAGCTCTTTGTTGAAGTTGTTGTTCATATGCTAAAATCTGTAATTTATCTCCATCATGAAATTGTAAGAAGGCTAACCTTACAATCAAAACAAGCATAATAAAAAAAACTGCAAATAGTGTTTTTACCATTTTCCTTTTGTTTGTTATTGTTACTTCCATTTTAATAACACTCCTCACTTTAAAGGTCTATTTCTATTTAAATAATTATTATTTTATAAAAAAAATATCACTTATCTGAATTAAATAAGTAATATTTTTTATCGACACAATTCGAGCATGTCTAAATATTAAATTTTTACTATTTACAAATCAAAATAAAGTATGTTATAATAATTTTGAATACTGACGAAAAGGATGTGATTTTTTGGAAGAACTACAAACAAAAGAACAAAATAAAAACTCAAATATTATACAAAATAATGATATCTCCTTATCTACTGATGAAACACAGAATGATTCACAAGAGGTTCAAGATATAACTACTAATGAATCAATTGATATTACAGAGGATATACAAAATGATTCACAAGAGGTTCAAAACATATCTACTAGTGAATCAATTGATATAAAAACTGAGAATGCTAATACAACAAATTGCTTAGCACTTACAATTCAAGAAGACCATAAGCTTGTTGCTTTAAAAAATGTTTTCTTTAGGTCAATAAGAATGTCATGGAAAGTTGTAGTCTCAACAATTACTTTAGCATTAATCAAATTATTTTCTTAAAGCTATTTATTATCTAATTGCTAGATTATAAATAGCTTTAAATTATTTTTAATATTCTTTTTCAGATTTTATTAATAATCTCTTTAGTTTTCTAATTATTCTATATACAAAGTTATCTTTTAAAACCACTAATGCTCTTTTATTTTTTAGCTCTTCTATCTTTTGATTTGCTTGTTTTATAAATTCCTTGTAATATACATCAAAATCTTCATAATCATCAGCTGTACCACTCATCATGCTATAATCTTGAAGTTTTCTTTTTATCATATCTACTTCTATATCATTTTCAGTTCTTTTAAGCATATTAGAAAAATATGACATAAATATTTTATTTTGTGTCTCAAAGTATATGTTTTTAATTAGCTTAGTATTTTCACTAATTTTAGTATTTTTTTCATTATACGGTATCTCCCACATATCCCTTAGCTGAACACTATTTTGAATTACTGCTATTTCATTTTTTAATCGTAAAATTTCATTTAAATTTTTTTCTATTACATTATATTCACTTTCTCCTATGTTGTCTATTATACTTATTTTAAAATCTTCATTCCCCTTAATGGTACTATCTATTAAAACTTTTTCCCCTAATAAAAATGCAAGTTGTGAAATAATATTTGTAATGATAGGATAATAATCTGTCTTACTTGGAATTGTCATATTATAAATATTTATCATTTTATTAGTATTTTGAAAAGCTTTTGCTGTAATATATTGAATTGCCCCTTCGTTTAAGGCAGTGCCCTTTACACTAAGTTCGTTAACCTCACATACTCCTAGCCTTGTAATTTTTCCCTTTTTATCTTTTCTTTCTTGTAATCTATGAATGCATTCATGAAAAATATATTCATCAACTTCTTCTAGATTTGCTGTATTTGAAAAATAAATACTAGAATCTTTATAATAGTAATTTGCTTTTGATAATCCTTTAGGAATTCGTGCATAAAACATAGGTGTATCCAATAAAGTTTTATATATATCTAAATAACTCAAATTGTTATTTGGAAATGCTGTCATAATTCTTGTTGAAACTTGATTTACTATATTTATTATTCTTTCATCTTGAAGTGGCTCTATTACTTCTATTCCAGTATTCCCAAGGCTATTTTTTTCTGCCATAACTTCCTCCTTTTACCTTTGTATGGAATGTCTTTTAAAAATCCATTTATACATTTTTATTATACACCATTTATGTTACAGAAGTATTATATTTTGTTTACATTTTTATTACATTTTTAACCGGACAAAAAAGAACCGGTCCCAATTGCACGGGCAAAAAAGAACCGGTCCCAAATGCACGCTAAATTTTTACTTTAACTGCATCACTTTTTTTACTATTAAATAATTTTTTTGTACCATTTGCTACAACTTTGTAAAAATATTTTTTACCTTTTTTTACTGTTTTATCTGTATATGAACCACCTTTTGCAGTTCCTACTTGTTTATATTTTCCATTTTTGCTTGTTGCTCTATAAACAGTATATTTTGTAGCTCCATCAACTTTTTTCCATGTGACTTTAGCCTTTGTATTGCTTTTCTTTGAAGCTTTAACTTTAGTTGGAGCAGATAATCCTTTTGCACTATCTTTTCCGCTTCTAACTTGTTTTAGAGAAGAATTGTCACCTATTTTTATTGCCCAAATACTTCCATCTTTCTTTACTATATATATTGTGTATGGATCTGAAACACTACGTGCTAAGTCAGCAACATTGTTTAATATTAATTTATCCCCTAAATATAGTTTTCCATTATATTTTAGTTTAAGTTGTCCACCTGCTGTATAATAACTATACATATATTCATAGTTTGTATATCCTTTATATGTTGTTTTTATTTTTCCGTTTTTATCTTTATATACTCCCCAGTTTACTATTTCTTTTACATTTTTTTCTATTTTTTCTGTTTTATATTTTTTTGTCTTTAGGTCAAAATAATACTTATATAAAACCTTTTTACTGTCTAAATACATTCCGTCTGTTGGGTCTCCAATAGCATCTTTGATATTTCCTTTAGCTATTTTTACGTTATCAATTGTATATAAACCATCTTTTTTCTTTAAAAGGAAATCTCCTAATAAAGCTGTAACATTTTTTGCTTTTTGTTTATAGCTTAATTTGTCTGATTTTAATACTAATGCATAATATTTTCCTTTTGTATTTAAATATCCACAAGAATTTACATCAGCAACCTTATTAGCTTTTAAGGTTCCAATGTCTGTTTTTGTTATTAATTTTTTATTATTTTTTAATATATGGTAAGCCATAGGCCATTTAGTGTTTTTACCTTCACGGAAATATACATCACCATATATATATTTTTTTACATTTCCTGTATCTTTTTTCTCTAATTTACCAGTACTATCGTTTAAGTTCCAAAGTTCTCCATTTGCTAATAATACCTTTGTCTTATTTTCTATATAATTATCTGTAATTGAAACAACATCATTTGTTTTTGATTGTAATTTAGCATTATTTGCTTTTTTTACAGTTATTTTATAACTTTGAGTTATTGTTTCATTTTTTTGCTCTGTTCTTGTTATAGGTGCTCCTGTTTCATCTTCTTGTGTATCATCAGTTACATCTACATAATATGTATTAACATATGTAAATGTGATTGTTGCTGTTCCTTCTGATTTTGCAATAAAATCAGTTACTGAATCTTTTTCGAAATCCACAACGTTTGTATTACTTGATTTTATTGTTGGGTTTAAATAAACTTTAATACTATAATTATTGTTTTCAAAAATATCTATACTTTGTCCAACAAATACTATTCTATCTTTAAAATTATTTTTATCTTTAAATGCAGTTAAAGCTTCTTCTTGACTGCTTACATAAGCAAAAGCCTTTACATTAAATGTAAATATAGTAAGTATTGCAACTAATACTACTAATAAAATTTTTTTACTTGTTTTAGTCATTTTCTAAAACCCCTTTCATTGTTAAAATATATTTTTGAACCTTTTCACTTAGTTCAAAATTTGGTTTTTCTTTTAGCTCATAAGCTATGCTTTGTGTTGAGCTTTTTACCTTTTCTATTATTGAAGGAACCTCTACTACTTTTTCTATATACTCTACTGCTTTTTCCATTTCATCATTTTGGGCATAATATTCAATTGCATGACTTAGCATTAAAACATAATCTTCATATTCAGTAATATCATACTTGTTGATTTCAAGATATTTCTTTTTGCTTTGTGCCATCAAATTCCAATTCATATTATTTAAATAATAATATGCCTTTATATTATGTGCCATTCCTAATTCTTTATTTGTTTCCAATATTTTTGAAGCAATTTTATTTGCATTGCTTAAATCTTCTTTTTCCATATATTTATCTGCAATTTGTATATTTGCCTCAGTATATATTGGATACATATTTGCAAATTCATCTTTTTCTATATAATGGAAAAATGTAGCTAAAGCAAAATATAAATAGATTGCTACTATAAAAATCGCGCTAATAATAATTATAGCCATTTCATTTATTATTTCAAATTGAAGCTTTTTTCCACTCCAAATATCTAATGAAATAACTAATATTAAAAATATTATTAAAAACTGTAAATCAAAATCTAATAATATATGTAAAATAATTGAAAGCAAAATTAATTTTAGTGACTTTGAATTGTTTTTACTAATTAAACTTTTGGCTATAGCTACTCCAAAGATAATAGTTGGGATAATACCAATATCTAATATTAGTTGTAAAAAATCATTATGTACATATGATGCTTGATAAATTGCAGTTTGAATTTGTGGCTGAATATATGAATACCCCATATACCCCATTCCAAATGGATACTTCAAAATTAATGGAATTGCATCTTTATAATACAATAGTCTCTCTCTAAGTGACCTTGATGCCACCGAAATAGTAAGATATCTTCCTATTGTATTAAGATTTCCTGTAATTAAAACATAGGTTATAGTACCTGCAATTGCAATTAAAACAAGTGCTATAAAATATATTCTAAGCTCTTTTTTCTTAACAATTGCAATAATATAATTTAAAAACGCTAATACAATAACTGTTCTACAACCTGAAATCAAGATTCCAAACAGTAAAATTATGTTGTATATTATTACTTTTTTCTTGTCTTTGATGCAATACACTGAATAAATAATTCCTATTAATAAAAATAGTGCAAATGTATTTGCATATTGCAAAAATCCCATCATTCTTCCATTTGGTAAGTAAAAATCATTTGGTAAAAATGGTATGTACTTGAATAACATTGATAAAGCTATCATTACTATTCCAGACACTGGAATTACTTTAAGGCTTTCTGTTATTTCTTGTCTTTCATATTGCATCAACATTAGTCCAAATGTTAATGGAATAGTAAATTTTAGAAATCCTAAAAATGCCATTCCTTTGTCTACCGCATAAATACATGTAAACAAATACCCTACAGAAATAACTGCTAATGCAAGTGCTTCTAAATTCAAGTATATCTTGCACTTTCTTTCTTTACATAGTTTTATTAACAAAATTGCTAATATAAATATCTGTGCAAAATATGATGTAAATTCATAATACAATCCAAATAAAAATGGCGTTATAAATAAGAATATTTTTATAAGCAATAGGTCTATGTTTTCTGCTTTTTTGTAGAGCAAATTCGTCCCTCCTATCTTTAAAGAAGTATATCACAATGAGTATTTTTTTTCAATAGATTTTGAAAAAAATAGATTCTTTTCCCAGCGCAAATCCTTGCAGTTCTTACTTATATTTGACTTTTAGCGATTTTTATCATATAATATATTTAGGGAGGGGATAAAATGGCAAAAGCAAGAAGAATGAAAGAAAAATCACATCCTAAACATTATAAAAAGGAACAAAAAAGTATTTCTAGCATATATATTTTATTAATACCAATAGTTATTATATTATTAGCATGCATTTTATTTTGCAATAATAACACTAACATAGTTGATAAAGTACAAAACATATTTGAAAATCGTCCAAAAGAAATTCCTAAAGAAATCAAAAATGAAAAAAGTAACGACATATCTGATGTTCAAGAGAAAGCTATAGAACCAGAAAAATTCGATACTACGACACCAATCAAAGAAACTCAAAAAGTTAAAGGTGCAGATTATTTAGAAATCACTGAATTAACAATAGATGAAATTGGAAATGGCATATATTCTGTATCTTCTCATATAAAAAACATATCTAAAAAAACTTATAAAAATATATCTTTACGTATAAATTTGCTTGACAAAGATAACAAAAAAATATCGTTTTTGGATTATAAAATAAAAAAAATAAAACCTAATGAAACCTCTTCTACAAGAGCCGCATTAAAAAGAGATTTAAGTAAATGCGAAAATTATTCTATAGAATTAAGATAAAAAGAAAGAGCTTACGCTCTTTCTTTTTAGTTATTTGGAATATAGTAAACAATCTCGATTTCACTTGGAAGTTCTAAGTTAGTTACATTTGGATGTGCTTCCTTATATTTTGTAATAAATTCTTTTGCATCCCAAGTAACATCTTTGCCTGAAACTGTTAATCCATATTTTGATAGGTCTGATCTAGATGTACATTCAAATAATGTTTCATATATTGGGTCTCCATGTGAATCAACTTCACCTGTCTTATATTTTCCAATTATTGGACATTTATCAGAAATTTTTACATCTGTTGTTGCTTCTGGTAATTCAATTACTCCATGGTCTGTTGAAAGTCCGTCTTCACCTTTACTTGCTGCTTCTGCCATTGCATTAAATTGTTCTAATAATTCTGCAGAATTACTTGCTGAATATACTTTCTTTTGACCGTTTTCTAGTTCTGTTGTATTTGTTATGGCTCTTAATTTATCTTTATCTGCCGAACTACCAAATGCCACTGAATAAATCCAATCAACACCTTTTTGGTTAATTAATTTATTTGCTTGAGTTACAGAATTACCACTATCATTAAATGCTCCATCTGATAAAACAATTACTACATTTGTTTTTGTATTATCTATATAATTTTCTACTTCTTCAAGTGCTGGTGTAACATACGTTGCAAAACTATTATTCAAATCACCTATAGTCATTCCACTAACAGCTGCTTTTAATCCTCCATTTGTTAATGCTCCAGATTTACCTGACATAGTTGTTCCTATAACTTGAGTTCCTTGTTTTGAATTAGTTATTGTAGTAAATTTATAATATTTATTATCTGTTGCTTTAATATACTTATCATCACCTGTAGTTGCTTTATAAATATCATACTCTACACCATTAAAATCTTCTGTTGTACCATAAACCTCTATTGTTTCAGTTCCATCATTTGATGTTAAGTTGTAATAGTATCTATAGTATCCGCTCATAAATCCAGTACTGATATATTCTCTTCTAGTCCATTTACTAATACTATATCCTTCTCCTTCAGTTTTTGCAATATGTGCACTATTTGTTGTTGAATTTCTATTAAATTTAATAACTGTCATAGTATTGTCTGTACCAGCATTTATTTGTCCTTGTATAAAGTCGTTTATAGCTTTTTTAGCATTTTCCATTCTTGTATTTACTCTGTCATTTGGAGCTACTGCAAGTTTATCATCATCACTATTATTTTCGAACTCTCCTCCTACAGATTGATTCATACTTGAAGAATTATCTATAACAAAAATGATATTTAATTCTGTTCCTTCTTTTCCTTCTTTCATTTCGTTATATGAAATTCCAATTTCATCTACATCAGCTGTAACTTTATTTGATTTCTTGTTTGTTGTTTGATTACTTTCAGCTTCATTATTTACTTTTTCACCAAATGCTGTATCTGAAACTGTTGTTTTAAACTTAATTTCAGTCTTCTTAGAATCTGTATTTTCGTTTGCAGCTTTAACTTCAACATTGCTCCATGTTAATACATTGTTTGCTATTGTTGGCTCTTTCTTTGTTCCTCCAACTGTTGAAGAATTTGTAACATAAGTTGATTTTTTAAGTTCATCTGTTACAGTTGCTGTTCCTTTTGCCCAACCAGTATTTGTAATTGTAATTGTGTATTCCATCTCTGTTCCAGCTTTAATTTCTGATTTAGATTGAGCTTTTGATATTGTTAATTCTGGTTTAGCTAGGTACACTTTTATTATGTTATCACCGTTTTCAACTACATGTTCAGAATCAATTTCTTGTTCGATAGTTGTCTTTCCAATTCCTGTATAACCATACCATTCATATCCTTGATTTTCGAATTTTTCTGGTACTTGTTCAAATGAAACTTCTTCACCAACATCTGCGTAATCTGTAACATCATTCTCTGTTCCTGTATAATGACCATTTGTATAGTATTTAACAGTATATTTTGTTGCAGCTTTGTTTGTTACTGTTAATCCATCTGAACCATAAGATACAGTATATTTCATTCCGTTTTTACCTTTAAGTTTTGCTCCTTCAGCTAATACATTATTACCATCTAATTCTTTTACTGTATATTCAATTACTTGATGTTCTTCATCATAAGTTGGTAATTTGATTTTATTATCAGTCCAAGATTCAGCTGTTGCTCCTCCTGTAAGTGTTACGTCTTTAGAATTTGTACCACCTGTAATTCTAAATTTTACTGAATCAGGTCTGTTTCCATCTTCATTTTTGTTATCTTTCCAAATTTTCTTTACAGGTACTGTATCATTAAATGTTTCATATTTTAAGATATTTTTAATTGTGTCTCCATCTTCTGCATATCCTTCTTTTTCGCCATTTACTTCTCTTTCTCTTGGATATTCAGTAGTATATTTATCAGAATTTGTAAAGTCTGCTTCTTTAATTATATAACTAATTTCTGTAAAGTTTGTTCCGTCATCAGCATATCTTTGTAATCCTTTAATTTGTACTGTTTCTGGACTGTCTGTTGTTTTAGTTGAAGCTGATTTTGCCTTATTTTCACCATTATATGCATCAAATGTAACTGTTGTTCTAAGTTTTTCATGATTTCCTGCGTCATCCCAAACCTTTGTTACAGATATGTCTTTATCTTTTAACTTAGTTACATCAAATCTGTTTGTTATTGTAACTTCGTTAGTTTCATTTACTAATTGAATTGTTGGTTTTTCTTTATTGTCTTTGTAGTATTTAATGTCACCTTCATATTTAACAGTTTCTGTAACTGTGTATGTGATTACTTCTCCTTTGGCATTATATTTTTCTAATTCAAACTCAGCTTTATCATTTTTAGCAACTTTTGATACTGTTTCTTCTCCTCCAGCAACATTAAATGTTATTTCTGGAACTTCTATTTTGCTTAAGTCTAATCCTTCTGGATTTTGCCATGCTTTTTTAACTATTAATTGATTTTTAACTGATGTCCAATCAATTGTGTTTGTAATTGTTCCTTTATCTTTAACTGCTTTTGTAGCTGTTACATCTGTTCCATCTTTTTCCTTATATGTTACTTTATAATTATCAGGTGTAGATGTTTCCTTAATATAATATGTTATAGCTTCTTCATTTTCATATTTAGGAAGCTTATCAAATTTAATTTCTCCATTATCAGTTAAAGTTGCTGTTTTACCTGTAACTGCTGTTAATTCTCCATTTCCAACTTTCTTGTATAAAGCAAATGTTGCTCCATTTCCTCTTGTATTATCATTTTCGTTATTATCTACCCATGTTTTAGTTACTTTAATACTTGCTGCTTCTTTGTAGTCATCAAATTTAAGTTTGTTTGTAACTGTGTCTTTATCTTCAGCATATCCATCTTTTCCTTGTGGATATTCTGTAGTATATTTTTCTAAAACAGTTGCTTCTTTTATTGTATAATTGATTTCTGTAAAGTTTGTTCCATCATCAGCATATCTTTGTAAACCTTTAAATTCAACTTTTTCTGTATCATCTGTTGTCTTAGTTGAATTTGATGCTCCATCAACTTTTGTTTCACCATTATATACATCAAATGTTACTATTGTTCTTAATCCTTCATTGTTGTCAGCATCATTCCATGCTTTTGTTACAGAAATATCTTTATCTTTTAATTGTGTTACATCAAATCTATTTGTTATTGTAACTTCATTATTTGTTTCTGTAAGTTGAACTGTAGGTGCATTGTTTTCGTCAAAGTCAATATAATATTTAACATTATCTTTATATTTTACTGTTTCTTTGATTGTATAAGTAATCAATTCATTTTTATCTGTATATTTTGGTAAATTATTAAATACGGCTTCTCCATTTTCGTCTGCTTTTTTTGATGCCACTTTTTCTTCACCATTATATACTTCAAATGTTACAGTAGGTCTATATGATGTTCCAAGATTTGCAGGTTCTTGCCAAGATTTTTTAACTGTTAATGTTCTTTCTACAGTTTCGTAACTTAATGTATTTGTAATTGTTCCACCATTTTTTACACCATTTTCTGCAGTTACTTCTGTTCCGTCTGCTTCTTTATATGTTGCTGTGTAATTATCTGGTTTTGAAGTTTCTTTTACATAATATGTCACAAATTTACCATTCTCATATCTTGGTAATTCTCCAAATAATACTGGTTCGTTTATTGTTGTAGATTTAGCATCAACTCTTGTTTCTTTACCATCTCCAACTTTCTTATATAATGTAAATGTTGCTCCTGTTCCTCTTGTACTATCTGCATTTTCATTATCTACCCATGATTTATTTACTGAGAATGGATCTTTATAATTTTCAAATTTTAATTCGTTTGTAACAATTCCACCCTCTTCAGCATAATTCTTATTGTCTTCATATATTGTTGTATAAATTTCAGGTTTAAATTCTTGTTCTTTTACAGTATATTTGATTTCTGTATATTTTTGTGTATTTTCATTATAAGTATATTTTTGAAGTCCTGTAAATTCAACTTCTTCTCTGTTTTCAATTCCTGTTGTAGATTTTGTTACTCCATCAACTTTTTCTGTTCCATTATATACATCAAATGTAACAATATCTCTTTGATTTTCATGATTATCTGCATCATTCCATACTTTCGTAATTTTGAATGATTTTTCTTTGTATTGTGTTTCATCAAGTCTATTTGTAATTACTGCTCCATCTGATACAAATTCTGATGTTGTGTCATTTCCATCTGCATCTTTATATGTTGTAATATAAAAATCAGGTCTTGCTGTTTCTTTAATAAAGTATTCTACTACTTGTTTGTTTTCATATTTTGGAAGTTTGCCAAATTTAACTTTTCCATCAGCTGTAAGTGTTTTTGTTTTTTCTGTTTCTCCATCTTTAACTGCTTCTAAGTCTCCTTCTCCAACTTTCTTATATAATGTGAATATTGCTCCGTTTTTTCTTGTATGGTCTTCTTCATCATTATCTATCCATTTCTTTTCAATTTCGATTTCTAAAGCTTCGTTATAATCGTCATATTTAAGGATATTTGTGATTGTGTCTCCATCTTCTGCATATCCTTCTTTTCCTTCTGGATATACTGTGTTATATTTTTTAAGAACTGTTGCTTCTTTTATTGTGTAATTGATTTCTGTGAAAGTTCTTCCATCATCAGCATATCTTTGTAATCCTTCAATTTTTACTGTTTCTGGGCTGTTTATTGTTGATGTTGTAGCTGATTTTGCCTTATTTTGTCCGTTATATGCATCAAATGTAACTTTTGTTCTTAATCCTTCATTATTGTTTGCATCATCCCAAACTTTTGTTACAGAAATATCTTTGTCATTTAATTTTGTAACATCAAATCTATTTGTTATTGTAACTTCGTTTGTTCCTTCTCCTAATTGAATTGTTGGTTTTTCTGTATTGTCTTTGTAGTATTTAATTTCACCTTCATATCTTACACTTTCTGTAACTGTGTATGTGATTACTTCTCCTTTGGCATTATATTTTTCTAATTCAAACTCAGCTTTATCATTTTCAGCAACTTTTGATACAGTTTCTTTTCCTCCTGCAACATTAAATGTTATTTCTGGAACTTCTATTTTGCTTAAGTCTAATCCTTCTGGATTTTGCCATGCTTTCTTAACTATTAATGTTCTCTTAACTGATGTCCAATTTATTGTATTTGTAATTGTTCCTCCATCTTTAACTCCTGTTTCTGCAGTTGCATCTGTATTATCTTTTTCTTTATATGTTGCTGTATAATTTGTTGGTACAGTTGTTTCTTTTACAAAATATGTTATAACTTGTTTATTTTCATATTTTGGAAGTGCTCTAAATACCACATCATCATTTTCTAAAAGTGTAACTGGTTCTTTGCTTTCAACTTCTGTTAAATCTCCATCTCCAACTTTCTTAAATAGTTTAAATTCTGCACCATTTTCTCTTGTATTATCTTCTTTATTATTATCTACCCATACTTTATGTATTGTAATAGATTCATCATTATATTCTTCAAATTTTAATTCATTTGTTACTTTTTCACCATTTTCAGCATAGTCTTTTTCGCCTTCATAAATAGTATTGTACTTATCTGAATTCTTAAATGATGTTTCTTTTGCTACATAAGTAATTACTCCATTATCATCATATTTGTCTAATTTGTCTCCAAAGTCTGCTTTCCAATCTTTACTCTTTGCTGTTGCTGTAACTGGAGCTCCTGTAGCATCTTTTATTTCTTCTAATGAACCATCTTGTAACTTCTTATATAATGTAAATGTTACCTCATCTTGTAATCCTTCATTATTGTCTGCATCTTCCCATCCTTTTGTTACATTAAAGCTTAAATATTCTTTCTTAACATCATCTTCTGTTTTAGCATCTGGCTCATCTTCTCCATCTTTTTTTACTTTGTCATTTACAATTTTCTTTGTTTCTACTCCTGTAAATGGATTTATTCTTACTGTAAATGTTCTTGAAGCTGTTCCATTAACAACACCATCTTCAGTTTCTTTTGCTGCTCCCACTTCAACATCTGTCCATGTAATTGTTTTTCCGTCTTCTCCTAAATTTCCATTATCAGATATTGAACCTTCTACTAATGATGTTCCTTCTGGTATTTCGTCGCTTAAAGTAATTGTTCCTTTACCATTTCCAATATTTGTTGCTATAATTGTATATGTTATAGTATCTAGTTCTTTTAATATTTTATTTGCTCCTGATGAAGATTTTGTTATTTCGATATTTGGAATTTCTTCAATTGTTGGTTTATCAGGATCTTCTGCCTTTTTATCTTCTCCAATGTTAGCTATATTTTCTATTTCACCAGTTGCTAAATCTTTAACTTTAACTGTAACAGTTATTACTGTATCTTTATCAGCCTTAACTTCAACATCTTTCCAAGTTAATTCATTTCCATTTGCTTCTGCTTCTGGTTCAGTTTTAACAACTATTAATTTATCAGAAATAGTATCTGTTACTGTTGTAGTTCCTGCAACATTTCCAGTATTTGTCAATTTAATTGTATATGTAAATGTTTCTCCTGGTTTTACAGTTTTCTTTCCATCTTCATTAACCTTTTCAACATTGTTGACTTTTGTTGCTGAAATATCTACCACTTCATCAATTGTTGGGGTCTTGTCATCTGGAACATCATCTGTTTTGTCCTCTTTTACAACTTTAGCTACGTTTTTTATTGTCCCTGTAGCTTTTTCACCAACTTTTACTTTTACTTCTATTTTAGTATCTTCGTTAAGTTTAACTTCAATATCTTTCCATATAAGTTTACTTCCATCAACTTCTGCTTCTGGTGTAGCAGAAACTAATATAACCTCTTTTGGAAGAGTGTCTTCTACAGTTGTTTTTCCATCAATATCACCTGAATTTTTTAATGTAATAGTATATGTAAATTCTTCTCCAGGTTTTACAACTTTATTTCCATTTTCATCTAATGTTGTTACGTTATTTGTTTTTTCTCCATTTATTATTGCTCTTAATACATCTACATCTGCTGCAGATTTATTATCTGCACCAATTCTGCTTAATCCTTCTGGAGTCCAAGTTGTTGCATGAGATTCCCATGGATTTTCTTCTACAACTGTTTCTGTAGTTGTTGTTGCATCTCCATCATCTGCGTCTCCTGCACCTGCACCAGCGCCTGCTCCGGCTCCATTATCTGCTCCGGCTCCATTACCACCAGCAACTCCGCCATTACCAGCTCCGCCGTTTCCATTTGCGCCATTATTTGCAGCTCCACCATTACCTGCGTCTCCATTAGCATCTGCGCCATTGTTTGTAGCGCCATTATCTCCAGTATTGTCTCCTGTTCCGTCTGTTGGTGTATTTGTTTCACCATTTTCATTACCATTATTATCGTTTGAAGCAGGATTTTCTTTATTTTTATCTCCTGATGGTGCTTCATCTGTTGCTGTTTGGCTAGAATCAGAAGTATTTGTTGTAGCGCTTGCTTCATTATTTCCTTTTGCATAGAAATATGCACCTACTCCTGCACCTATAGCTAAAGCTGCAATTATTGCTGTTATAATAATGGTTCTTTTGCTTTTAAAATCGAGTTTAGCTTTCATTTTTTTCCTCCCCATAAATTTTTATTACTTCTCTTGCTTTTATAATCAATCTTTCAGATCGACCATTTTTGCATGTAATTAAGGTTACTTCCCTTATTGATTTATCCTTGGTTTCAAGTATTGTTACATCAT
>Ga0247611_10003283_pt1 | contig 24257 bp, 17 predicted proteins | sample 177DNAGHGhighgp2_FD_192422 | JGI IMG/M metagenome (GOLD analysis project Ga0247611, IMG submission 192422) | Sheep rumen microbial communities from Palmerston North, Manawatu-Wanganui, New Zealand - 1770 DNA GHGhigh gp2 | ecosystem: Host-associated > Mammals > Digestive system > Stomach > Rumen... | reverse complement strand
AATAAAACACCAGAAATAATCAAACGCCGTTTATTAAATTTTTCCATTTGAACCAACTCTCTTCTTTATTTCATTAACTTCCATGATTGGCGAAACATCTAGTTTCTTCTTTTTTGATGGCATTGTATTTTCTTCATCAAGGGCCTTTTTTATTTCGTCAACATCAATAACTTGGGTTGTTTCTAAAACCATTTTATTTCTTTTTCTTCGTTTCATTTCTTGTAATCGCTTATTAACTTCTCGATTAACAATTTCATCTAACTCACGTTTAGTTAATTCTCGTTTAATTTCATTAACATCAATAATTTGGGTTGCTTCAAGTTTTTTATTAGTTTGCTTTCCTTGTAACTTACGTTTTGCTTTTTCTTCTTTATAAAGTTGCTTTCTTATTTCATTAACATCAATAATCTGGGTTGCTTCAAGAACTCTTTTACTTCGTCTTCTTCGTTTCATAGCTTGCAATTTTTTATTGACTTCTTCATTTACCATAACATCAATTTCTTTTTGAGCTTTGGATGACGAAATAATCTTAATTGCTTTTCCATCATATGAAAACATAAAGCTAAATATAAATAAAGTTACTAAAACTAAAACTATAACTTTTGGAGTTAATAAAACCTTTTTCCATATTCCTAATCTAGGAAGGATTTTAACAACTTTTCCTATTACTAATTTTTTATCAATTGGATTATCATTAACATTATTATTATCACCTTTAGTAATAAAATAATCATTTTCTACTGTTACAATTCTATGAGTAATATAATCTTTACCATTTTGGTATGTAACAATATCACCTTTTTTGTAGCTGTCACTATCTAATTTTATTAAAACAGCGTCCCCCACATTTATTGTTTTTTGCATACTTCCTGATGCGACTTCAAAAATTGAATAGCCAAATAGATTTATATATTGTTTGTGAAGAACTTTTATTGAAAAGACACAATATAAACAAAATATAATAGCAACAACAACAATTATGATTAATAGATTAACAATTTTTCCAATTATATTCTGAACAATCTTCATAAATCGTCTCCTTGCTATACTATTCAACCATTCTTAAAAAACTACCCCGTATATTGCCTAAATGTTATTTCCATAGGTATATCAAACTTTGTACTTGTATTACCATACATTGAATCAATTTCATTATTATTTTCATCATTAACCCATTCAACATAGAATCTAATTGTTGTTTTAACATCATTCTTAATATCACTTAATGGAATAATCGCACTATAAGTGTTAGGACTAACAACATTTAAATCAGGCTTACCAACATTTTCAATTCTTGTTAAATGAATTTGATCATTTTCAATCAAATCGGAATGACACACAATTTCGTAATAAATACTTACATCGGAATCATTAGGATCAATTACGATATCAAAGTAACCATTTGTTCCTGGTGCAAAATGATTTTGTCTTACATTACTATCACCAGAAACAGTGATGTTTGAAACACTAAATGATGTTGTTTCATTTATTAAATTGTCATTAACTAATATTTGGAATTTACCAATCTCGCTATTTACGACTGTCCCTTTTTCGGATTCAAAAAGACCATAACTCTCTGTAATTTCGTAAAGAGTAAGTAGAAATGACATAGCAAAAAGAATAATTAACCACTTTTTCATAATTAATTATCATTCTTCATACCGAATTTTATCTCGATATATATCTTAAACAAAACAATCATAAACATTATAAAAAACGGTACAATTATTGAGAAAAAGAAACCCCATTTAGATAAAATCAAATCAAGCGCTCCACCTATTGCATGATATCTAGTACTACTATTTGCCGTACCAACTAAATATTCTGATGAAAAACTTTTTCCTGCAACATGGAATGTTGTCTCTTTTTCATTTACAACTTCTTTCTTTTCTACAATTCCTATATTGATTGTATTCTTTTTAAATTCCATATCATAAAAGAATACTGCTTCTTTTTCTTTGACATCGTCATTCTTTGGTTTAACTAAAACAACTAAATCACCCTTTTTATAATCTAAATCTTTGCTATCTTCAAGAACAACAAATAATGTTCTCTTACCAAATTGTGGATAACCATATTCATTCTTGTTAAGTAAACAAAGAATAGCAAAAATAGCAATTACAAAATATAAAAAGCCTAAAAAACCAAATACAATTCTTAATACTTTTTTCATATTATCACCTTATTTTAATATACCATATTTTAATAGATGCATCAACTAAATGACATCTATTTTATGATATCATTGCTTTCTAAAATAAAATTTATTTCTTTAATATCAATACTTAATTTTTGAAGAGCATAATAAATAATGATATTACTAACTACTTTGGATAAACCATCTATATTCTCTTCATTAAAATCATCTGTTACAAGATTTAATCCTAATAGTCGATATTTATCATAAATAATGAAATTTAATGTACTAATATTATCATTATTAATATTTTCAATTAATCCATTATATGGACTATATATATTTCTTGTTAATTCTTTCATTACAACTTCTATATCTAACTCTTCTTGATCTTTTAATATTTTGTTTAAGAATAAATAAGAACTTCCTAATAAATAATAATCTTTAATCTTAGGATTTACCATATTACCTATTCTTTCTTTATAACGATTTTCATCTAACTCATCATATTTTTTATCTAATTCTAATAATAATTCATTAATTTCGTTATATAAAGCTTCTGTATTAGGTTTCTTGAATATAAAGAATCCTTTGCCATTAATTTTTGTATAATTCTTATATATTTTCTTATCAATTTCATCAATTTCTTTTCTTGTAGTACTAACTAAATCTTTAAAACTATCTTTTTCTTTAAATAATTTATCAATTTCGTCTAAAACAAACTTATATTTATATATAAACTTCTCTTCTCTTAAAGATGCATATAACTTCATAAAAAGGCCATTAGCATCTTCATTATTAGTTGGTAAATAATCATTTATTAACTTATCAATCTTTTCTTTTTCATAATCACTTGTATTTAATTCTTTACTCATGAATTTTTCATAGAAAACACCTGCATTAGTCAAATAATATTCATTATTTCTTACAATTAAATCTTGATATTCATGTAATAAGTTATCAAAACTACCATTATATAAGGCTAAAATATTATTACGAACTTCTTGTAAATACATCTCAAATTTCTTTTCATTTGCATAATATAAATGATAGAAATTAAGTAATATATATCTCATCATATTATGATTTTTCCAAAACAAACTTTCAAATGTTTCTTTAACTAAATCACTATTAAAATTACCTTTTTGTCTTTCACTAATAAAGACTTCCATATATCTTTTACTACTCTCACTATAATAGAAATCTTCTTTTGTAAGAGTAATACCAACTTCACTAAAAATATCTAAAATCTTACTAATATTATCATTGTAGGCATATAATTCATTATCATAATATTTATGCAAATTATAAAATAGTTTATCAAGGCCTAATATTTCAAAAGCATCTTGATATGGATTAAAGTATTTAATATCACTTTCTAAATCTTCAATTCTTTTACTTAAATTGCCTTCGATAACAACATTATACTTATTCTTTAATAATGAATTTTTGGATTTAATATAATTTAAAACCTCTTTTTGTTTTGTGTCATATTTTTCTTTAGTTTTCAACAATTGATCATGATATTTCTTACGATTTGCATTATTATTTTGTGGTAAAACATTTAAAACTTCATTATCTTCATTAATCATTTTATTAATTTCTTCAAGCATTGTTATCACTCTCCATAAAAGATTTTTCTCTCTCTTCTAAAGTCTTAATCATATTAGAGATTTCAGTATAAATACTTAATACTTCTGATAGAGATATCGTATCTAGTTTATCTTGCATAATAGCCTCCTACCTATATACTATAATTATATCTAAAAATATATAAAAAAACTAGTAGAAAATGAAAATAAAGGAAGGTTTCCCTTCCTTTATTTAATAATTACATATCTAATTACATTACCAACATAAGTATTACCATCATATAACTTAAATTCTAACTTATAAGTACCACTCATTAAATCTGGTTTAAAGTTAAATGTTATTGTATTAGTATCAGATAAAGTATCAAATAAATTATATATATTCGTATCTGTTCCAAATGATTCTAAATTGTTCGTAACATAATTTTTTAAATCAGCATTTATATAATCTAATAGATATATATCATTATAATTACGACGATATATTGCTATTTTCATATTTGGTTCTATTAATAATCCTGAATAATTAATTGTTGCCGTCATGTTCTTATTGCCATTAATATTATTACCAGTTTCTTTATCAATTATAATTTCTTCTTCTGGTATTGTAACATCTAATCCATAAGAATTATTCATCATGATAAATGAAGTCGTTGCAGTATCCGCAGGTGTTACACCATAATAGATACCATCTGGTGAATAAAAGGCATCAACTTGAATTGTATATTCGCCAGCAGCTAATGAACTATTCGTTGTATTAATACGAATATTCGAATAAGAGTTAACGACACGATCTGCTATTTTAAATCGAATTGTTCCATCACTTCTTGCATAATATGTATTTCCATCAAGAGTTAAACTTGTACCCATTAAATCAACACCGTTGACAACATTTCCAAGTTCATTAATGAAGGAAACTTTAATACCCATTTTTTGTTCATAATATGTTGTATCAACAATTCTATTTAAAGACATAACATCATTTTGATTAAAGTCAATAGTTACTCTTAAATCCTCATCCGCACCAGGATATACTATTGGTTTAGAAACATTAGCATGAGCGGTTATTACACCCTCGTGATTAGCATGGATATTATAAACCATATTATCTCTTTGAATACCAAGTACTGACCTAATAACTTCATTATCATTATCAACAAGTTCAATTAGAAGTGAACAATTAGACATATCCTGAGTAATATTCGTATCTTTGAAATCAACAATGAAGATAAATTCTTCTATCGCCCGGGCATCCGTTTCATCATAATAAATATTATTTGCTACTGCATCATCATATTTATTAGTCGTATCTAATGAACCCATTCGTACAAAGTTCGATAAAGGATATAATACTTCATCATGATCATTATAATATTGTTCTAATGCTACATTATCCGCACTATTAACGATATAGTAATAATATTCTGGTTTCGTTGCAGATGCAAAATCAATCATTGTTATCTTCGTATTAACCGGTAACATAATATTAGATGTTAATACACGATGATAACCATTACGATATATATTTTGTTGACTTTCCATATAAAGTGAATAATATGCACTTAAACTACTCTTTGCCGTAATATCCATACGACTTGATGAGAACATCTCGTATTGTCTTCCTGGCATCATAGCTGCTTCATATTCATTAGAATCATAAATGGCTCTTGAAATTGTAACATTAAAGTTAATACGTTTAACTTTATTTGTTAAATCATCAATTGGTGTAACAACAAGTAATGATATAACAGCTTTACCCATCGGACCATCAGTTTGAAGGTTTTTAGAGTGATATAAATAGAATACAAAACTTGGTGTTACATTAGAGTTTTCACTCTTATAACTAGATACACCTTGATGTGGATTAACACTATCTGTTACAAAATATGAACTACCAACGTTAATCCATCCAACACCAGGTTTAATAGCAAGTCCCATAGTATTATCAGCATCAGTTCCCGTTTCAGCAACACGAGGTACATCATCTGGATTAATTAATGATACTTCAGGATTTAAAGAATCATAGTTGAAACCTACAATTGTGAATGTTGTATTTCCAGAAGTATGATTGATGAATGGGAATTCATATGTACCTAAAGTAGAATATTTACTTGCAATAAGTTCAATATCATATGATTCAATATTTTCACCAACAATCCACATATAATGTTCTGCATCTTCTGGAGTTGGTTGAATATAATCAACTAAGATATGACCTGGATTATTATCATCCTCATAGTTAGTATAGAATCCATCTTTTTTAATATCATGATTTGTTTCATGTAGACCTAGTACATAACTACCACTTGCGAAGTAATACATTTCATTTTCTGTTGGCGTATCACCTGTTTCATAATTATAATCGTACATTGCTCTTATAATATTACCATTACGATCACGTTTGTATAAACCAAAGAAAGTCATACCATCTACTTCACCATAAGCAGTAACGTTTTGGTTAAGAGCGATATTTAAGATTTTATCTTCGTGCATGTACAATCTATTATTTGTTGTTCTTGTAACACTATGATCATCTTCATCAATTGTTACTTGAGCAAGAGTATCATCACTATTTAAACTTTTAAATAAAGTTAATAAGTTAGCGCCACTTTCCAAATATATTTCTGAATTATTTTTTAAATCAAGTTCTGTTACACGACTCAAACTAAAGACTACTGTTGAATATTCATTAGTTCTATCGGTTGCTCCTGATAAAGAAATATGTGAATTATTTAATACGACAACATCAGCTCTTTGTAATGAAATATTATTTTTAATATCACTATCTGAACCATAGTTATTGATATATACACGACTATAACCTGAAGTAGATGATGCATTACCACTACCAAAGATACTACCATGAATATCAAAATCTGTATGATTCTTTCCATCAATATTAATAATTATACCTTTAGTTACACTAATGAAGTCAAAGTCATATATTTCAGAACCACTAGCATTGGCTTCGCCACCACCGAAGACGGTTCCGCCAATATCAATTTTATTACATTGATAACTATTATCATTAGTATATGTTTTAACAGCTTCGCAACCAATATTAACAACCGTTTCACCATATAATACTGAAGTATTAGCACCACCATAAACATTTCCACCAATGGTAGCTCCAGTAATATTTACTACACCCATTGAAGTATTATTAGCACTACTTCCTGTTTCGGCAGCATTACCTCCACCGAAAACATGATTAGTAACTTTTGTATTTCCTAAAACATTTATTGTTGTATTGGTATTAACTGTAGCGGTATTACCATTACCACCGGCATATGCACTACCAAGAATTTCAGCATCAGTAATATTTACAAATGTACTTCCATTTACTTTACCAAAGTTTCCACCACCAAATAAGTTGTTTTGAACTTTAGCATTTTGAAGCGTAACGTTGGTATCTCCAGTTACTTGAGCGTTATTTCCACCACCATAGATATTGCCAACATTACTATTTGTATTAACAACTACCTTAGTATTACCGTTTACTTGTCCATAGTTTCCACCACCAAAGACATTATTAGTAACTTTCATACCATTTTTTATAGTTACATCAGTATCACTATTAACAGCTGCATTATTACCGCCGCCATAGATGCTTCCTGCTTGAGCATTATCAGCAACTACTGTAGCTTTATCAGTTTCAGCATTATTACCGCCACCAAAGACTGTATTTGAGTTTCCACCAAGCAATGTTACAGTAGCAGTTATTGTTTTACCACCATCATTATTACCACCGTAAACATTTTGATATGTACCATCATTTACCGTAACTTTACTTGTTGTTATCTCTCCACTGGTGTTAGAACCACCAAAGACATTATTAGCACGTCCATTATTTAAAGTAACATTTGTGGTAACAGCACTTGCTTCTTTACATCCACCGAAAATATTACTTATTTCATTAGTTGAATTATTTAAAATAACATTGGTTGTTGTTGAATTAGCAGCATTACCACCACCATATACATTAGTAAGAGTTCCACTATTTACTGTTACATTTGTAATAACGGTTGTACCACCTGCATTATTTCCACCATAAACTGTATTACATGTACCTCCTGTTACTGTAATATTACTTACAGGAACATCACCACTCTCATTAGAACCACCATACATATTCGTACAATTTCCACCAGTTAAATTAATATTTGTATTATTAGTAATACCAGCTTTATTTCCGCCACCATAAGTATTGGTTACGGTACCACTATTAAATTCTATATTACTTGTACCAGTTACGGCTTCATTACCTCCACCAAAGAGATTAGTTGTATTACCACCATTAACTTTTACTTTACTAGTTGTTGTTGAACCACCAAGGTTATTTCCACCATAGATTGTTTGACATGTTCCGCCAGTTATAACAATATTACTTTCAGGAACATCACCACTCTCATTAGAGCCACCAAACATTGTAGTACAATTTCCACCTGTTAAATTAATATTTGAATTATTAGTAATACCAGCTTTATTACCACCACCATAAGTATTAGTTACAGTACCACTATTGAAGTTAATATTACTTGTACCAGTAGTAGCTTCATTACCACCACCAAATAAACTAGTAATGGTTCCTCCATTAATATTAACGTTACTTGTAGATGTTGTTCCACCTAAGTTATTACCACCATATATATTAGTTGCGGTACCACCTGTTGTTGTAATAAATGATGAAGTAATATTACCTGTTTCGTTAGAACCGCCATATATATTAGTAACTGTACCACCATGAAGATTTACATTTGTTTCTGATACAGATGCTTTATTTGCTCCACCGAAGGCATTAGTTATATTACTATTATTTTCAATATTAACAGTAACACTTCGAGCTGCACTATTAGCTTGATTACCACCGCCATAAACATTATTAATTGTTGTAGTATTATTACCACCTGTTGTAACCGTGACTACACCAGTTGGACTACCATTAGCGTTATTTTCACCATAGACACTACCTTTATATGTACCACCATCAATACTTAAAGAGCAGTTTCCTTGAATCTTTCCTGTTGTTTGAATAGAACTATCACCCATTGATCCACAATAGAAGTCACCCTCAACAGTTATTGTTCCATTTCCACTATTATCAGTTGAATGAATATCAACATTTCCAACAATTGTTCCTAAAGCACTTCCACCATAAATAGTTTTATCAATATTAACATTTTTAGTATCATTTATATTTAATTTAACACCCGAAGCGATAATTGTATCTTCACCATATCCACCACCAAAGATACTTCCTTCAGTGTTAGAATCGTGTTCAATATCGCCACCATTAATATTAATTGTTACTGTACCTGCAACTGTTCCTGTTTCACAAGAACCACCATAAATTGCACCTTTTACAGTACCACTATTCATTGTAATATTAACATCACCATTAGAAACATTACTAACAGCATAACCGGTTGTTATTATTGAAGTAAAATTACTCAAAGTTATACTACTTGGTGTAGTACTTATTTTCCAAGTATTATTATCAAATACTAAATAGTATTTTGCATTATTTGTAACAGTATTAGCAGTATATGTTGCTAAATATAAGTTTGCAGAGTTTGTTGATAATTGCCATCCATTATTATAACGTAAGTAATATGTTCTTGAGAACATACCTGTTGTTGTAACTGATAGACGTCCATTATTTTGATTCCAAGTCCATTCTGTTGGAGTATCAGATGTAGTAAGACTTAAACTGAAGAGATTACCAGTAACTCCAAGATATTCACCAGTTACTTTATTTTTAATTGTATATCCATCTCCACTTGCTGTAAATATCCAAACGTTAGTTGTTGGTTCAACCGTACCACTTAATTGGGTATTACCAGAGTTAGCATTAATAGAATTAGCATTATTGGCATTAGTATTTACAATAATATATTCATTTCCACTAGTAATATTTCTTGTAAAATTATAATTTACTGTTGCTGATACAACATATGAAATATCACGATAGAAAGTCTTATTAGTTGTATCATAATTCCATATTGCATTATTTGTATTATCCCTCATAGTAAGTGTTGGAGGATTATTTGTAGTATATGCTAAATAATCATTACGACCAACATTTCTTATAGTATATCCATCATCTAAACTATTAATTAACCATTGTGAATAATTAGCTGGCTCAGTTCCTGTTGATAATGATACATTATAAGTATTTCTATTATTATTTTCGGATAATAAGTTTCTTGCAGTACCATTAATTTTATTAATTAAATACGTTTTTCCACTTGTTAATGCAACATCATCATCAAAGGAAACATCATATATTGTAGATTCATCAACAGTTGCTTGACCAACACCACTTCGATTAGAACCACCATAAACATTACCATTAATTGTACCACCATCAATTTGAACATTACTATCTTCATAAACAGGACCAAAGTTTCCGCCACCAAAGACATTACCTTCAATAACAGCTTTTCCACTTATATAAACATGAGATGTATTTACACGTCCTGAATTTGGGAAATTCTGATTACCATTTCCAGCACCTAAAACAGATCCATAATTAACATCATATAAAGTTCCAGAACCTTTTGTTCCAATATGAGCTTCACCACCAACATGAACATAAGAGTCTCCACCTAGACGTCCACTTTGTTGATTGTTATCAGATGCAGCTACTCCATTCGAACCACCGGAAATACTATATGCAATATTACCACCAGTTACTGAAATATATCTATCACCATATGTAGTTGATACACCAGCACCACCTACAATATTTTGAATATTACCATTCTTAACATAAATTTTTGTTTTAACGCCATTGTTTCCACTACTCTCAGTAATACGAAGACCACCATTGATATTAGCAATATTTCCACCTTCAACGACAACTATACGTGATGAAATATCATTATTGTTATTATTCGCATTAACAGATAAACCACCAACGTAAATTCCGGAATAACCACGTGAATCATCGAAATTATTATCAAAATAATACATACCAATTGTTCCACTCTTAATATTCATTAAGTAAGCAATATCATTAACATCACTTTTTCCATTTATACCATTATAATTACTACTTCCTATACGATAATAGAAATCAAGTAAATTATTATTTTCTGTTGCTCGATCATAATCAGATCCAATTGTTAAATAAGTAGATCCATAGTAGTTATAATAGTTTCCTCCTCCATTATAACTATTATATATTCTTGAAGCCATAAGGCCAGAATAACGACCACTTTCAACAACAAATTTAAAAGCATTGTTACTATTAGTTGAACTTCCTACTGATGAATTATAAGTACATCCTTGTAAGAAAGCAAAAATAACACTATCATCATCAGTCCAAGATGATGGTGTCATACCTCGACCTATACGAACATTTTTAGCATTTCCAACAAAAGATGAATAAGTATTTCGTAAATTTGCCGTTGTATTAGTATCATTAATACTAGAATAACCAACAGAATCAACTTTTAAATTCTCAAGTTGTAAATCATTATAAGCAGTTGTTCTAAAATAGGTATTATTTGTAAGAGTTAATGTAGCATTATTACGATAATCAGTATTATCATACATACTTGTTACTGTAACAGCAATATTTGTAGTATTTGTATAACTATCATTAGTACCCATTGAACCACGAACAGTACCAGTCATTTCACGATGTTCAATATATGTTGCAAAATATAAGCCAGTTCCTGTATTACTATTAGAAATTACAAATCGATTATTGGTTGTATCATAACTTAATTTATAATCAACACGTGTTCTTTCATAACTTACAAAAGTAATCTCACTACCAGTATTAGATAAACTCCATGTATTATTATTAAAGTTCAAATACATAATAGCTCGATTAATAAGTGGCATACTACTTCTTTCAACATTAACTTTATTTAAAGCCGTTGCTAAAGTTTGATCAGTTGTTACAGCAAGAATACCATTATTATTATATAAATAGTTATTATCAACTGTTTGTAATATATCATTATTTAAATTAAATGCAGTACGCAATGTTTCATCATCAGTAAGTGATAAAGAACCATTATCAATTCTAAGATATTTATTTTCACTATTTTTTAAGAATAAAGAATTATTATCAATAGTAACATCCCATAACAAATCACTACTTGGTTCCATATTTGCGCTTTGTAGAACAAAATTCATTGTTTTATCTAACAAATAATAATTATCTCCATTCTTATAACCAATATAGTTTGAACCATTTGCTATTTTTTCTAAACTATATGCATAAGTTACTATACTACGAGTATCATTAGTACTTAAAGTATGATTAACCGAATCATAATTCCATACTAATGGATCATTACTTAAAGCAAGGGTTGTTGTACCATCAACCATGTTATAAGTTAAATATTTATTTTCATGAGTATTATAAATAGTTAAACCATCACCAGACTTTGTAATACGCCACAAAGCAGTTTCATTATAATTTGTTCTATCGAAATTAACATTTGCTAAACTATCATTTAAAGCATTTAAAGATTGATTATTATTATTTTCGATATAACTTGCTTTATCAACAATTAAGAATGAATTATTATCAACAATACTATCATTTAAAGTAAATGTATATTTCATGACATTTAATTCATATGTTGTAAAGAAAGTTCTTAAATCTGTATCATATTTCCAATAAAAAGGTGTATTAGAAATTAATAAATTAGCTTGATCATTGTTATTTAACTCATTAGCTAAATAAGATCCAGAAACCTTATTTTTAATAGAATAACCATTATCATCATGAGTTATTATCCATAAGGCACTATCACTTGGTTTAGCAGTTGTTAATAGATTTTCAACAGCTACGTTATTATTATTTTGCCTTATAGCATAACGATTATTACCATTTTTATATTCAATTAAATATTCTTCACCTTCGGTATATGATTCATTATCAATATATTCGTAAGTATAATCCCAAGTATGGGTAACTGGTCTTGTATAGTTTAATGAATGATTTAAATCACCAGTTAAAACAATTATATTTAATTCACGATCATCTTCATCAGTAGCACGTGCTCTTAACAATTCGAATGCTTTTCCCCATGATGCTACTGCTAAATAATCACTTGTACCATCAAAGTTATCATCACCTTCTTCACCTTTTAAGAAGACAACATTGGCATCTAACCATTTTGCATAAACTTTGATATCTGTAACATTACTATTTACCGTTAAAGTATAAGTATTAGTTTTATTATCTTTAGTAATAGTACCGTTACTGCTTTCCCATCCACCAAAACCTTTGCCTACAGGTCTTAAGATAAATGGGTTATCAATTAATTCAATTGTTAATTTATTATTTTTTACAGGATAATATTTGTAATATACAAATTTGTTTTGTTTTTCTGTAAGTGATACATAACCTGTTAAAGAAGGATTATCACTTGGATAGCCATAATAAGTAATGGTAACTGCTTTTAAATCAGATTCTTGATAATTAACAGTATTTGAATTAAGATCGCCAACATAATTCATACCAAGGTAATAATAATAGTCATTGGCAAGATCGTTAATGTATACTGTATCACCTTCAATTTTTGATTCTCCTTTTGTTATATAATCACTAAAAGTATTAAAATAAGAAACTACAAAAAAGAGTAACAAAGTGAATGATAAACCAATCGCAATGATACTAAATCTATTAAACTTAATCTTCTTTATCAAATTCATCATTATTACTCCTTTCTCTTTTCTAACTTGGATTTAATGTAAACTCTAAATAATATGTAATATCTCCATAGCTAGCTTTATTTTCACTATCTACATCTTGACCTTCTAGCCACATATAAATACGAACTTTTGTAATTCCTGAATTAACTTGAAACAGTTCATAATTTTGAATATTATTACTTCTACTATGAATATCAACATCTACTCTTTTAAAAAGAGATGGATAATTAGAAGCATTTGCTCGATTCATTTTTATTTTAGAACTACTACGAACAGTACCAACAACACCATCATAACCAATGATACCAGCGTTAGTCCTTGTTGTTTTAATACCATAAACATTTTGAGCATTTTTTACTCCAAATTCGGTATGAACATCATAGTTTGGTTCCCATATATATACATTATCTTCATTTGTTGTTTTAAGTTTTTGAATTCTATCAATTGCTGTTCCTGTTGGTAAGTTTCCTTCTTTAACAAAGGCAATTCTTGCTGAATTCTCAATACCAATAGATTGAACATCATCTTTTGGTTTAACATATGATGCACCACTTAAATAAACAGTTTTAGGTGTTGATGTTTTAAAAAAGACATCAAATACAATAAAATCACCATTATTAGTAAATTCAGTTGTTCTTTCTTCAATCTTTCGATAAGTTGTTAAATAATAATCACTATCTACTTGACCATAAAAAATATTTAAATAACCATTAGCATCTAACAGTCCACCAGATGATGTTGGTCTCATAACACCAGGTATTTGATTTAAACTAGATGGATATGTTTTATAAGCGGTTTTAAGTTCATCAACAGTTAAACTATTTTTCCAATCAATTGCATTTTCACTTATTTCAATTCCTGAATCAGTTTCAATATGAATATCAAAGAATTGAATATCAACAATTCTATTAGCCGTAAACCAAGCATATGTAACAGTTGACAAGAAAATCGCTAAGAAGAAAAACCAAATGAACAAAAAACGCTTTTTTCTTTTATTCCTTTTTCTTTCTTTTTTGTCTTCTTCATTTTGCATAATTATTCACCATCTTCATCCACATTATTTATTGCTTCATCATTTCCACTAATAACTTCAATGTCATTATCAGTTGTTATATCATTATTAGCATCTATTCCGTTATCGTCATTGTCATAATATTGTCTAAATGTTCTTGCATCATCTTTATGCTCTTCTGTTATTTCCATATGCATCTTAATCTCTCCACCAAGAAGATTATTAAGACATTCTGGATCATCTCCTTCAATCCAAATAAAGATTGTCATTTTATCAATATCACCAGGAGCAAAATTATCACGTTTTTCAAGAACAGGCATTTCGTTTTTATAAAATTTAACTGTTCCTTTTTCGTTTTCTCTTGTTATAGGATTTTCTTTAGCATAAACAGTAACTTCAGTATCATTACGAATAATCATAATTCTTATCGCTTCATCAACATTTTTGATGACATCATCGATATATACGGCATACCAATATCTTTGTGTTTCTTCACCTTGATTTTCAATATAGAAAGTATATCCTATATAATTATCGCCATTATGATCGCCACCTTCAAAGTCTTTATAATTTTTAGGTAACCATTCAATAGAAATATTATCCATAAACTCTAATTCGTTAGCATATAATCTTCTTACATGTTCTCTTTTAACTTCATCTGTGTAAATAGATATACCCGTTTTGGAATGGAAGTTCGGATCAAGAGTAACTGTAAATACTCCACCATTATATGCAAGAGATAATACTACGAAAGTAAGCATCAAAAACAAGAATAATATTAAAAGAATTATTTTTATATTTTTAAGTCTTCTCTTTCGATTTTTAATTTGATCAGCAGTATATACTACATAACCTTGCTTAGCCATATCATCACATCCTATGTTATACATATTCATTTTATCAAAATAAAAGCAAAAAGTAAAACTTTTCGCTTAAATTATGTAAAAAATTATTATATAAATATAATAATATTAAAAAATATCGAATATTATTAATAATTCGATATCTTTTTTTATTATGAACTAACTTGTGTAAAATGAGCATTTACATTAATTTTAGCTATACTATTTTCAAGCATTGTAGTACTTGTATCTTGAGCATTATTCATACTTTCACCAGTACCATCAAACCATTCAATGTAAACACGTATTGTATTGACTCTTGGATCAGTTAGTAAAACTCTTCCTGATACAACACCATTATTAATAGCAAGTGAATTACCATTTAAAGTACAATTAGTGACTCGAATATCGCTTACTGGACTATCGTCGCTATTATTTATTGAAATGTTATAATCAAATGCTAAGTCGGTACCAGTTGCATCAATAACGATGTCAAAATAACCTTCTGCAGTAGGAGCTATAACGCCACTTGATATATTAGCATTACCAGAAAACACCGGTGTTATTAAATTAGTCGTCGATGAATTACTTCTAATATCAAAGTCGTTAACCAAAATACGCCAACGGGCAATCGTTATATCAGTTGTCTCATTAACAGCAGATGTATATTTAGCATACGTTTCCTGCAAAGTTAAAATGCACACCAGTACACAAAAGCAAGCGATCAACATAACCACTTTTTTGTTTAATAACATATACTCCTCCTACATAGAGTATAGCATTACGTAAAGTGGCGTGTAAATATAATGTTAATTAATTTATTTTTACTTTACATTCTAATTCGTAGGAGCTTGATTAACTCTAATTTCTGCAACAATTGATATACACGTATCAGAATTCGTCGCTTTCATATAAGAATAAGCTTGATTTCCCCAATATGTATCAGCAACATCATCGCCAGATTCATAAGGCCACTTAATGTCAACAACAAATTGTTCTGTGTGTCCAGGGTCTATAACATTATTTGTCAAACTAACGTCAATCTTAAATGGATAATTATCTGCAAGCATTTCTACTAGTTGTTCTGATGTATAATCGTCAAGCGTATACACTGAATCAAAGATTTGTACTCTTTTAATAACAAATTCTAAAGTACCTTGTGACTCACCATTATTTATAACAGTCGCATAATCATGATAATCAGGCATACCAGGATACATTTCTGACACATTAAAAGTAATATCGCTCGCAACATTTTCATCATGCACTTGAATCATTATATTCCAAGATCGAACTTTAGCTTTTATACTAGTGTCAACTTTGGTTATATAAATGAACCAAGCATATGCATTAATCGAAAGCAAGACAATCGCAAAAATAAGAAAAAATCGTATTTTTTTGAGTGTTTTAAAAATATTCTTCGGTTCTTTTTTCATAATATTAACCCTCTTTATTTTTGTAATATTCGTCTATAATACACTTAATTTCATAAAATACGAAAATGATAAACGGGATAACAATTAAAAAGATAAATCCATATATACTATTGATTATACGACTCACAAAACTTAGTATTTGCAATTTATGCTCTACTACACCTAAAATTTGACTCTCATCAATTTCAGGATCTTCAAGACTATTGGCAATACCTTTTGTAACAAAATGAATATGACCATCCTTTTCTTCTTTTTTTATGACACGGTGTGTTATAATCTTATCATTTAAACTACCTACTTTGCCTAAATATACAACATCATCACCAACATTAATATCTTTAGGATCAACTTTAGATGAAAGAATTAAATCCTTTACAAGATATTCTGGTTCCATACTACCTGTAGCAACTGTATATATACCATATCCACCTAGATTAAAACGATTATTAGTGGTTTTTTGAACTAGTATTATTACTAATAAAACTACTAATACAAATGTTAATAAAACACTTAATAATCTTTCAGTAATTTTAAAGACTGTATTATTTGTTATCTTTTTGTATAATTTTATCATTCTATTCTACTCCATATCTAGATCAGATACTTTTTTCAAATATTTATCAATTGCAGCACGATATATTTTCTTAATTTTCTTATCAGTAACTACACTACGATATTTAATTATTGTATATTGTTTTGCTACAAGATTAGCTAGTTGTTCTTCTGATATACTTTCATTTATATCAATTATTTTTTCAACAACATTACCAATCAATCTTTCACTCAAAATATCTTTATCTAGTTTTATTGCTTCACCTTTTATTATAACTTGTGATACTAAGTAGTCCAACAAAAAACTTTCATCAAAATAGTTCTTTATTGTTCCAGTATCATCATAAGATTCATCTTTATTTGATTCTACGCTACCTTCTTCATTAATATGTTCTTGAATATAATTCCATAGTTTAACAGCATACTGAAAATTAACATTTTTTAATATAATGTTAGTTTTCTTAATCGGTGATGTAACTAAAGCTATATGTAACATTTTAATTGATTTATAAAGTTCAGTATGTGTTAAATCTCTTATTCTTTGTTCAACTTTATTAATTTTAGTAGCTAGATCGTTACCCTCTGCATCAGTGATACGATTTCTTGTTTTAATAGAATTATTAAGTTTCAATTCAATATTTACTTTTTCATCGCCTAATGTACATTTTCCATTATATGTAACATCATTGTTACAATCATATTTAGCTTCTTCAATAATTCCTTTTTTCTTGAATTCGACAAAAGTCATCATATTTTGAACTAATGTAAATATAAATCTATTTTCATATGTATTGAAACTTTCTTCTTTATTGATATTAAGAATCTTCGCTGGTTTAACATCACCAGTTTTATCATCGATATCTTGAATTAAGTTAGTATTTCTTGCTAAATGTTTAATACTATCAACTGTAACTCTTCTTGCTAACTCAATTTTAACAACATCTTCTTCATTAATAATGAAACGATTTGGATTTCTTAAAATATTATCAATATATGGAATAGTTTGTTCAATAACTTCAATCCATTCATAATTACAATCAAGTTTATTTTCTTTTTTATTAATATGTAATTGTGAATCAACACGATCATTAAATTCTTCTATTTGACTTTCACTGGCATGAGCATATAAATTAAATATTTCCAACCCATTATTCATAATATCACCATTATGTTAATTTCTTTAGACGCAATACATATTCTTTGCATTCCTTCATTTTGTCTTTACCAAAAGTCTTATCAAGGAATTCCACAAATCCATCTATTTCATCACGAATATATGAAATATTTAATTGTTCAAATTTTCTTAAAATTTTCTTTGCAATGAAATAATCAACACCATCAATCTCATTACCACCACAAGCAACATATACAGGGACAAATTTCTTCATATGCATAACAATACGGTTACCAAAAGCGATACGGAAATGACGAATAACATAATCATCCATTTGTTCTATTTTATCTAAAGTATCTTTAGAAATAGGATTAGTTTCAATAGCTTCATCAAATATTTTTTCTAAGTATGAATAATTAATATCTTGAGCTTCTGTATCTACCGGTGTAAATGGTGGGAATTTCTCATTGATATCAAGTGGCATAGCACGGTCGTATACTTTATCTGTTACCATAAATGTTGAATCATCGTTATTGATTGTACCAATATACCAAACATTTGCAGGAATTTTTAATTTACCTTCATCAAGTTTAATTGGATCTTTTGGCCATGGACTAGGTACTAATTCAACAATCCATTCATCTCTATTAGGCATTTCTAGAATAGATAACATTTCTGCAAAATAATATTCAACACGGGAAATGTTCATTTCATCGAGAATAATTGTATAAACATCATCTGTATATCCTGCCATATATATTTCTTTTAATACTTCTGTTTCATTAAATTTCTTAGTAAATTCATTGAAATAACCAAAAAGTTCAGTTCTATCACGCCAAGATGGTTGAACAGATGCAATACATGAATCATGTTTTAAGAATTTTCCCCATGCATAAGCAAGTGATGTTTTACCTGTACCAGAAATACCTTGTAAAATAACAAGTTTAGTTGATGCAAGAGCTGAAATAAATAATCTAATTATTTCTGTTTTATAATACAAATGTAATTTAGAAGCAGCAAAGTTTCTAAACATATCAACCAATTCTTCAAGATTAAATGTATTGTTATAATTTTGAATCTTATAATGAGCAAATCTCTCATCAATTAAAGTTAATTTAGAGAAACGAACACCATCAATACCAACATCATCAGTATCAGGACTTCCTTCAACTTCAGAACTTTCATCTGGTCTAAGTCCTAATTGTGAAACTTTCATTGCTAAAATATCTTGCTTTTCTTTTACAAGATCATTAACTTGTTTATTTAATGTTGCAATCTCTTCAAGCATAGATTCTTGTTCAACAATTGTTTTACGGAAACGTATATATTTTCTAACTAATAAAACAATTAGCCAAACAATAAGTCCAATAAAAGCTAAAATTAGTAAGATAGCTATGATTACAAAAATCCATTCAAATCCACTAAAATCATCTTTATAGAAATTAATTACTTCTGCATACTCCTTAAAATTAAACATTTGTTTGAAGCCTAAATAAAAACCTTCAACTATTCTCCATATACCTAGGAAAAACTTTCCTAAGAATTCATAAAAGAATCTAAAAAATGTACCCATCTTTCCACCTACTATCTTATTTTATATATTAATAACATTATCAAATTCACTAAATCTTGTTTTATCAGACTTTTCATTTAATAAAATATAAGTAAAGACTTTTAATAATGTTAAACTACCTTTTATCTTTTCATCAATTATTACTGCAAAAGAATAACCTTCATGAATTAATTTATCACATTGTTCTTTATATTTATTATATTCACTATAACGTATTTTAATAATCATTCTTTCTTTTAAATAATCATCTTCAATAATTCTTAATAAATTAACTAATTTATTTCTCTTCTCTAATAAACTTACAGGGAATTCTATCAAATATTTATTATCATATTTTTGATTAATCGAATCAATTAACAATTCTCTTACTGTTAATAAATATAATACTAACATTCGATCTTCATAAATTAGACCACTATTATATACCCTATTTATAGCTATATCACTATATATATCAGGCATCTTTACAGTGTTATCAAGAAAGATTTCAAATATATTTTTGACATCGGTATTCTTTTTAGAAACACTAAAATCTTCAGAAGCCAATTTCTCGATATATCTTTCTTTTTTACGAATATTGTCTTTTATTTTTCTAATAAGTTCGTTGATTAGAATACCTGAATTTTGATATTTATTTTTAAAACCTTCTTCAAATTTACTTACTTTCTTTTCTTTATTCTTTTTATTATCCATCTCAAGTAATGAAATGTATCTTAATAGAATAAGTGAATCTATTACGAAAGGAAGATTTTTTCTTTTATCAATCTTAGTATATTTATTAAGATAATTTCCTAATACGTAATATTCTATATTATCAACAAAGTTCTTTTTTACTGGCTCAAAAGCATTATAATATCTACTATCTGTATAAACTTTGACAATTAAATTACATACTTTATTATTGATTTTCTTAGCAGTAATCGTATTAATATATTCTTTTAATACTTTTTTGTCATAATCAACATATTCTCTAAAAATATTATGAGCCATACTTCCTCCTATAAAACTTCAAAATTGATAATAGAATTTGGATTTACAAATGGATATGTATAGTTATTAGAAGCTTCTACTTTATAGAATCTAATACTAATACTTTTAATCGGATCAACACCAAATGTAATACTATTAACATATTGTTTATTATTAATAACCTCTGTTGTGTAACTATATGCATTTTCATAAAAATCACTTGTTATATCTATTAAGATAACATTCGGATCAAATGTTAATTTAATTAAAGCCGATGTACATTTCTTTTTATCGTCAGCTGATAAATTATTATATACTTCAGCCTCTAAAACATCACCAACATGATAACTACCAAAAGCAGTAACAACCTGATAATAATTTAACGTATTGGTAATATTAAAATCCAAATATGGACGATTAGCTTTATCTTCTATTTCATAACTAATACCAGGAACACTAACATTTAATTTAACTTCACCACTTAACGTTTTAGTATAAGGTGCAGTTGATGAAACGCTAACATCCAAAGTAACACTATCACCTTCAGATAAAGGAGTTACTGGCGTAATAGTAATAATGAAATAATCTGTATGTGTTGACGAATAAATAACACCTTGTTGCTTATTTATCGTACAAGTTACATTATTAGAACAACTATAAGTTATATCGTATGAAATATCACTTTCTGCTGCGATAAAATTATTTTTATAACTATCAAGATTATAAGTTACACTAAAACTATTGACACCATCCCAGTTATCTAACTGAAAAAAAGCATCATTGTCTGATAATTTATCACAATTAAAATAAAACCTTTTTGATTCATAATAATAGTTTTTAATACCATTATAAATGTATCTTGCAAGTGAAGGTTTAATAAGAAAAAGTACAGAAATAAATGAAATAACACCAATAATAACTATGAAAATTTTCTTCTTTTTCGTTTTTTCCATTATTATTCACCACATTCTAATTTATAGATAAACAAATTAAGAGAGAATTATTAATAAAGTTATACTCAACAAATCACTCTCTCCCTATTTTCTAATATACCATATAAAGCCTATAAAGTAAATTTGTTTTACCAAAATATAACAAAAAAAGTAGGATTTTAATCCTACTTATCTTTCTTAATAACTATTCACCATATAACCAGTTGTTAACAGCATTCTCATATCTACTATTTAAACTTGAATCTTTAACATCTATACCATATTTTTTTCTAAGTTCAACTAGTGCTTTATTTTGAATTTTAGAATCAGCTGATTTTTTAGCAGTAATAAGTTTCCCAATAATATATTCACGAACAACTTTTAACTCAGGTTTAGTTTTTTCATCCTCTTTTAAAATAATATGATAACCATAACTTGTTTTAACAGGTTCTTTATTATATTCACCAACTTTTAATTCTAATGCAGCTTTTTCAAAAGATGATTCCATTTCACCATAAGTAAATGTACCTAAATGACCACCATCACCAGCGTTTGCTGTATCATCAGAATACATCTTAGCTAAATCGTGGAAATCTTCTCCTTTTTCTAGTTTTTCATAAATTTCGTTAATCTTCTTTAAAGCTTCTTCATCAGCTTTTTTCTTCTCATCATCAGTTGCTGAACTATCAACATCAACCTTTACAAGAATGTGACTAGCAGTAATATCACCAATAACATTTTTCTCATAATATTCTTTAATTTCATCTTCAGTTAAATTTTCACGAACATAATCATCAGCTGCAAGACCTCTTTTATAATTTAAAAGAAGTGATTTTTCTTTAAAGTCTTCAATAGATGCATATCCATAATTTTGAAGTTCAGTAAGTAATGCCTGTTCTCCACCATATACTTGTTTATACATTTCAATTTGTGAATCAGCATACTCATTAGCAGCATCATCTGTTTTATAAATATCGTTTAACAATTCATTATCAATCATTTCGATCATAAGATTTGTTCCATATTCTTCTTTCATTTTTTCATATAACTCATCTGCTGATATATTGTATTTTGAATTCTTAAATTCAACAACAATACCACTTCCATCTTTTAATTTAGGATCACTTTTTCCACATCCAACTAAAAGAAGAAGAATCAATAAAAAACTCATATTTCTTAATAATTTCATATAATACCTCTCCGTTCATACATTACTAATTTTAACAAAAATGATTATAAATTACAACAATATTGACATCATAACCACAAAGTTATTCTATTTTATAAACATTAAATTTTAATACAAAAAAGACTATTTCTAGTCTTCTATCTATATTTAGCAATTACACCTTCTACTCCATTTATTTTCAATTTACCATTTTTTACTAATTCATCAACAGTATTTACACTAACAATTTTTTTATCTAAACACATATCAATAATTTTTAAATCTGTTTGATTTTTATCTGTATTATCTTTTAAATGATAAACTTCATTTATAATTTCAATAGTATCCTCTGTAAAAGAAGATAATATTGGACTTTCAGCTAGCATTTGATCAGTAAATTTTGTTCTTCTTATACCAAATGAATCATCAAAGAAAGGTTGACTAACAATAAATACAATACAAAAAGCTACAATATATCCTTCAATAAATCCAACTATCATACCTAATATTTTAGAAGGAATACCAAAGACAATAGTCCAATTTAAAATCTTTTCAAAAAGATTAGTAATAGCAATAATTATTCTTAAAACTACACCTAATATCAAAACAATAATTAAGAAAGCAATACCTTGATAAAAAATAATATTTAAGGATTGAATTCCACCTAAAAAGTTAATAAAAGGGCAATTGAAAAGTAGTATATCACCAAGAACATCTTTAAATATAAAGGCAACTACTAAAACCAAAATTGTACCAATAAAGATAGCGATTTGCTTAGTTAAACCTCTATTGAATCCAAGCATTCCAAAAGCAATAATAACTAATGCAACTAATATATTTAATATTTCCATAAAATTCTCCTTTTAAAGAAAAAGATATGTTTCCATATCTAAATTCTAAATTAATTCTTCAACAGCTTCTTCTGTTACTGGTGTAGGGGTTGCTGGAGCAGCTGGTGCCGCAGGAAGTGGTTCAGGGTTAACCTTCACTTCTGGGTTAGCAGGAAGCGGTGTTGGAGTAACAACTGGAGTTTCAGCTTTTACTTCAGTAGCACTTGGTGCTTCAACTTTTACTTCAGGAGTAGAAGCTTCCTCTTTCTTAACTTCAGGAACTTCTATTTTTATTTCAGGAACACTTGGTGTTTCTACTTTAACTTCTGGAGTTTCAACTTTTACTTCAGGAGTAGAAGCTTCCTCTTTCTTAACTTCAGGAACTTCTATTTTTATTTCAGGAACACTTGGTGTTTCTA
>Ga0247611_10003282_pt1 | contig 24262 bp, 20 predicted proteins | sample 177DNAGHGhighgp2_FD_192422 | JGI IMG/M metagenome (GOLD analysis project Ga0247611, IMG submission 192422) | Sheep rumen microbial communities from Palmerston North, Manawatu-Wanganui, New Zealand - 1770 DNA GHGhigh gp2 | ecosystem: Host-associated > Mammals > Digestive system > Stomach > Rumen... | reverse complement strand
AAGATAATCGTGTAGCTATAGTTAGTAACTTCAAGACCATCAACTATGCTGAGGTGATGCAAGATCCTGCTCGTTTGTATGCTGATGGTGACAAGATTTATGTTACAGGTTTTGGAGCTTATTATGGTGATAACCCATGGGGTGTACTTGATACCAAGACTAATACATACACACAGATTGGTCATGCTTCGTCTATTACTTTGGGCAATGGTGTAATTTATGCTGCTAATAGTGCAACAGATTGGAAAACGTATGCTGTCTCAACCACACTCTTCACCTATACTATAGCAGACGGCAAGGAAAATACTTCTTATTTCCAAAATGTACCAGCAGCCATCAACTCAAATACCGTATATAGTGTAAGCTATAACAAGTATAATCAGCATGTATACTTCATCACATCAGACTACGTGAATGATGGAATCGTTTACGAATTTGATGAGAAAGGTGCATTTGTTCGTCAGTTCTCTGCCGGTGGTGTCAATTCACATGGCATCTGTTTCTTGAATTAATCTATTCTGTCGAAAGAATTTATTCAATATATTGTCATTTGACAAACTAACAAGTTAACATTTTAACAAGATATTCCTCGATGAAACAGATTTGGAATATACTATTGTTAGCTGTCGTATTGCTTTGTTCTTGTGGTGGTAAGAATACTGCCCCCCAGGAACAGGGCGATACGATTTCGCTTCAATATGCCCGTCATCTTACGCTTGTTAAGTATGACGGATATACATTAGCTAATTTAACTGATCCATGGCGTCAAGGCAAGTTGCTTCATCAGTATGCGTTGGTGCCCCAAGGCAAAAAGGGAGATGCACTGGTATCCACTCTAGAAGCTAAGAAATATACAGTAGTGCGAACACCGGTAAAACGAAGCATTGTCTTTACGACCACCCATTGTTCGCTTCTTACCGATCTTGGCGCTCAGCAGGCTATTACGGGGGTGTGTGATTTGAAATACATCAATATACCTTGGATACAAAAAGCAGTAAAAGCAAGAAGGTTGGCAGATTGTGGTGATGGAATGAACGCTGATGTTGAGAAGATTATCGATGCCAAGCCACAAGTCTTACTCTTATCGCCTTTCGAAAATAGTGGTGGATATGGCAAGTTAGAGGAAATTCATATCCCCCTTATAGAGTGTGCTGAATATATGGAAACCTCGTCATTGGGTAGAGCCGAATGGATGAAATTTTATGGTTTACTTTATGGTAAGGAGAAAGAAGCAAATGCTTTATTTACAGCTATAGTACATGAATATCAACGGCTAAAGGCCTTGGCTATGTCTACCAAAAAACGTCCGGTAGTTATTACAGAGCGCAAGACAGGATCTGTATGGTATGTACCAGGTGGTGGTAGTACTACAGCAGCTACTATTAAGGATGCCGGTGGACAGTATGCCTTTGCCGACAATAAAAGTCAGGGATCATTGAGTTTGTCATTTGAGAAAGTACTTGATAAGGCTGGTCAGGCTGATATCTGGTTTTTCAAGTATAATGACCATCCAGCCAATATGCAGGAGCTATTGGCAGAATACCATGGCTATAGTCAGTTGAAAGCTTTTCAGAACAGACAAGTTTTTGGTGCCAATTGTACGGTAGTACCATTTTTTGAGGAATCAGGTTTTCATCCAGAGTATGTATTACGTGATATGATTATTATTCTCCATCCGGAATTAAAAATTGGTACTTTGAAATACTATCATCGTCTGAAATAAGTTATTTACATATATGAGCAGACGAAGTATCATCGCATTAAGTTTATTAGTAGCAGGCATTATAGTTCTGTTTTGGGTCAATTTGTTAGTGGGCAGTGTAGATATCCCTGTTCGCGATATGTCCGCCATTCTTACAGGCAATGGTGGAGTGAAAGATTCATGGCGTTTCATCGTCATGGAGTCCCGTTTGCCCCAAGCGATGACAGCTCTTCTTAGTGGAGCAGCATTGGCCGTTAGCGGTTTGCTGCTTCAGACAGCTTTTCACAATCCTCTAGCAGGTCCTGATGTCTTTGGCATTAACAGTGGAGCCGGTCTGGGTGTAGCTTTGGTGATGCTTGCTTTTGGTGGAAGCATTGCAGTAGCAACCGTTTCTATTTCTGGTTTTATGGCTGTTATGCTGGCTGCCTTAGCCGGTGCGATGGTAGTTACAGCTATCATCTTTGTTTGTTCTTCTATCGTCAAAGATCATGTACTGCTTCTCATCATCGGTATTATGATAGGCTATCTGGCCAGTTCGGTTGTCTCCCTTCTTAATTTTTTTGCTACAGAAGAAGGAGTTAAATCGTATATGGTATGGGGTATGGGTAATTTTGGAGGTGTATCTATGTCTCAGATGCCATACTTTGCCCTGACGGTTATATTGGGTTTAGCTTTGAGTATTGTGCTTGTAAAGCCCCTTAATATTCTCTTGTTAGGTGAGAACTACGCACGTAACCTAGGCATCAACATCCGTTTTGTTCGTAATCTACTCCTTCTTGATACAGGTTTACTTACAGCTGTAGTAACCGCTTTTTGTGGACCAATCGCCTTTATTGGTCTGGCTGTTCCTAATATAGCCCGAATGCTTTTGGTAACCGACAATCATCGTATACTCATTCCTGGGACCATGCTGGCAGGATCAGCCATCGCTTTGCTCTGCAATGCCCTCTGCTGTCTTCCAGGTGAAATGAGTATTATTCCGCTCAATGCTGTTACTCCAATCATGGGTGCCCCTGTTATCGTGTATGTCATTTTTAAGGCTAGACGATAATTTTTACTTGTCTTTTATTTTTGTGTTACGAAAATGCAGTATATTTGTACGGTAATATGTATTCGGAGTAGCGAATAATAAGATATTGATAACTGCGACAAATGGGAGTATTGCATAATTTTCTCAAGCATATTTTTCTTACTCCACCACGTAGCAAGAATGTAGCTTTGGTTCTTGGTGGAGGAGGAGCACGAGGTTTCGCTCATATCGGTGCTATAGAGGCCCTTTTAGAGCGAGGATATACGATACATGCCGTATCGGGAACATCCATGGGTGCGCTAGTAGGAGGTTTTTTCGCGGCTGGTAAACTGCAGGAACTTAAATCTATCATTTTGGATATGAGCAAGACTGAAATGATGTCACTCATGGATGTATCGTTGGGACTTGACCATGTCTTTTCAGGTGAAAAACTGATGAATCTCTTTGATGAAATAATAGGCGTAGCGCGCATTGAATATCTTCCCATCAAGTTTTGTTGTTCGGCATCCGATCTGGTAACAGGTAAAGAATATGTATTTCGTGAAGGTATGCTTAAGACAGCTATCCGAGCCAGCATCTCTATCCCCTGCATTTTCAAGCCTGTTACTTTAGGCGACAAGATACTGGTAGATGGTAGTGTGCATAATACCCTGCCTCTTAATCGGGTGGAGCGAACTAAAGATGATATTCTAGTGGCTATTAATGTGTCAGCCCCTGAAGAAGAGCCATTTTCGCTTTATGCGCATAAAGATCCGAAATCGCAAGGAGATATTAAGAAGATTGTGAAACGTATCTTTCCATTTCTTAAGATTAACTATTCTGACAATACGTTTAATATGGCTTGGAGAGTCTCTCGCATGTCAATAGCTAATAATACTCAGATGGCTATGCAACTTACACCTCCTGATATTTGCGTAGAGATGGCAATGGATAAATTTAGCATATTTGATTTCGATAAAAGCCATCAGATTGTAGATTATGGTTATCGGGAGATGAATCGTATGCTTGATCAGTATGAAATGCATATATAAAAGAATATAAGACTATGGAAATTGGACAGAAATTACCTGAAATCCTGGGAATAGATCAGGATGGAAAAGAGTGGAAAACCAGTGATTTGGCTGGAAAGAAAATCGTACTTTACTTCTATCCCAAAGACTCAACCCCGGGATGTACCAATGAGGCTTGTAACTTACGTGATAACTATGAGCGATTTCTAGCTTTAGGTTATGTCGTACTTGGTGTAAGCATTCAAGATGCTAAGTCGCATAAGAAATTTATTGAAAAATATAACCTGCCATTCCCATTGCTTTGCGATACCGAAAAGAAATTGGTAGAAGAGATGGGGGTATGGGGCGAAAAGAAAATGGCTGGTCGTACTTATATGGGAACCTTCCGTACCACTTTTATTGCTGATGAAGAAGGTACAATCATTCAGATATTCGGCCCTAAGCAGATTAAGGTAAAGGAGCATGCTGAGCAAATCTTGAAGTAAACAGAAAATCTTCCTGTGAGGTGTTTTCTGTCATTTTACCCCATGAGTTTCTCAAGCTGCTTCTCGCTAGCATCGGGTAACAACTGATGTAGATGCTCCTTGATTCGTTCATACGATTCTTCTGGCGAACAGTCGCATTCACAGGCACTTTTGCCAAAGAGATCTTCGGGTGTATTGAGTAATGCCCATCCCCATCCATATTCGCGATTGTGTTTGTCAAGAGGATATACAAAGTCTTCGGTAACAATATAAGTAGCCATCTGCAAACGGGTAATGTAACTGTCAAATCGAGATCGCATCTTTGGTCCAGTAAACCCACAAGCAGCACGTAATTCTCGAGTTATCATACTACCCGAATTCTTGAGTACATCAAGTATAGCGCTTTCTATGGACTCGTAATCAGGTCTAGGGTTCTTACTTCTTCGATAATTACAGAAATCTGGCCACCATTCACGGCTGATAAAACCAGCTTTCTTATTGAAGAATTTACCATATACGCATGGGCTATCTGTAACAATCTGTCCTTTCCACTTCCACAGCGGCCAATCCCATCCACCTTCAGGAAAGGTGATGTATCGACAGTCTTCGTCAACGATGTCTTCGGCAGAAAAACCATCGATACCACTATCGAGCAATGGCAGAAATCCGATTTGCTGTATCAGTTCCATCATCTGTGGAGCGTTATATATTTTAGGAAAATTCATATCTTATTCCTTTCTTATCTTAGTGTAAAGTTACTTTTTCATCCATTTTTGACGTTCCGATTCATCCATTTTCTCGATGGCATAGCGAAGAGTCGTGCGAGGCATGGTGTGGGCATGCAATTCTAGAAAAGAACGAAGCAAGTCTATGCTTACGCGCTTGCCCATTTCACGAAGCATCCAGCCTACTGCCTTGTGCATCAAATCGTGTGGATGATGCAGGTGTATTTCGGCATAGCGTAGACACCATGAAGGATCGCCCTTAGCGCTTGTCTTCCAACTACAGACGATGCTCATGCGCTGGCGCCAAAGATTATCGCTATATGCTAGATGGTCTACGATGGCTTGTTTGCCGGCTAAGGTTGTAAGTTTGTCAGAAGAACAGGATTTGCCATCAATCTCTTCTTGTGTAAGATGGGTCGGCAGTAACAGCCAGGAACCCAGTATTTTTGGTGCAGATAGGTCTACCAAATCCCAGTTGTTAGCTTGATGGGCATACTGTAGATATGTCTTTACGATGGCATCACGCTTAGCCATGGCAGCTTCATCATTGACAAGTCGTTTGGTAGAGAGCCGTTCAAATTGAGCTACCATGATGAGTAGTCCACAAAGCCGTACTTCGTGCCAAGGTGAAAGTAACAGTTTGTGGATTTCCTGAAGCTGAAAATCAGGATCAGCTTGTTTTACTATAGCGCGTGTCTGTGGTACTTTCAGCCCTAGAAATCGGTCACCTTCACCATATTCTCCCGGACCGGTTTTGAAGAAACGCATGAGCAGTTCTCGCTGACTGTCATTCTGCTGAAGCGTTAAGACATGTATAATTTCCTTGGCTGTATGCATCATTTTTGTAACTTAATTTTAAATTGCGATGTTTCTCGTATTGCTTAATCACTGAAATTTTGATCGAGAATAATATGGAAATGATAGTCTCGATAGTCGTTCTGAAGTGAGGCTATAAACTGATCACGAAGCGCCTCGGCATCTTTAACCTTGTATTCGGGCATTATATCGAAGGTAATAGTCTTGGTATCAAAGTCGACGAAGAAACCATGAGCAGAGTAGATACCATCAGTATTAAATGCACGTTTCATAATATCGTTCTGCATGCGGGCAACTTTAGTTTCTCCTGTGTTTACTGCATAGATACCCACGGTAGCGATGATGCCAAATTTCTCGTGTAAGCGTTCTGCGATGCTTCGTTCTAAAAAGTGAATTTCAGAAGCTGTAGTCGTATCGAGTACATTTACGTGGAGCGATCCGATGGTAGTATCGGGCCCATAAGTGTGTAGTATTAAGTCAAACACTCCATGTACACCTTTGAAAGTCATGACTTCGTCTTTTATCTCTTGGATATATTCGTTAGAGATACGACTACCGAGGAGCTCGTTGATAGGTGATTTGAGCATATCTATGCCACTCTTGATAATAATGATAGAGATAAGTGTGCCTAAGTAACCATCGATAGAAACATTCCAGAGCAACATAATAATAGCAGAAATAAGAGTAGAGAGTGTGATAATGGCATCGAATAGGGCATCGCTTCCACTTGCAATAAGAGAATCACTCTTTAGCATCTTGCCTTTACTCTTAACATATCGGCCTAATATAAGTTTCACCACAATAGATACAATAATGATAATGAGCGTAAAGTTGGTATAATTGGGTACTGTGGGATGAAAAATCTTTTTAGTTGACTCTACGAGTGAACTGAAACCGGCAACAAGCACAATTATCGAAATGATGATAGCAGAAAAATATTCCACTCGACCATGTCCGAAGGGGTGCATACGATCAGCTGGGCGCTCCGAGAGTTTTGTGCCGATAATTGTGATAGCAGAAGAGAGGGCATCGCTAAAATTGTTGACAGCATCCATGATAATGGCAATGGAGCTGGCAAAGATACCTACTACAGCCTTAAAGGCTGCAAGAAACATATTGGCAATAATGCCAACAATACTGGTGCGAATAATTTCCTGGTTTCTATCCATGATTTGAATATATTTTTATCGTATATGGTTTGTTTTATCTGCAAAGATAAGTAAAATTAAGTATCTGTAGTTGAAAAGCTGTGTTTTATTATTCTTCATGCGATATTTATAGCTATAATTACACAAGTGCATGATTTAACTTATCGTTGACGATGTATTGTTAATAAATCTTTCGAATTTCTATCATCGCTTACGATGTTAGTTAATGAATTATAAACTGCATTTGTTATCGCTTGCGATATTAATAATAGTTTTTATATTTGCAACGTAAATACGAACAAATATTGAAAAAACAAGAAAAAAATATATCTTATGGGTTCATTTTATGATTATAAGGCATTGACCAGCAATGGTAAGGAATACGATTTCAAGGAGTTAGAAGGTAAGGTTATTCTTATCGTTAATACAGCCAGCAAGTGTGGATTCACACCACAGTTTGAGGGATTGGAAGCTCTTAACCAAAAATATAAGGATAGAGGTTTGGTGATTATCGGTTTTCCATGCAATCAGTTTGGTCATCAGGATCCAGGAAGTGATGCCGAAATCAGTGGCTTTTGCAAGTTGAATTATGGAGTGTCTTTCCAGATGATGAAGAAAGTGGATGTAAATGGCGAAAATGCCCATCCTATTTTCAAGTATTTGAAAAAACAAGCAGGTGGATTTATAACAAGTGCAATCAAATGGAACTTTACCAAATTCTTGATTTCGCGTGATGGTAAGAAAATAGAGCGTTATTCACCTATTACCAAGCCGGAAAAATTAGAAAAGGATATCGAGGCATTGTTGGGATAACTATTTACTGTATTATTATATGAAGTGATGGGGGAACAGTCATTTAGGCTGTTCCCCCTTTTTAATTTTTAACGTATCCTCTTTTTGTTCCTATTATCAGACCGTGTAATAGGATAGATTAATAATTTTCTGCAGAAATTTCAAAATAGCTTTTAGGATGGTTACATGTAGGACAAACTTCTGGAGCCTTTTTTCCAATAACGATATGTCCACAGTTGCGACATTTCCAGATACGGTCATCATCACGTGAGAAGACGATGCCCTCTTCGATATTCTGGAGTAGTTTTTTGTAGCGTTCCTCATGATGTTTCTCAATGGCTGCAACTAAACGGAATTTGGAAGCAATTTCAGTGAAACCTTCCTCTTCAGCTTCTTTTGCCATGCGATCATACATATCAGTCCACTCATAGTTTTCCCCTTCAGCAGCAGCTTTCAGGTTGCTCATAGTGTCTCGAATAGCACCACCCTCTAGATATTTAAACCACAACTTAGCATGTTCTTTTTCATTCGTAGCGGTTTCTTCGAAAATGGCAGCAATCTGCTCATAGCCATCTTTCTTAGCCTTGCTGGCAAAGTAAGTGTACTTATTTCGTGCTTGACTCTCTCCTGCAAAAGCTTCTAGCAGGTTTTTTTCTGTTTTTGTACCTTTTAGTTCTTTCATCTTGTTTCTAAATTAATGTGTTGTGATATAAAATGGATTAATTAGCAGGTTCCCAGCGATTTTACCTGCATTCAGAGGAGTTCCTGCTTTTTTCATAGTTTCTAAAACGATGTCTTTTGATGTCATAGATAATTATTTTTAGGTGTTAGACTTAATTATTATACTTTCTGGTAAAAGATATACCTCTTATGAAGAGATAGAGTATATTTCAGTTTTGTATATTGCAAATATAAGATTAATTGTTATTTTTTGCAAGGAAAAAGAAGAATTTGTACCTATGTGTATGGTTTTCGTGCATTTAATTAGAATTTTATTGACAAGAACCCTCTTGAGGTTTGCGTATTTGAAATAGTCAGAATAGAAGGCCTCAAATACACGAATTATGAAACGTTTTTGTATCTATCTGAATACCAGCGTGTTACAATTTTCTCGCTTCGTTGGTTTAATAAATGGGCGCCAAAACCCCAGTTCCTAAGGGTCGAAAGCTAAGACTTTATCCGCTAAACTCTATGACCTTATCGCATCAACCCTAAGGTTTCGACCCTTAGGACCTGGGGTTTTGGCGGGAGAGAGGATCGAGGGGAAGAAAAAAGACCAAACAGGCAGATCAAAAGTTGAATATTTTGAGCTAGATGACGATTTCAGATGGTACTGTTTTTTTGATATATTATTTGACATTATAATGCATACATGCCATGGCGATAACGTAGATGGTATAAATCTAACGTGAAGGATAAGCTATTCAACAATAGGCAGAATTTTGCAGAAAAATGGATCTTTTTTCTTTATTTCGTGAAAATTAATTAATTTTGTATGTGCAAGGCATAACTCATCAGAAAGTGGATGATTAATTGAATCAAAGTTGTTCTCGAAAACAAGAAAAGAGCAAACAAGTGGTTATCCGAGCAACTGGAGTGAGCTCTGACAACCGTAAGTAAATGGTACACCAATTACAGCCAACCACTTATGGAGACATTTGTCAAAATTGCAGAACTCCTTGAAGTAGATATAAACGAATTGTTGAGGATAGAAAAGAAATGAGAACTTTTGGATATGGCGGATTTAAAGAAAATGAATCCACCTTTGCAAGAGAACTTATAAATACAAACAAATGAATACAGATAAATCGGTTAATATATTGGACAAGGATTATATCCAGTGGATAAAAGATTTGAGCAATCGTTACCATCGCAGTCAGATAAAAGCAGCTGTGAAGGTTAATAGGGAAATGCTTCGTTTCTATTGGGAACTGGGCAAGGACATTGTAACCTTGAAGGCAAAAAGTCGTTGGGGAAGCAGATTTATGAAAAATCTGAGCAGAGATCTAAAGAACTTGAATCCAAAAGCAACTTGTTTTTCCGGGATTAACCTTCTGTATATGAAGAATTTCTATTTGCTATACCAGTCATTTGTGGGAATCACTCCCCAAATTGGGGAGCAAAATAATGGCAGTACAAATACTCCTCAATTTGAGGAGCAAATTACTCAGCAAGTTGTTGAGATAATAAATCAAGATTATTTTCTACACCTTGGGGACCTTTGTTTATCAAACGGTAGTGAACGGATGGAGAAGGAGTATGTTACTCAACTTCCTTGATGCAGATTTTTATGAGCGTCAGGGCAAGGTATTAACCAATTTTGAGAAAACATTGCTAACGAAGACGAGTGACTTGGCTGAACGTATGTGCCTCTTGCAAAAGGAATTGTAGGAAACAAAACGTTTAAGGTGAACGATATTAATAATCTAAAAGAAATAAATACCAATATGTCAGAACAATTCGAAGAGTTTAATGATTTCAAAGTAGCTGATGATTCAGTAGAAGTTGAAAGCATTGTGGCAAAAAATATAGTTGCTAAAGAGCTTACTGAAGTTGAACAGTACAAAGAAGAAGTACTGGATGAGATTCTTGGTATGGCAGAAAATCCTAAGGATGAACTCACTCAGTTAGTTGTAGGCTATATTCAGGCTATGGGTGATGTTGATCAAGTGAACATCTGTAGTTATGACAATGGAAATGGTGTTGCACTTGATGGTTGGGGATTCAATGGTGATGAAGACCTTGTTTCCATCGACCTCTTCCTTAGTGTCTATCAAGACCCAGAGGATGGAAAGCGTATTAATGCAAATGAACTTGACCGCCACTTCAACTGGCTTTACAGATTCTTTGAACAGTCTCAGAATGGTAAGGTGCTTGGCAAAATACATGATACCAAGAGTGAACTGTATCAAGTTGCAGACCTTATCCATAGCACCGAGAAAATAGACCGTATCCGTCTGTTCCTTTTGACTAACGCCATTGCTCCAGCTAACTACGAGAAGGAGACAGCAGAACTTGAGGAAGGTACTTCGTGCGAATACATCATTTGGGATGCCAAGCGCGTTATGCGGCAAAACAACATCATTTCTGGCAAAGACCCAATTGTTGTTGACTTTGATGCAGATTACAATAATCCTCTTCCTTGTATTCAGATGCCAGATGTCTCAGAGAACGTGTCTTGTTATCTGTGTGTCATTCCAGGAACTATACTTTCTCAGATTTACCATAAATACCACCAGCAGATTCTTGAACAGAATGTTCGCACCTTCCTTCAGTTCAAGGGTGCAAGCAACAAGGGCATCCGTGACACGATGATTGGTCATAAAGCAACTGCCGCTGAAAAGCGTAAGGGAATTTTCGATTTTGACCCAGAACCAGATATGTTCTTCGCATACAACAACGGAATCTCTACAACGGCTGCAGAAATTACCATTCGCAAGGGTGAGAATGGAATGGAAATCACTCGCATCAAAGACTGGCAAATTGTAAATGGAGGTCAGACAACTGCCAGCATCCATGCTGTATTCAACATGAAAGGAGTGAACATTAGCAGACTTTCCAAGGTGTTTGTCAGTATGAAAGTGTCTGTTATCAAAGACAAAGAGATGCAGGGCACAATTGTACAGAAGATTTCGAGGTTCGCCAATACTCAGTCTGCTGTCAAGAAGTCAGACTTCAATATCAACGAACCATTCCTCGTTGACATTGAGAATCAGTCACGCCAGGAATGGACAAAGACTCCGACTGGCAAACCTGTTAGCAAATGGTTCTTTGAGCGTACCCGAGGGCAGTATCTTGACAAAGCCAAGCGCAACAATTCCGCAGCAGCTGAACGTGAATTCTATGCCGAATATCCTAAAAACCAGATGTTCGACAAAACACTTCTTTCCAAGTTCATGATGGCTTGGATGGAGTATCCAGCCAGCGTCTGCAAAGGAGGAGAGAATAACTATGCCGTATTCTTCAATCGTATGAAGGCTCTCGGACTCAAGTTTGATGCTAACGTGTTTCACCGCACCATCGCCAAAGGTATTCTTTTCAAAGCGATAGATGCCTATTATGGAAAGGATGGTATAGCACTACCTGGCTATAAGTCAAACATGGTAGCTTATACACTTTCTGCACTTGGTTTCCTCTCTGGTAAAAAGCTTGATCTCGTATCGATATGGAACGAGCAAAATGTGATGAATCCTGCTGTTCAGAACAATATGACCATTGACTTGTACAGCGTTTATGCCAAACTTATAAATGGTCAGCAACATATCTCATACAAAGTCAAGGAACAATACACTACAACCGAAGGACGTAAACGCAATCGTTTCGTAAGTGTTGACATTCCTAAGGAAGACCTTGAGAAGCTGAAGCAAACCACTCTATACAGGGTACTTGAATTTGTGAAGAAGATAGAACCTGTTATTTGGAATCATATTGTCAATGTTGACGAAGGCACCAATATCAATGAGTGGACAAAAGCCACACGCTGCTGGGATGCCTTAAAGACAAAACTCAACAATCAAGGTTCCACATCAGCCCTTCCTAAAGATGTTCTTGCCGCATCAAGCGACCAAGAAACAGAAATCAACGAGGCACAACAGGCTGTCATCACACAGGCTGGTGATATTGATGCTGACGTATGGTTCAGCATCAACAAGTGGGGTAAGGAACATGATGGGCTGACGCCTGTAGAAGTTTCGTTCATCGGCAATTTCGCATATATGATAAAGCGCAAACGTTCTTATACCTATAAACAAGCAAAATGGGCGCTTGCTATCTATGAAAAGGCAGAAAGGCTTGGGTGGCAAGAATAAGTCAATGTGAATATGATATATGAAGATATCGATAAAGAAGTAGAATGTGTCGAGGCGTTTTCCGGACCTCAGATTCAGTTCTCACATATAGAGGCTGATAATAGAGGTTTGCGTCCATACCAACAGCAGATGAAAGAGGATGTCTATACTCTATGGGACAAAATGGACAATCTCATGATTCAGATGCCTACCGGTACGGGTAAAACAATAGTGTTCACTTCTGTAGTTCGTGATATTCAACGTTGGTGCAAGGCGCATCATCAAGATTCTAAGATTCTAATAATTGCCCATCGTAAAGAACTTATCACGCAAGCAAGTAGCAAACTTAGTGATATTCCTCATGGTATCATTATGAGCGGAACGAAACAAGAAATGCATCACATGGTTCAAGTAGCCAGCATTCAAACGTTTATGTCCTGTCGCAACTACGAAACAATGCGTCATTATCGTTTCGACTTTATTATCATTGACGAAGCCCATCATAGCATAGCATCAGGATATCAGAAATTGTGGGAGATGTATCCACATTCAAAGAAATTGGGTGTGACTGCTACTCCATGGCGTATGAATCATTGTGGTTTTCGTTCACTTTATTCAGATATAGTGTTATCTAAACCGATAGAATGGTTCGTAAACGAGCATTATTTGAGTAATTACGACTATATTAGCATTCGTCGTAATTCAGAAACCCAAAGAGCAGTCAATTCCATTGACCGTTATGGTGTGGATGGCGACTATTTGGAAGCCGAGTTGAGTAATGTGTTCGACTGCGACCATATCCGTGCGGAACTGTATAAAAGCTACAAGAAATTTGCAGAAGGCAAGAAAGGTATCATTTATGCCATTGACAGACGACATGCTGCAAATATCCAGGACCTTTATGCTTCTCATGGAGTTAGCATACGTATGATCGATGGCACCACACCTGCTGACGAACGGCAAAGCATCATAGATGACTTTAAGGCTGGGATTGTGAGTGTGATTGTCAACGTAAATATCTTCTCTGAGGGCTTTGACTGCCCTGATATTGAATTCATACAATTGGCTCGACCAACGCGTTCTCTTACGATGTATCTCCAGCAGGTTGGTCGGGGCTTGCGTATATCTGAAGGAAAGGAGAAAAGCCTTATCCTTGATAACGTTGGTTTATATAATCGCTTTGGAACTCCGATGGCAAACCGTCATTGGCGGCATCATTTCAATGGTAGTGAGACACGAGGCGAAGATGGGTGGAATGATGGAGGACTTCTCACCAAGGACATCGACATCTATGACCGTGAACCTGATTATTCGGAAGGTAATGAGGAAATGGAGGTAGTGGAGCATGCTGAAGGAAAAAAGCAAATACGTTCCTCGGAATCGGAAGACACCGAACAAAGTATCGGAGAGTACAATGTATTCCGTGACCGCAAAACAGGGCTATATGGCGTGTGTGACCGTCGGAATCGAACAATCGTCCCTCCTATATATGAAGATATGCATCCCTATTTCAAAGGCTATATTCCTTTCAAGCATAATGGAAAATGGGGAATTATGCTTAAAAATGGTACTATTAAGGTAAAGCCTAAGTACTATTATATTGGTCCTTTCATCGAAGGGGTTGCAGAAATAAAAAATACAGAATATTCACCAAGTTACCATATCAATGGTAAGCTCGAAAAAATAGATTAAATAATGACAAAAGAATCAGAAAATAAGTTCCTTATGGTTGATCTGTTTGCAGGATGCGGTGGACTTAGTCTAGGCTTAGAACAAGCAGGCTTTACTCCGTGGTTTGTAAACGAAATCATGGAACCATTCTGCAATACATATAAAAAAAATCATGATTTATCAGACGAGCATTATTTCGTAGGAGATATAAAAGAACTTAATCACAGAATTGAGGACTATAAAGATTATCTTACTGGCATTACACTTGTCTGTGGAGGACCTCCATGTCAAGGCTTTTCAATGGCAAATAGACAAAGAATTCTTGATGATCCTCGGAATCAATTGTATAAGGCTTATCTCACCTTTTTGGGTAAGGTGCGCCCAAGATTCTTTATTATGGAAAATGTCAAGGGAATGGCTAATAAGATATCTGAGATCAAGGATAATTTCAGAGAATTTCTGGGTGAAGAATATATATTCGATTATAAGCTTTTGCGAGCTCAGGATTATGGTGTGCCACAAAACAGAGAACGTTTTATTATGATAGGCAACCGAATGGGCATAGACCCTCAATTGATATTTGAAGAAATTTTCAAACAAAAGCGTGCTCCTTTTGTTTTAAAGGATGTATTAGAGGGCTTGCCTCATCTTGAGTCTCGTAAACAAATCGGAAAGAATGAAGATAATGAACGTTCTGGATTTACCGTTCGGGATTTTAACTATCCAGATACAGACTTTTATCACTTTATAAATGGCAATCGTATAATTACAAAATTATATAATCATAAGAATCGATATAATAATCCAAGAGATATTGAAATCTTTAGAAGGCTTCCTCAAGGAGCTAATTCTTTGCATGAGTCTATTTCAGATATCATGCCCTATACACGAAGGAATGCCATTTTTAAAGATAAATATTTTAAATTGGACGAAACTCAAATATGCAAAACAATTACTTCTCATATGAAGTTTGATTGTAATATGTATATTCATCCTTGGGAAGCAAGAGGTTTGAGTCCTAGAGAAGCAGCACGTATACAAACATTTCCAGATGATTATGTATTTACAGGTGCACAAAATCTTTGGTATGCTCAAATAGGTAATGCTGTACCAGTAAAACTTGCAAAAGCAATTGGTATAGGAATAATGAAATTTATAAAATAATGAAACACTTAGAGTTATTTGCTGGTATAGGTGGATTTAGGCAAGCCATTGATTTAGTATGTCATGACCATGGCATACAATCTAAGTGTGTCGGTTTTTCAGAGATAGATCCAAAAGCTCACAAGACCTATTGCGTCAATTATGATACAGACAAGGAGATAGATATGGGAGATATTGTGGCATTTACTTCTAATGTTCATAATATAAAAAATCTTCCTGATTTTGATCTTTTGACAGGTGGTTTTCCTTGCCAAACATTTAGTATGATGGGAGAACAATCTGGTTTCCAGGAAGAACGTGGCCAAATGTTCTTCCGTATAATGGATATTATTAAAGAAAAAAGACCTCAATACGTATTACTTGAGAATGTTAAAAATCTCATGAATCATGATAAGGGTAATACCATTCGGAAGATTTTAGAGGAACTTCGAAGCGCAGGCTATTCTGTCCAATTTGACGTATTCAATACTAATGACTTTGGTTTGCCTCAGACAAGAAATAGAACTCTTATTTTTGCAAAACGCGATAAAAGAAAGAATTTTGAATTTACGAGTGAGTTGGTAAAACAATCTTTTAATGAATTGAACAAAAAAAGATGTTCACTAAAATTCTATGAGTCAACGATAGATGTTTTAGAAAAAGAAGTTGATTCCAAGTTCTATTTATCAGATAGAATTAAGCCAACAATATTGAGTGATGGTTCCGCTGGCTTTAAGTCAAATTCAGAAATAGACAAAATAATAGCGCGGCCGTTGACGGCATCAATGCATAAGATGCATAGGGCTTGTCAAGATAATTATTTCAGCGATATGTATATACAAAGTCACGGTACTATCAGACCTTCCACATGGATGACGAAGGATGAACTGGCTCAGATTCCTATTCGAAAATTGACGCCAGAAGAGTCGTTTAAGTTACAAGGGTTTCCTGCTGAATATGCAACGAACGGTAGAATGCATGGAGTTGCAAATGGTTCATTATATAAGCAGGCAGGTAATGCTGTAAGTGTTAATACTATTTATGCAGTTCTTCATTATTTGTTAGTAAGCAAAATTCTAGTAGTATGACTATCATTAAGTATATTAAGCGTCAAGATTGCGGCTGGAAGCAAGCTCCTGGTTGTTCTGGTGAGACAAGCATAAACTTGTCTCGCGAAATCTTTGAGTTCCTTAGCCTTGGTATGGTTGATGGTGGTGAGGTTTGCGGAATTACAATGCGAATCTATAAGGATGACTTTGTTAATGCGCTAGATTTTATCCAAAGTCAATTGCCTTTGTACCGTAGTACCTCGCGAAAAAGTGACTTAATACAAGATAACTCCCCTATCTTTATGAAATTAAAAAGTGCCATAAATTTGTTTTTCCATGAAAATGAATACGTAGACTATACAGTAGACTTATATTGCAGAAAAGATGGAAGATTTTACCTTAAGGGGCTTAAACAAAATGGATTTAGTATACGCGATTATTTAGTGGAAATGAGTAGTGCTCTTGTTTTTTCAGATAGTTTAGATGGTTTCATCATGCGATTAGAATCAGGAGTGTCAAAAGGAGAATTAGATTATAAACTTGATAATACAAATACATTATGATAAGATTATACAAAGAATACGCAATTGGCGTAAAAAAATTATCTGAAGCCGATTTAGGCTGGGAGACTTCTTCCAGCAGTCAAACTCATATAGGATTGTCAGAGCAAGTATTTAAGTTCTTATCTAATACCCTTGAACAGAGAGATGGTATAATGATATATAATAGATCATGTTCATTTGTTGAATGTGCATTCAGCAAGATTGGGAAAAAAAGAAGCACAAAAATTGATTCAACCACCTCCAATCCTGTTAAATCTGTTGTAAAACAAATAAGAAATATTGCTTCGAATAAAGATAAAGAATGGGTTCTTGTGTGGTTCGCATTAGAAAACCAAATTCCTGTTTTTTGGCTAGTTAATGATAATTCTGACGATTATTCATTAATAAAAGAAATTACTGGACTTAATTTCCAGATGAAGGTATTCAACTCTTCAAAAGATGAATATTTTAAGCTATTATCCATTATTCGAACAATTTCAAAGTTGGATAATATAGTCTCTCAAAAGTATACAAATGACGATGATAATATTTTAATAGCTGTTTCTGATGAACATCGGACATTCGTTCATCTAACCTTGGATTACTTCCGGGCAAAAGGCCAATTGGACATTCTTTCTGATTATTTCAATACTAAAGAGAACAATATGCCAATTAAGCTATTTAAGGAGGGTAGGTTCAATTTGTTAAATATGTTTATGTATGCAACTATTGAAGAATTAGATAAACGTAATTCTACAGATAATGGCCGGAGATGGTATTCCGATGCTTTTCCTATCAAAGGCAGAGACTGCTATCTTTATGTTGATTGGTACCCAGGAAAAAATAAAAATGGGAACGATGAACAGTTAATGATACCTGATTTTATTAATTTGGTACATGATTGTTATGGTAGTAAATATGTTTATAGGAATTCTCAAGGGACTCACGAATTATGGTTAGTTAATAAACCTGAATCATTTTTTGTTGACAGTGACAAGGGGAATATGGAGATCAAATCTGATGTTTCAAAGTTTAAACATCTGTTAGAGTATTTTTGTTCTCATTTACAATATATTGTAACAGAGGATAAATCTGTTCCTGGGTACAATGAGTATTTAAAAAAATATATAGATTCTGGCACATTTAGAAAATCAGGACAAGGATATAAACCAGGACAGAAAATACAACAACAAATAACTGCCTGGGAACAGTACAATGCTGGTGTTGTATGCATCGCCGTATATGGTACTAGTTTTAAAAGTTATTCTACATACTTGCATTGGAAGGGAACTGGACATAATATTTCTGCTAACTGGGATGGTGATACGATTTCTTCTCTTCAATTGGTAGAATTTAAGGGTAATTCTAAATGGGAAGAGCAACCTGTTAAATTCTCCCTTGATGAATTAGGACTTTATGATGACAACGAACCCAATGAAAATGTGAGGATTATGTTTGATGCTTTTGTTGATATGCTTAAAAAATCTGACGAAATTGTAGATGTTGATAGTATTACTCAGATTCCTTTCAGTCTGTCCGCCATTATTGATAGTATTAAGAATACAGGTCTTCTCTATGATGATAAACTCATTCAACGTTATGCATGTTCGCTGATGACAAAACCATTCGTGATACTGAGTGGTTTGGCCGGTTCAGGTAAAACACAGTTGGCGTTAGCTTTTGCTCGTACTATTAGCGAAAATGTGGATCAACAGCTTTGTGTGGTTCCTGTTGGTGCTGATTGGACAAACCGAGAACCACTATTAGGCTATCCTAATGCATTAAAGCATGGTGAGTACATGCAACCTGAAAGTGGGGCGCTACAGATAATGATGCGTGCTCTACGTAATCCAAACAAGCCCTACTTCTTGGTTCTTGATGAAATGAACCTTAGCTATGTGGAACGATACTTTGCCGATTTCCTCTCTGCCCTGGAGAGCCATGAGGAAATTCCTCTTTGGGAAAAGCCTGACGAGTGTGATTCTGAAGTTCCAGCCAAAATAGCTTTGCCTAAAAATCTATTCATCGTTGGAACTATTAACGTGGACGAGACAACTTATATGTTCTCTCCTAAAGTTCTTGACCGTGCAAATGTAATAGAGTTCAAAATTTCGGAAAGTGAGATGGATATATTCTTGAAGCAGGATATGAATATCGATATACATGCAGCTGATGGATTATGCGCAAATATGGGGCAGGACTTTGTTGAGAAATCTACCAAGAAGGATACAGAGAGCAGCGAGTTGGCACAGAAGACGTTGATAGAGTTCTTTAAGGTATTAAAGAGAGTAAATGCAGAATTTGGCTATCGCTCTGCAACTGAGATATACCGTTTTATTGCCAATGCCAAAACGTCTGCTCCAAATCTGACAGAGGATGAAATACTGGATGCTGCCATCGTGCAAAAACTGCTACCCAAATTGCATGGCAGTCGCAAGAAACTGGAGCCTGCGTTGAAGGCTCTTTGGGGATTGTCTATGCAGAATGAACATACTACTGAGGCTATCACTCGCGATAATTTGGTATATGCAAAGTTCCCAGAAGCAGCTGATAAAATCCAGCGTATGATGCAGACGGCTCTTGATAACGGATTCACAAGTTTTGCAGAAGCATAAAAGATGCAAGTAGATAAGCTAGAAATACCCGTAACAGGCGACTTTGGCGAAATAAAGTTGTGCATATATCCAGCCTCAGACAATGCAATGTTGTTTGAGGAGGAGGATGCTGTAGATTATGGCGAATCACGGTGGCAGTTGCAAGAGGGATGCTCATATGAATACGAGCTGGTGTCGAATTGTAAACATATTTATCAATTCAAAGACGAGAATGAGATTGTTCGCTTTTCTCATTCGCCACGACATCCTAATGCCGGTACATTGAAAACTGGTATCTATGTTGGTTCCTTGTCGCTTGCTATCAGAGACACAAAGATTGATTGTGAGGTTGCCAAGGTTGATATGGAGATAAAGTCTGTCAAAGCAGAATATAGAACTGACTATCGAAAGATGTTGGAGGATATTACCGCATATTATACAGACTTAGTGTTGATGCAAGGCAGTCCTGTTACGCAAAAGTTAGAAATTGATAATGAGACTCCACAGCAGACTCTTTATCAGCGATATGCCTTTGTGCGCAGCATCGTGGAAAGCCTGGCTTTTCAAGAGGCCATCAACAAGATTGTAGCAAGTCCTGTACGTAAATGGGAAGAGACCATTGTGGAGCGCAACGTGAGCAACGTAAAGCGGTTGAGTCGCAGAAACATGCATCAGATTGTATCCTCGTGCGACCGTATTCCTGTTTATAATGGCGAAGAGATGGGATTGCCTCACGGATTGAACTCTGTGCCTCGCACATTGACCGTTGCCTATAAAAAGGATACGTTGGATAATCAAGAAAACCAGTTCGTTAAGTTTGTACTGCGTTCGTTCAGTTCGTTCTGCTCGGAACTTCGTGGCAAGAAGAATGCCAATGACCGTCTGAAAGCTGAGATTGACAAGACGATGGATGTACTGAACGGCCATTTGAGTACACTCTTTTTTAAGCAGGTGTCAATGCCGTCGCAGTTGAATCTGAACAGTCCTGTGCTACAACGGAAGGAAGGCTACCGAGAAATACTTCAAGCATGGCTGATGTTTGACCTTGCAGCCAAACTGTCGTGGAAAGGAGGTGACAATGTCTATGAGGCAGGTAAGAGGAATGTGGCTGTGCTCTATGAATACTGGGTGTTCTTCAAACTTATGGAGGTTATAGGCCGAGTCTTTGATATTAATCCTGTAAGCATTAACCGACTCGTCAAGACGGATTCAGATAAGATTAATCTTGAGATTCAACAGGGAAAGATGACGATGATAGAGGGCTTGTATGATGCTGGTAGCCGTAAGTTTAATGTAAGGTTTTACTATAATCGTACATTCGCTCATACACGAGAGGATGATGAGATATACAAGGCTGGTTCGTGGACAATGAATATGCGTCCTGACTATACTCTATCGATATGGCCAGGAGAAATCAGCATGGAGCAGGCAGAACGTGAAGACTTGATTGTTCATATTCACTTTGATGCAAAATACAGAGTTAACAAGATTGACCTTGGCGAGGACGACGCTATGAGTGAAGAAGAGATTTCTGAAAACTTGCTCAACGAAAAGAAAGAACAAGAAGAAGGAATCTATAAACGTGCTGATTTGTTGAAGATGCATGCATATAAAGATGCCATTCGCAGAACTAGTGGAGCTTACATCTTATATCCTGGTACTGTGGAACGCCGATTAAAAGGTTTCCATGAAATAATACCAGGATTAGGCGCATTCTGCTTAACACCATCAAACTATGATGAAGAACTTATCTCACTGCAGGTATTCCTGTTAAAAATAGTTGAACATATGCTTGACCGCACAAGTCAGCGTGAAAGGATGTCTTATTATATTAACAATGTGTATAATACACCATCTAAAAGCGTGCGTGAGGAGTTGCCTGAACCTGCTGGAGATAATCGCGATTTCTTGCCAGATGAGACATGGGTGGTTTTAGGCTATGTGAAGAATGACAAACAGTTGGAGTGGATTCGTAAAACTGGACTATACAACTTCCGTACAGGTACGCAGAATGGCTCTATCCGTTTGAGCCGAAATCTCGTATCTAGCCGCTATTTACTCTTACATGCGCATGGTGAGAGTATTCAATTCGTACGACTAGCTGACGAAGGTCCTCGTGTTTTTCGACGTTCAGACCTGCTCAGAATGGGGTATCCTCCTTCAGAAGATGAGGAAAAGAAAAAAGATGATATTTACATCGTATATCGTTTAGAGCCTTATAATACTGAACCTGAATGGCAGCAGTATCATTGGCAAATAAGCGAAGTAACGGATAATAAAGGCAATCGTTCTGCTGTTCCTGAACCTGTGAAATTGAGTGACTTGATGCTAAAAGCCAAGAAGTAAAGTCTTATAACAATTTTCGTTTTCCATCTTATCTGTAATGCTTCTAGATGTTTACTCTTACTATATATCCAAACTATCCTCTTTTAGAAGGAAATCGAAGAGACCTATTGTCAGTATGCCATCTTCATTGCGACGTGGCATGATGTGGTCCTTCACAATGATAATCTTCTTGAAAGAGTCATTGATGTTGGTCAGTGAACGAGATTCCTGTATCTCCTTTTCTCTGTCTAGTATAGATAAAGCCGACTGCACGTAGTATTTCTTGCTTCCAAGACTGGCGATGAAGTCTACTTCAAGTTGGATGCGCACCCACTTGCCATCCTTGTCTTGCTTCTTAATTTCCACCATTCCAACGTCCACACTATAACCACGTGTGATAAGTTCGTTGTAGATGATGTTCTCCATGATGTGCGTCTCTTCCTGTTGGCGCATATCAAGGATAGCATTTCTCAAACCGATGTCCGAAAAATAATATTTTGTGAGCGTGTTGATGTATTTCTTCCCTTTTATATCGTAACGTATGGCTTTGTTCAGCAGAAATGATTCCGTCAGATAAGTAAGGTAATTTCCAATAGTCTTGTTTGTGATATTTACGTTCTTTACACTTTTGAAAGTGTTTGAAAGTTTTGTCGGATTGCATGGGGAGCCAATGGATGATGCCATGATGAGCACCAGTTCACGCATTTCATTCTTGTTTTGTACTCTATGTCTCTCAATGATGTCCGCTAGATAAACAGTTTCAAACAAGTTCTTCAGATAGCCAATCTTTTTCTGCTCAGTTTCAAATGACAGAACAAGAGGTAAACCACCATAGGTGTAGTATTCGCGCCATGCGTCTTGCTTGTCACCACCAACAGCAGAATAGAACTCAGAAAAAGATAAAGGATTCACATGTATTGTCTCACCTCTGCCACGGAACTCTGTAGGAATATCAGATGACAAGAAGTGTGAATTACTGCCTGTCACGTATGTGTCGGCATTGGCAATATGTTGGAAGCTGTTCAATACATCTACAAACTCATCCATCAATTGCACCTCATCAATGATAATATAATAAAGCTCATTGTCCTTGATTCTGTCATGGACATGATGGAACATTGCATCTGGATTTCTCAGTTCCTTGTTCATGCGGTCCTCAAGGTCAATGCGGATAATATGGTCTTCTGCCACACCTTTATCCAACAGATAGTGATAGAACAAAACATTCAGTAGATATGACTTGCCACATCTACGAATTCCTGTCACGACTTTTATAAAGCCGTTCTGCCGGCTATCTATCAGTTGTTTGAGATACCTATCTCTTTTGATTTCCTTCATATTGTTCCTAAATTCTGCCACTGTTGGCACTTTTTGGTAATGCCAAAGATAGCAAGTTTTGTTAAATCAATCAAACATTTGCGACTAAAAAATGCCAATAATGGCAATTTTTAGTCGTACTAACAGATATAACAAGTAATTTCAGTTATTATAAATGTACTTATAGTACGACCTATATTGAAAATTGGGGTTCGGGTGTAAAACGTATCATGGAGGCTTGCCAAAAGAGAGGAGTTGATGCACCAACATGGACTGTCAATGGTGGCTTTGTTGTGGTGACATTTAAGAGACCAACAAAGGGTGTCCCTCAAGGTGTCCCTCAAGATGGCACTCAAGATGGCACTCAAGGTGATACTCAAGGCTGTAATCTTGATAAATGGATAGAAAATCAAATCAGACAGAATCCTCAAATCACTACGGAGGAACTGGCAAGAAAGAGTAATAAAGGAATCGCCACTATCAAGCGTCATCTTGCCAAAATGCCACATATTCGTTATGTAGGTAGTGGTTATAGTGGGCATTGGGAAGTGCTTGACCAAGAGTAAAAATACCGTCGCGATTTGCGATAATAAAAAAGAGGTGCAGATTCATTGTCAGCACCTCTTTCTTACGATATAATTAATCTATTTTTATTTCACCTCCTCAAAAACGACTTTAACTGACTATCAATGCGTTAGCACCGGATGTTGCACACATGTCGCAAAAACGGAAACAACCATTGATAATCAACATGTTACAAAATCACTACAAAGTGACAGATTTCTCCCCAAACAACCAAAAGAAAACACAGAAAAATCACAAGATGATGATTTTTCTGTGTTTTTTCTTATAAGGGAAATAGTATTCTAATACAATCGTTGTGAGTCTAAATAATATAAGTATGGTTAACATGGTGCATTGTACAGCGCAACTCGAATGGATTTTATGAATAGATGTCCACTATGCGAGTCATTGCTCTCCACCAAGTATGAGGAAATCTTTTCTTTTTGGAAAAGCCGTGCGCAGAGATTTCATATTATAGGTCTTACACGAAGATCGTCAATTACAATAGCCTCGTTCGTTGCATAGTATCTAATTCCCGTAAAGCGCTTCAGTCGTGTTGTCTCATATACATCAGTAAAGATTG
>Ga0247611_10003281_pt1 | contig 24263 bp, 18 predicted proteins | sample 177DNAGHGhighgp2_FD_192422 | JGI IMG/M metagenome (GOLD analysis project Ga0247611, IMG submission 192422) | Sheep rumen microbial communities from Palmerston North, Manawatu-Wanganui, New Zealand - 1770 DNA GHGhigh gp2 | ecosystem: Host-associated > Mammals > Digestive system > Stomach > Rumen... | reverse complement strand
AGTACATCCTCGGGAGGATACAGGAGGCCAAGGACCGGAACGACCCTGAGCGTCGGCCATATTACGATTGCGAGGCCTATACCAGGAACGAGCTGGACCTTACCAACCCGCAGAACGCGGTCCTCGAGAAACTCCTTCCCGAGAGTTTCAAGTTCATATATGAATATCTGGATACGTCGGTGGTCTCAGGCCAGCCGTATCTGCCGGTGATGATAGCCGAATCCTCGTCCCGATACTACCACTCCAGCAATCCGCTGAGGAAGAAGGAGGTAATCAAGGCGAGCCGCATGTCCGGCCTCAAGAAGGAGAAGACGATCACCCAGTTCACCGGGAACATGTACATCAAGACCAATTTCTACGAGAATTACATCAATATCCTCGACGTAGAGATCCCTTCTCCGCTCCATAAGGGCGGCATGACATATTACAACTACTATCTGGTGGACAGTCTCAATATCGACGGCAGGAAGACATACAAGATACGGTTCCATCCTTCCAAGTGGGTTTCCGCTCCGACCCTGGACGGGGAGATGTCCATCGATGCGGAGGATTTCGCTCTCCGGGATATCCATTGCCGGCTGAAGAACGGAGCCAACGTCAACTGGGTCAGGGCGCTGACGATGAATGTCGAGAACCAGAGGCTGGAAGACTCGACGTGGTTCTACAAGCAGGACAGGATCTACGTGGACGCTGCGTTATCCACGTCGGACTCTTCCAAGTTGATGTCATTCATAGCCAGCCGTCAGATCGACTATTCGGATCCTTCGTTCAATGAGAGCGGGATGCTCGAACTGCTGGACCGGGGAGCTCCGGTGCTGGTCCGGAAGAACAGCAGGAACAACGACGAGGATTACTGGGCCAAGGTGCGTCCATATCCTCTAAGCAAGAAGGAGCAGGGAATCTACAACATGGTGGATTCCATCAAGAACGTATCTCTTTACAAGAGCATCGAGACCCTTGCCAACACCTTTGCGAACGGGTTCATCAACTTCAAGTACCTGGGGATAGGACCATATTCATCGCTCTACAGTTTCAATGAACTCGAGGGGTCTCGGGTGCAGTTCGGCGTCAAGACCACGAAGGATATCAGCCGTAAGTTCCGTTTCATGGGCTATATGGCATACGGCTTCAAGGACGAAGCCTTCAAGGGAGGTGGATTGTTCGAATACCATTTCAACAACCAGCCGACCAGGAAGCTGGCCTTTTCGTACAAGCATGATGTCCTGCAGCTCGGAGCTGGTTCGTTCGCTTTCGGAAACGGAGACATTATGAACTCCATCCTCACCAAGAGGGGAGGAAGGAAACTCAGCATGATCGACGATTTCTCGGCCTCCTACGAGCACGAGTGGACACAGGATGTGAATATGACGTTCGCATTGGAGAGCCGCAGGATCTTCTCGAACGAATTCGTGCCGATGGTACGGACAGACGGCACTTGGTACGAGTCGGTCGGATACAACCAGGCACATGTTAGGTTCCGTCTTTCCAAGGACCAGATAATCACCAGGGGAACGTTCGGCAAGTCATATTTCTATACCAAATATCCTGTATTGACCCTGGACCTGGCTGCGTCGATGAAGGGGATAGGGAAGAATGATTATACTTTCCTGCGTCCGGAGATGCGGGTCGAATACAAGTGGCTTGTTCCTCCTTTCGGGGAATCCGACTTCGACTTGCGGGCTGGTACCATCATCGGTACCGTTCCGTATCCGTTGCTGAAGGTCCACGAGGGCAACGGAACATATGCCCTTCACAGGCATGTCTTCGCCTGCATGAACCCATACGAGTTCGCTTCGGATACCTGGGCTACCATTTTCTGGGAGCATAATTTCAAAGGTTTCTTCCTGGGTAAGGTTCCTCTTCTGCGGCGCATGAACCTGAGGGAGATAGCAATCCTCAGGGCGGCCTACGGCACGGTGAGGGACGAGAACAACGGTATCCTGGGAGATAATGGATTCGGTTCGGAGATGCTGTTCCCGGCCGGGATGAAGAAACTGGACACACCGTATGTGGAGATGGGCGTGGGCATCAGCAACATCCTGCGTCTCATCAGGATTGACTTCGTGTGGAGGATGACGCATCGGTTCGATTTCGTGGATGGAGTCAGGATGCCGCATGACAACCGCTTCGTGGTCAACGCCGGCTTTGAATTGAAGTTCTGATTCCCTAACTTTGCCGGGTATGTCCAAAAAGATGTCGATACTGCTTCTCCTCCTGCTCTCGGTCTGCCTCATGAGCTTGCCGTTCCTGGTGCCGGGGACCGGGTTCCTGGCCCTGATCGGCCTGGTACCGCTCCTGTTTGCAGAACAGCTTGCCAGCGAAGCCGGCATAAGGAGGTTCTTCTGGTGGCATTACCTGTGTTTCGTTGCATGGAACTTCGCGACTACCTTCTGGGTATGCAATGCCACTGTCGGAGGAGGGATATTCGCAACCCTTGCGAACGCTCTCCAGATGTCCGTCATATTCGGATTGTTCCGCTGGAGCAAGAAGCACCTCAAAGGCAGCCTGCCTTACATATTCCTGGCGTTCGCATGGATTGCCTGGGAAAGGTATTACCTGGCTTGGGCTCAGATCAGCTGGCCATGGCTGGTGCTTGGAAACGCCTTTGCCAGAACCACTTCCTGGATTCAATGGTATGAATTCACGGGCACCCTCGGGGGATCCCTGTGGATATGGGCGTCCAACCTGGCAGTGTTCGGGATACTGATGTCATCCAAGACCGGGAACTGGAAAAGGTTCAATGCTAAAGCAAAGACCGCGGTTGTCCTGGGTACTGCCCTTCTGTTCCTGGCGCCTCCGGCGGTTTCGCTTTTCCTCAGGCCGGAGGAACCGTCCGGCTCGCTGGACGTATTCATAGCCCAGCCGAACATCGATGTATATGGGAAGCATGGTGGAATGACCCAGCAGGACCAGAACGACAGGCTGCTCTCGCAGTTCTCCGCCGCCCCGGCTGATTCCACTATCCTGCTGATCGGCCCAGAGACCTTTACCAACGATGTCATAACGAACGATCCTTCCGTCAGCGTTACTGTCGACCGTTTCAGTAGGTTCCTTGCAGGGCGACCGAACTCGTCGATGCTCGTTGGAGCCTCTTCCTTCGAATATATCAGGAGTGCCATCAAACCTTCGCATACAGCCCGTCAGCGCGGTAAGGACACGTGGGTGGAGTCGCACAATTCAGCCCTGATGCTCACCGCTGGGGAGGAGCCCCAGATATTCCATAAGAACAAGTTGGTGGTGGGGGTGGAGATGACGCCTTATCCCGCTTTCTTCTGTCCTATCGACGACAAGCTCGGGGGAGTGATGGGGCGGTGCATCGGCACGGGACATGCTTCGAACCTGTATTTCCCGGTGAGGGATTCCTCTGGCGCCGTAACCCGCAGTATCCCGGTAGGATGCGCGATCTGCTATGAGTCGGTTTACGGAGAGTACTGCACCGAATATGTAAGGAAGGGGGCTGAGCTCCTGACTGTGATAACCAACGATGCCTGGTGGGGAGACACTCCGGGATACCGCCAGCATCTTTCCTATGCATGCCTGAGAGCGATCGAGACCAGACGATGGATCGCGCGTTGCGGCAATACGGGAATATCCGCCATTATCGACCCGAGCGGCCGGATAATCAAGCATTCTTCATGGTGGCAGCAGGAAACCCTGTCAGGACAGGTGGGGTTGAGCGATGAGCAGACCTTCTACGTCCGTCATGGAGACTACATCGGCCGCATCTCAGTGCTTATGTTCCTGCTCCTCCTCTGCGGCACAATCGTCAAACGCCTGACGAATCGCTGAGATTTTACGCAGAGACTTGTACCCTGATGACGCATTTACCCGTACAGGGCTGCGAAGCAGCAAGCGCATCAGGGTACAAGCCTCGCGTGGATGCTTGAAAGACGTTGAAAAAAAGGGGTCAGGCTTCGAGCCTGTCCCCTTTTTCATCGTAGAGTTCATTCTGCAGGACCGAGAAGTCGGTGACTTCCACAAGGTTGATCTTGCACTTGTACTTCTTCCTCCATTTCCCAAGGTAGGACTTGTCCGAAAGGACTGTCTGTCCGCGTTTGAGGTATGCTCCCAGGATAGGACTCACCTTGATGGTGATGTTCGTCTTGCCGCGTCCGGCATAGTAGGCGATGTTCCGCTCGATCTGTTCGTCGATTACGACGCTCGATGAGATCTTTCCCGTGCCGTGGCATACCGGGCACACTTCCGCGGTGTTGATTTCTGTCGCAGGGCGGATCCTCTGCCTGGTGATCTGCATCAGGCCGAACTTGGTGAGCGGGAGGACATTGTGTTTCGCGCGGTCGTTCTCCATGAGGTCCTGCATGTACTTGTGCAGGGCTGCGCGATGCTCGCCGGATTCCATGTCGATGAAATCTACGATCACTATTCCTCCCATATCCCTGAGCCTGAGCTGGCGGGCAATCTCTTCCGCTGCTATCTTGTTGACCTCGAAGGTGTTCTCCTCCTGGTCGGAAGTCTTGGCGCGGATGCCGCTGTTGACATCGATCACATTCAGGGCCTCGGTCGATTCAATGACCAGGTAGGCTCCCTGCTTCATCGGCACCACCTTGCCGAATGAGCTCTTGATCTGTCGGGTGACCTCGAAATGGTCGAAGATGCTTTCCTTCCCGTCGTACAGCTTCACGATCTTCTCCTGATCCGGTGAGATCAGGGAGATATACTTCTTTGTTTCCTCATAGACATTCTCGTCATTGACATAGATGTTGGAGAACGAGTCGTTCAGGAGATCCCTGAGGATTGTGGTGGTTTTGCTGTACTCGGTGAAGAGCAGCTGGATGCCCTTGGACTTTGCGACTTTCTTCCATGAGGCCTCCCATTTGCTTATGAGGGACTTTACTTCAGCTACCAGCACGGCAGCGTTCTTGCCCTCTGCGGCGGTGCGGATGATGGCACCGTAGTTGTTAGGGAGGATGCTCTTGACAAGAGTCTCAAGCCTTCTCTTTTCCTCTTTCGAGGAAATCTTCTGGGAAATGCTTACCTTCTCTGCGAAGGGAATAAGTACAATGTTACGTCCTGCCAATGAAATTTCCGCAGTCAGTCGTGACCCTTTCGTAGAGATCGGCTCCTTGACAATCTGCACGATCATCATCTGGCCTGGTTTCAGAACGTTCTCGATCCGCCCCTCCTTCTCGAGGATAGGGCCTATCTTGATCTTGGAATAAAGTTGTCCCAGATCGACGTTCGGGTTGCTCTTCCGCACGAATTCATCGAATGCGTTGAAATACAGACCCAGGTCCAGGTAATGAACGAAAGCTTCCTTCTTGTCACCGATATCCACGAAGGCAGCATTGAGCGCCGGAAGAAGTTTCTTCACCTTTCCGAGATATACATCTCCTACGGAAAAACCGTGCCCCTTGCTGGACTCCTTGTTCAGTTCGATCAGCCGATGGTTTTCCATCAGCGCGATGTTTACATCCTGGGATGTTACATCGACAATCAAATCCTTTTGAGAATTTTCAGGCTCCATAAGGAAATAACAGTAGTATTGTACTTACAGTACTTTTTTATTGGAAAAAAGGCTGTCCGGATCTCCCGTTCAGCCTCTTTCTTCTAGCAAACTGCTAAAATGGCAGACACAGAGGACTTACTTCTTCTTGTGTCTGTTCTTGCGCAAGCGCTTTTTACGCTTGTGCGTTGACATCTTATGTCTCTTTCTCTTTTTACCGCTTGGCATAATGATGGATTTTTGATTATTTCTCTTCCTTTACTGCGTTGACGAATACCTTTGCTGGCTTGAAAGCTGGGATATCGTGTGCAGGGATCGTCATGGTAGTCTTCTTGGTGATGTTGCGAGCAGCCTTCTTAGCCCTGTGCTTGATGATGAAGCTTCCGAATCCGCGAAGATAGACAGGTTCCTTCCTGATGATGGAACCCTTGACAGTCTCCATGAAAGCCTCGATAACGGACTGAACTGCGATTTTCTCGATACCGGTTGACTTCGCAACCTCATTTACGATTTCTGCCTTTGTCATAATATACTAATATTTATAGGATAAACGATAAGTCCCGAAATTCATTCGGGGTTGCAAAAATAGTCTTATTTTTTTAATATTCAAAGCAGTATGAAAAATTCTTTTTCGCTTTTTTATGGCACGGTGATTGACCATATATCCATACGCGCCCGGAGAGGGACCCCTTCTGTCAAATTGGCAGATAACTCACGTGCGCGCTTAATCAGGAAATATCTATGAATACAGACAATATCAACGACATTATGTTCCCCGCAGGTGCGGAGGTCAACATAATTCCGGTTATGCAAGGCGAATCCGAGATCAAGGTCAACCCCGGCGACCTGCCTGACAGCCTGCCGGTCCTGGCATTGAGGAACGCGGTTCTCTTCCCCAACATGGTGTATCCGGTTACGATCGGGCGCGAAAAGTCCATCGCCCTCATCCGAGAAGCGGAGAAACGTGATTCTTTCATCGGAGCCGTGCCCCAGAATGACATATCCGTCGAGGACCCTCGCAAACAGGACCTCTTCGAATATGGTACGGTCGCCAAGATAATGAAGGTACTTGAGATGCCGGACGGCACCATTACCGCCATCCTCCAGGGTATAAAAAGGATAAAGGTGGGGAATATATTCTCGTATTCCCCGTACATCACCGCTGCCGTCACATATATCGATGACATCATCCCTCAGGACGACAACAGTACCAAGATGATTGCCGAGTCCCTGAAGGAAAAGGCTTCTGCTATCATACGCTCGTCTTCCTTCGCTCCGAAAGAGGCTGTGGGAGCCTTGAAGTCCATCGACAACTTTGCGTTCCTGGTGAACTTCATCGCCACGACCATCGAGCTGGAGAACTTCCCTGAGAAAGTGGACCTGCTCAGGTACGACGACGTGAAAGTCAGGTCCATGAAGCTTCTGGCCGCCCTGGACACCCAGACCCAGCTGCTCAAGATCAAGCAGGAGATCAACCAGAAAGTCAAGAGCGACATCGACCAGCAGCAGAGGGAATATTATCTCAACAACCAGCTCAGGACCATCCAGGAAGAGCTTGGGATGGATGAGGAAGAGGAATTCGAGAAGTTCCGCCAGAGAGCCCAGGCGAAGAAATGGCCTAAGGAAGTGGGGGAGCAGTTCGAGAAAGAATTGTCCAAGCTCGAGAAGTACAATCCGTCTTCGCCGGACTACAGTATCCAGTATAACTACATCGAATTCATGCTGGACCTCCCATGGGGTGAGATGTCCAAGGACAATCTTGACCTGAAACACGCCCAGAAGGTCCTGGATGCGGACCATTACGGCCTGGATACTGTCAAGGACAGGATCATCGAATACCTTGCGGTCCTCAAGCTGAAAGGCAATATGAAGTCGCCGATCCTCTGTCTCTACGGCCCTCCGGGAGTCGGCAAGACCAGCCTCGGTAAATCCATAGCCAAGGCGCTCGGAAGGAAATACGTACGCATAGCCCTGGGAGGCATGCATGACGAAGCCGAGCTCAGGGGACACCGCAAGACGTATGTAGGGGCGCTCCCGGGACGTATCCTGAACGGTATCCAGAGAGCCGGTACCTCCAATCCGGTGATAGTCCTCGACGAAATCGACAAGGTTGGCAGCGACTACAAGGGAGATCCGTCTTCTGCACTCTTGGAAGTACTTGACCCTGAGCAAAATGTAGCCTTCCATGACAATTATCTGGACATAGACTACGATCTGTCCAACGTCCTTTTCATCACCACGGCGAACACCGTTTCCACCGTGCAGTCGGCCTTGCTCGACAGGATGGAGATGATCAATGTCACGGGATACCTTGCCGAGGAGAAGATGGAGATTGCCAAGCGGTACCTTGTGCCGAAGCAGTTGGAGGAGCACGGTATCGGCAGGAAGGAACTGCGCATCGACAAGGCCGCCCTTGAGAAGATAATAGATGAATATACCCACGAATCCGGCGTTCGCGGACTCGAAAAGCAGATAGCGAAGATTTCACGCGTTACTGCGAAGAAGATAGCCCTTGGCCAGGATTATCCGACCGTCATCAAGAAGGAGCATCTCAAGGAATATCTCGGGCTGCCGACCAACTTCCATGACCTCCAGAAGGGCAATGAAGCTCCGGGAGTGGTTACAGGCCTTGCCTGGACCCAGCTCGGCGGGGAAATCCTTTTCGTGGAGAGTTCCGTCAGCGATGGAAAGGGTGTCATGACGATGACCGGCAACCTCGGTGACGTGATGAAGGAATCCGCTACCATCGCCTACCAGTATATCAAGGCGCATCCTCAGCTGGCGAACATGACATCCGAAGAGTTCGCCAAGAAGGACATCCATGTCCACGTGCCGGAGGGCGCGGTACCGAAGGACGGCCCGTCTGCCGGAATAACGATGGTCAGCTCGATGGTGTCCGCCTTCAGGGGACAGGCTGTCAGGAAAGGGATAGCGATGACCGGAGAGATGACCCTGCGCGGCAGGGTGCTTCCGGTGGGCGGCATCAAGGAAAAGATCCTTGCCGCAAAGCGAGCCGGTGTGGTTGAGATCGTCATCTCGGAGGATAACCGGAAGGACATCGAGGACATCAAGCCGGTGTACATAGAAGGGTTGTCTTTCCACTATGTCAGGACGATTGACGAAGTCATAAGTCATATTTTCGTATGATATGGAAGTAAGGATCGAAGAAAGCTGGAAGCAGGCGCTGCAAGGAGAGTTTGACAAACCCTACTTTGCCGCGCTTGCGCGTTATCTGCATCAGGAGAAAGCCTTGGGAAAGACCATCTATCCTCCGGGAGGAGAGATATTCAAGGCCTTCGAACTGACACCCGTGGACAAGGTGAAGGCTGTCATCCTGGGCCAGGATCCTTACCACGGTTACGGGCAGGCGATGGGCTTGAGCTTCTCGGTTCCGGACAACGTACCTGCTCCTCCTTCCCTTAAGAACATATTCAAGGAAATCGAGGATGACCTGGGTATCAGGATGAGCGGAAGGACCAATCTGGAAGGATGGGCAAGGCAGGGAGTCCTTCTGCTGAATGCAATCCTTACCGTCGAGGCCGGAATGGCGGCTTCCCACAGCAAGATAGGCTGGGAGCCGTTCACCGATGCCGTGATCAGCTACCTCTCCGCTAACCGCAGCGGTATCGTATTCCTGCTCTGGGGCAATTTCGCCCGCAGCAAGAAGGCTCTGATCGACACATCCAGGCACTATGTCCTGGAAGCCGCCCACCCTTCTCCTCTTGCACGCGGAGCCTTCTTCGGCTGCCGCCACTTTTCCAAAACCAATGAAATCCTTGTTTCGGAGGGAAAGGCTCCGATCGACTGGCAATTATAAGAAATGAAGAAGACAGCATTATTCCCAGGGTCTTTCGACCCGTTCACTTCAGGTCACCTGAACATCCTCACCAGGGCGTTGACGATATTCGATGAAGTCGTCGTAGCCGTCGGCGTCAATCAGGCAAAGCGTGGTTTCTTTACCATGGAGCAGCGCGAGGATATCATCCGCCAGGCCACCAAGGGCATGGAAGGAGTGAGGATCACCCATTATGAAGGCCTTACCGTCGACATTTGCCGTACCCTCGGGATACGCCACATCGTCAGGGGTGTAAGGAACATGACGGATTTCGACAATGAGCAGGCTGTCGCCGATGCCAACCGTCATCTGGCTCCGGAAATCGACACCATCATCATCCCGACCGCCCAGGAATATTCACACATTTCGTCTTCGGCGGTGAGGGACGTGGTCAGCCACCACGGGGACCTGTCGCAGTTCATTCCGGAAGGAGTCGTCCTTCCACAGGTGAAATGAAACGGCTGGTGTTCATAGTCCTGGCTTTAGTGCTATGGCTGGGTTTTCCGGCTTTGAGCGTGGCGCAGAAGCCTGATTCCACTACGCTGAAGGCCCTGGACAGCCGTCTCGAGGAGTATTTCAAGACTCTGGAGCCGGAACGGATTGAAGTGAAGGAGCGCGAATGCGACATCCTGATCGAGTCCGCCAGGACACCTGAGGTCCGGGACTACATCGCCCAGAAGGTATATGACCACTACTTCAACTCTCCGGTGATGGGGGATGAGGCGGTGGCCATCCATGTCACCGACAACTGGTTCTCTACGGGCAAGGCTGAGATGCGCAGCGAGATGGAACTGCTGGATGCGAGGATATTCGCTGATTTCAACAGGCAGTCTCTCCTCGGTATGCAGGCTCCTTCGCTGGAAGCATTTGACCCACAAGGCGATACTGTAAGGATCGGAGGACCGGCAAGGCGCTACAGGGTGTTGTTCTTCTACGATACGGATTGCGCGAAATGCAAGATGGAGACCATCCTGCTCAGGAGCAAGCTGAATACTAAGGACTATCCTGTCGATGTATATGCTTTCTGCACCGGAGACGATCCGGATGAATGGCTGGAATGGCGCACGGACCGCTTCAATCTCAGGGCTGAGGCAACAGAAGTGATCCACGTATGGGATCCCGAGGTCCATTCGGACTATCAGAAGAAATACGGAGTCCTCCAGACTCCGAGGATGTTCCTTCTCGACCGCACCGGAAAGATAGTCGGACGAGGTATGGATACGGACGCCCTCGAACAGATCCTGGACATCCTCATATCCCGTGAAGACTATACCTACGGAGGGGAGTCCTCCAACGCTCTTTTCGACAATCTGTTCGCTTCTTACAGCGACCTGGATGCCATGGATATCATGGAGACAGCGGGGCTTCTGGAGCAAAGGACCCTCGCCAAAGGGGATACCCTGATGTTCAAGCATCTTGAGGGAGATCTGCTGTATTATCTGGTCCCGAAACGCGATGAGGTCCATATGGCCGGGACAAAGCCATTCATTGACGAATATATCCTTGGCAGGCCGGGAATATGGAATACTGCCGATGACACCCTCAAGGTGGTAGGACTGGCCCGGATGATGGGCGATCTGCTCTCCCGGACTCCTGTCGGTTCGAGGATTCCGAAGATATCCTCGATCAAGGGATGGAACAAGTTCCGCCGCAGGGGCGGATATCTTCTTTTCCATACCACGGGCTGTCCGGTCTGTGCACTGGAGGTGGAAGCGGCCAGGATTTCCGGATACAGGTATTTCGAAGTGGATATGGATGCCCTGTCGGAATCCGATCCTGCTTCCGCACGCAAACTGCTCGATACGTTCGACCTTTCAGGCCTTCCTTTAATCATCGAGACAGGCCGGAGGGGAGTGGTGAAGAGGAAATATGTTTCATTGCTGGAATAGATATTCATTATTTGTCCGAAAAAGACTAAATTTGCACGATACGGATTTAACGATTACTAAATATTCAAAACAACTATTATGGTTTCATTCAAAGAACTTGGCCTTGTGAACACCAAAGAAATGTTCGCAAAAGCCGTTAAAGGCGGTTACGCCATTCCTGCATTCAATTTCAACAATATGGAGCAGCTCCAGGCTATCATCCAGGCTGCTGCCGAAACAAAGTCCCCTGTAATCCTCCAGGTTTCCAAGGGCGCACGCAACTATGCCAACCAGACTCTTCTCCGTTACATGGCACAGGGTGCTGTTGAATATGCAAAGGAACTCGGATGGGAGCATCCTCAAATCTGCCTCCATCTCGATCACGGCGATTCTTTCGAGCTTTGCAAGAGCTGCGTCGACATGGGCTTCTCTTCCGTTATGATCGATGCATCCTCCCTCCCATATGAGGACAATATCGCCCTCACCAGGAAGGTCGTTGAATATGCACACAAGTACGATGTGACCGTTGAGGCCGAACTGGGTGTCCTCGCAGGTGTCGAGGATGAGGTTTCCGCTGAGGAATCCCACTATACCAAGCCTGAGGAGGTAATTGATTTCGCTACCCGTACAGGTTGCGACTCTCTCGCCATCTCCATCGGAACATCCCACGGTGCATACAAGTTCAAGCCGGAGCAGTGCACAAGGGACCCTAAGACCGGTCGTCTTGTCCCTCCGCCACTCGCATTCGACGTTCTCCACGAGATCGAGAAGAAGCTCCCTGGATTCCCTATCGTACTCCATGGCTCTTCTTCCGTCCCACAGGAATATGTGGACATCATCAATGCCAATGGTGGCAAACTTCCTGACGCTGTAGGTATTCCTGAGGAACAGCTTCGCGAGGCTTCCAAGAGCGCTGTATGCAAGATCAACATCGATTCCGATTCCCGTCTTGCCATGACAGCCGCTGTCCGCAAGGTCTTCAACGAGAAGCCGGGCGAGTTCGATCCAAGGAAGTATCTCGGTCCTGCCCGTGACGAGATGAAGAAGCTTTACATGCACAAGATCGTGAACGTGCTTGGTTCCGACGGCAAGGCTGAGTAATCTCTGCCGATTTGGCCTTTGAACCGGCCATTTGACTTTTTGAGAGACCGACATCCCGCCGGTCTCTTTTTGTATCACCTCCCGTCATCCCCGACCTGTTCGGGGATCCTTTGCGTCAGCGTCTGTAACACCGGTCGCTTGCTGCTTCGCAGCCCTGTACGGGTAAATGCGCCCTGACGTTGCAGCCGACTGCCGCCGGGGAGGGCTTGTTCCGTTCGCCGTTTTTTGTTTATTTTGCATTTAAGAAATAGTCAGTTATGGATATCGTACAGATTATCGAGATAATAGCCCTTGTGCTCGGGATCCCCTACGTCGTATGCGAGGTTCTGCAGAAAAACGAGATGTGGTACTTCGGAATGGTCACCAGTACAGCCTGCGCCATCCAGTTCTTCCTGGAAAGTAATTGGGCGAATATGGGGTTGAACATCTATTACGTAGTGATGGCCGTATGGGGCCTGTACCAGTGGAAGAAGGACAGCCTGGCCCTGAATGCCGAGGACAAGGCCGCCGGAGAGGATATCCACCTCACCCACTTGTCCCTCAAGACAGGACTCTGGAGCCTCGCCATATTCATTGCAGGCACTGCGCTGCTTATCTGGTTGCTGGAAGTGCTTCACGACAGTAATCCGATCCTGGATGCACTGTCCACGTCGCTCTGTGTGGTCGCTATGTTCTGGCTGGCCAGGTCGATCCCTTATCATTGGATCCTCTGGATAATCGGAGACATCATCCTGGTGGTGATGTGCTCGATGGCCGGGAAGATGTGGCTAACGATCCTTTACGCGGCATACGTGATCGCATCCGCCTATGGCCTGTTCCGCTGGTTCAAGAGAGGGAAATTCGTTGCTTAAACATCCTGATATGAATAGATCAAAATTCTTTTCCACCGTGGCGGCCTTGTTGTTCGCCATCGCAGGTGCCTTCGCACAGGAGAAAGAGACGGTCTTTGTGGACGCTTCCGTCTTCCCGCTTTACGGTAAGTGCATTGAGAATACTTCCGGGCGTTATGAAAGGCTCCCGCTTGCCTACAAGGATATATCCCGCGAGGCCCTCTGGAACCTCGGGAGGAACTCCGCCGGTCTGTATGTCCGTTTCCGTTCCAACTCCACCACGATTACTGCGCGCTGGAAGCCGACGAAGCATCATATGGCCCATATGACCGACGTGGGTGATAACGGTTTGGACCTTTATATCCTTACTGGAAAGGATGGCTGGAGGTTCGCAGGAAGCGGATTCCTTTGGAAAGAGACTGAAGTAAGGACAAAGAAGCTGGTCAAGGACATGGATCCGGTCATGAGGGAATATATGCTCTACCTTCCGCTGTATACCAATCTGGAAAGCCTGGAACTTGGATTTGATGAAGGATCGGTCTTCGAGGGCCCTGCGGTGCAGAGTCCGAAGTCAGGCAGTCCTATCGTGATGTATGGCTCCAGCATCCTGCAAGGTGGCTGTGCCAACCGTCCGGGAATGGCATTTACAGCCATTATCGGGCGCAGGCTCGACAGGGAAGTCATAAACCTGGGTTTCAGCGGCAACGCGGTAATGGACTATGAGATCGCTGAACTTATGGCGCAGGTCGAGAATCCGGCCGTATTCGTGCTGGATTATGTCCCAAATTCCTCAGTCGACCGGATTGAGGAAAGAGGAGAAAAGTTCTTCAGGATCCTTAGGGACAAGCATCCATCTGTCCCGGTGGTATTCGTCGAGGATCCGACATATCCTCATTCAAGGTTCGACAACAGGATCCGAAAGGAGGTCGAAACCAGGAATGCCGCCCAAAGGGCCCTGTTCTTGAAACTGAAGAAAGCCGGTGAGAAGAAGCTGTATTATGTCTCCACGAAGGGTATGATAGGGGACGACGGTGAAGCTACCGTGGACGGCGTGCACTTCACGGACTTGGGAATGATGCGCTACACGGACCATATCCTGCCCGTGCTGAAGAAGGCACTTCGTTAGTAAACTCCTGATTGTCAGATACGGACCTTTACGGTCTTTTGGACGGACGCATCCGACGATCCGCCCACATGGAGGATGTATTTTCCGGCACGATATTCCATCCTGCCGCTTTCAGGATTCCACCATTCGAAGGTCTCCTTATCGAGAGGGATGACTACCTTTACCGTCTTTCCGGCCTTGACCGGGACCCTCTTGAATGCCTTGAGAGCCTTCACCGGACCTTCCGTGTCATCAGGGCGGCTTAAATAGACCTGTACGATTTCATCTCCGTCCATCCTGCCTTTGTTCTTGAGTCTCAGGACCAGTTCCTTGCCGGATCCGGTGTTCCTGACTCTAGGTCTGCGGTATTTGAATTCCGAATAACCCAGTCCGTGACCGAAAGGATACAGAGGTGTTCCGGTAAAGAAGCGGTAAGTCCTTCCCGTCATCGCATAATCATCGAAATCCGGCAGCTGGGAATCATCGGCGTAGAAAGTCACCGGCAGTTTCCCGCAGGGATTGAAGTCGCCGAAAAGCACGTCGGCGATCGCGGTGCCTCCTTCCTGGCCAGGATACCAGGCTTGCAGGATTGCGCAACAGGATCCGGCTTCGTCCGCCAGGGCTATGGCGCTACCCGAGAAATTGACCAGGACGACCTTCTTCCCGGCCTGTGCAAGTGCGGCTATGAGTTGCTTCTGGATAGCAGGAAGTTCTATGGATGTCCTGTCCCCACCGGAAAAACCAGGGATCGTGACAGGCATTTCCTCGCCTTCAAGGGAAGGAGAGATACCGCTTGCGAATATCACTATGTCGCAGTCTTCGAATTCCTTTACCACGGCGTCGATGTCGGTAGCGGTTGAATCGAGTTCAGCAGCGTGTGAGCAGCCTTTTACATATTTCAGCTCAGGAATCCGGGCCTTCAGTGCGTCCAGCAGTGTGACGGTGCGCAGAGGGAAGCCGTTGTAATTTCCCCACATCATCACGGAATCAGCCGCGTTCGGACCCGTAAGGCCGATCCTGGGACCTTCTTTCAGAGGCAGGATCCCATCGTTGGAAAGCAGTACGAGGCTCTTCCGGGCGATGTCCAGGGCCTGCTCCGAGTGACTTTCCGAGCAGAGCACCTCTTCAGGAATATTGTCCCAAGGGGACTCGAAATCCATCTCTCCCAATGCGAACCTGACTGTAAACAACTTTGTCAGCCTCTCATCTATCGTGGCTTCGTCGAGCAGGCCTTCCTTTACCGCCTTGACTGCGAGAGGAGTAAGCGCTCCGCATTCGAGGTCCATTCCGGCGTTTATGGCTGCAGCTATGGCTTCCACAGGATTGTCGGACCAGCCGTGGCCTTTGAAGAAGTCACTTACTGCCCAGCAATCGCTGACTATCAATCCCTCGAAGCCCCATTCATCCTTCAGTATGTCCTTCAGCAGACGTTCACTGGCGCCGCAAGGATATCCCTCGAAACGGTTGTATGCGAACATCACCTCATCGACCTTGGCCTTGACTACGAGGTCCCGGAAAGCCGGCAGGTAAGTTTCCCGCAAGTCCCTTTCCGATACCCTGACATCGAAACTGTGTCGGGTGGACTCGGGACCGGAATGTACCGCAAAGTGCTTTGCGCAGGCCTGTGCCTTCATGCTCCCGTTCTCCCGTTCTCCCTGGAGCCCCCTGACCACGGCCATTCCCAACTGGCCGGTCAGGTACGGATCCTCTCCATAGGTCTCCATACCTCGGCCCCATCTGGGATCCCTGAATATATTGATGTTCGGGGTCCAGAATGTCAGACCCTTGTACCAGTAATTATCCGGATTCTCCACCGTCCTCGCCAGCCTGTACTTGACCCTGGCTTCATCGCTTACGGAAGTGAAAACCTCTTCGATAAGCTGCGGGTCGAAGGTCGCTGCCATCGCGACCGGCATCGGATACACAGTGGCGTTTCCGTTCCTTGCAACTCCGTGAAGGGCTTCGTTCCACCAGTTGTAGGCCGGGATACCGAGCCTTTCGACCGCAGGGGAATCGTAGCGCAGCAGCGCAGCCTTCTCTTCAAGGGTCAGCCTTCCGACAATGTCTGCGGCCCTTTGTTCCGGGCTGAGGCTCTTGTCCTGGAATGGAAGCTGTGCGAAAGCATTCGCGGAAAAGAATACGGCCATCAGCATGGCGAGAGTCTTGGTGATTATTGTTCTCATCGTGTATTGATTAAGTGTATTCCCAAATATAAGAAAAAACTTATATTTGCAGACAACTTATCGTATTTCGGAATGATACTGATCATAGAGAGCGGAGCTACCAAGGCGGATTGGTGTGCAGTGGCCGGTGACGGAATCCCGGTATTCATCAAGACTGGCGGGATCAATCTGGCAACCATGTCCGAAGAGGTTAATGAAACGACTGTCAACCAGGCGCTTGCGGAGCTGGAGGCGGAAGACCTGCGCGAGAAGGTGGACAGGATCCATTTCTATGCCGCCGGATTGGTTTCATCTGAAGGAGACGAAGTTCCGGAGTTGGCCAGGGGACTGGACAAGGTACTGAAAGCACATTTCCCTGATGCCGTCATCGAATATGCTTCCGACCTTCTGGCTGCAGCCAGGGCCGTCTGCGGACACAAGCCTGGTATCGCGGCGATACTCGGGACCGGCTCTAACAGCTGCCTTTACGACGGTGAGCGGATCGTGAAGAATATCCGCTCCGGTGGATTCATACTCGGAGACGAAGGCGGCGGGGCAAGGCTCGGAAAGCTTTTCATGTCGGATTTCCTGAAAGGACTGGTTCCGGAACCGGTGGCAGAGGAGTTCGCGAAGGATTTCAAGGTGGATTACATGACCGTGGTCGCCAACGTTTACAGGGGCGGCGCTCCTGCCGGCTATCTTGGCTCCTTCGCTCCTTGGATCATGGAGAGATATTCCTCTTCCGAATATGTCAAGTCATTGGTGGATGGTAGTTTCCGCGACTTTTTCGAACGCGTCCTGAAGCAATATGACATCCAACGCCATCCTGTCGGGGTGGTCGGCGGGTTCGGATATGCCCACAGGGAGATACTCCTGAAGGTGGCCGAAACGTACGGGGTGAGGTTCTCCACCATCATTCCTTCGCCACTGGAGGGACTTGTGCGTTACCATTGCGGAGAAGAGGACCTCGTGGAGAAGGGGACGAAGATGATCATGGAAGCGACTGGAATCGAAGACTTCGGACAGGCACGTTCCCTCCTGTATTCATGTGGATCGGTGCGCAGTGCCATTGCATCCTTGCAGGCCAGGACTTCCATCGCCTGATTTAATAAGGACGAGAAATGAATATTCCTGAAAAATACCCTTCCAAGCTTCTTGAAAACGCAGTGCAGGCGATAGGCTCGCTCCCGGGAGTGGGGAAGCGGAGTGCCTTGAGGCTTGCCCTGCATCTGCTCCGCCAGCCAGAGGAGAATGTCCATCATTTCGCTGACTCGATCGTTCGCCTCAGGGACGAGGCTAAGTATTGCAGGGAGTGCAGCATGATCTCCGATGAGGAAATCTGCCCGATCTGCTCCGACAAGTCCAGGGACCGAAGGACCATCTGCGTCGTGGAGAATGTCAGGGACGTGATGAGCATAGAGAATACAGGTCAGTATCACGGGTTGTACCATGTCCTGGGAGGAATCATATCCCCGATAGCCGGAGTCGGTCCTTCCGACATCACGGTGGCAGCCCTCGTGGAGCGGGTAAAGTCCATGGTTACGTCTGGAGAGACTGCCCCGGAGGACATCGAAATCATACTGGCGCTGAGCGGCGACGTGGAAGGGGAGACGACTTCATTCTATATCTACCGCCTGATTTCCGGCTTCGGGATCCGGGTTTCTTCCCTTGCTCGCGGGCTTGGCTTCGGCGATGACCTGGAATATGCCGACGAACTTACCCTGGGCCGTTCCATCGTGAACAGGCAGCAGTTCAAACCTTGATGGGATATGTGGATCCTTGAGGCGATAATACTTGCACTTTCCCTTTGTGCCGACTGTTTTGCAGTCACCACCTGCTCAAGTCTCACCCTGAGGAGGGTGACTTGGAGGGATGTCTTTCCCATAGCCTTGATATTCAGTACTATCCACATTATCCTGATGTTGTCGGGATGGCTTTTCGGCGATCTGTTCGCGGATTATCTACACAGGATCGCGGACATCATCGGATTCCTGCTCCTGCTCTATGTGGGAGGCTCGATGGTCCTTGAAGCCATAAAAGGAAAGGAGCGGCAGCAGAACCTTAACGGTTTCAAGAATATACTGCTGGGAGCTGTCGCCACCAGCATAGACGCGTTCGCCGTAGGAATCAGTCTCTCTCTCTGCGGGACGCCGGTCAAGACCATGGTCGCCAACCTGATAACCCTGTTCATCGTGACTTTCCTGGTGGTGACGGTCGGTGTATTCGGCGGGGTGAAGATAGGCAGCCGCTTCGGACGACCGGCAGAAATCGTCGGGGGTGTGGTATTGATCGCCATCGGCATCGGGGTGCTTACCGGCTTGATCTGAACGATTTTTTCCTCTATCTGAGCATCTTTTGCGAAAATATTCCTATTTTTGTAAACTGACTATTCCGTAATGTCAGCTACTTGACAGGAAGATTATGATTGCTATTTTCTACAGACAGAACGGCAAGCTGTTGGTATCCCAGTCTGAATCGGAGCTTTCCACAATGAATAGGGACGACGTCCTCTGGATAGATATGCTTTCACCATCGGGTGATGAGAAGCATACAGTCGATGAGTTCCTCGAGGTGGAGATACAGAGCCGTGCGCAGGCAGAGGAGATCGAGAGTTCATCCCGTTTCTCTGAAAGCGAGAAAGCAATCTTCGCCAATACCAACTTCCTGATGCCTGGACCGGAAGACTACTCCATGGAGGCGGTATCCTTCACTTTCGTCGGTAAGGCCCTGGCTACACTCCGCGATGTTCCTCTCCGTTCATTCACCGAGCTCCAGAGAAAGATCATCGCCATGCCGCAGCTATATGCAAGCGGCTACACGGTATTCGCAAGCATCATGGACCAGCGAGTCGACCTTGATGCTGATATGATCGAGTTGATGTCCAAGGAGATCGCCCTGTACAGCAAGCGCATCAACCAGCAGGAGGATATAAATGAGGACTTCCTTTTGGATATCAATCAGTTGCAGGAGAATACCATGCTTGTCCGCGAGAACATCGTGGATAAGCAGCGCCTGATTTCCAACCTGCTCAAGAGTGACAAGTATCCTCGTGATCTACAGAGACGTTTCAACGTCATCCTCCAGGATATCACTTCCCTGATCAACCATGCCGATTTCAGTTTCGAGAGACTGGAGTATCTCCAGGAAACCGTCGTAGGTCTGATCAACCTGGAGCAGAACAACATCATGAAGATATTCACCCTGGTTTCGGTGCTCCTCATGCCTCCGACACTTGTTGCGAGTTTCTACGGAATGAACGTGCCGCTTCCGTTCATGGACAAGTGGTGGGCGTGGCTTGTACTGCTCGGCTTCATGCTTCTTACCGTCGCCTTCGTCCTGTATATCTTCCGCAGGAAGAAAATGCTCTGATTTTTTCTAATTTACTCATTGTAAATCAGATATTTTTCTCTAATTTTGCGAGCCTTTTGACCGGCTACGCCGCCAAGGCGTGTCCGGTAGGGCACAGAAAATATTGTTAAACAACTAGTTATCTTTTTATTTCTATTATGGCAGAAGAAAAATTTCTCAACGCTTCAGTCGCTCCAGAGGACTTCGATTGGGAAGCCTTTGAAGGAAGCTCCGAAATCTACGGAAAAGCAGACAAGAAAGAGATTGAAGAGGCTTATGACCAGACCCTTAACAAGATCGTCGAGAACGAGGTCGTAGAGGGTACCGTCACAGGCATCAACAAAAGAGAGGTTATCGTAAATATAGGTTACAAGAGCGAAGGTGTCATCGCGGCTCCTGAGTTCCGTTACAACCCTGACCTCAAAGTTGGCGACAAAGTTGAGGTCTATGTAGAGTCCGCAGAGGACAGGAAGGGTCAGCTGATCCTTTCCCACAAGAAGGCTCGCGCCCTCAAGTCCTGGGACCGTGTCAATGAGGCTTGCAACAACGACGAGATCGTCAAGGGCTTCATCAAGACCCGCACCAAGGGCGGCATGATCGTCGATGTATTCGGAATCGAGGCATTCCTTCCTGGTTCCCAGATCGACATCAAGCCTATCCGCGACTACGATGCTTATGTCAACCAGACAATGGACTTCAAGATCGTCAAGATCAACCAGGAGTTCCGCAACGTCGTCGTATCCCACAAGGCTCTTCTCGAGGCAGAGCAGGAGCAGCGCAGGGCTGAGCTCATCAGCAAGCTCGAGAAGGGACAGATCCTTGAAGGAACCGTCAAGAACATCACCAACTACGGTGTATTCGTCGATCTCGGCGGTGTTGACGGTCTCATCCACATCACCGATCTTTCCTGGGGCAGGATCGACAATCCTGAGGAAGTCGTCGCCCTCGACCAGAAGATCAAGGTCGTCGTCAAGGAATTCGACCCTCAGCAGAAGAGGATCGCCCTCGGTTACAAGCAGCTCACTCCACATCCTTGGGACAATCTCGACCAGAACATCAAGGTCGGTGACACTGTCAAGGGTAAGGTAGTCCTCATCGCCGATTACGGTGCGTTCGTTGAGATCGAGCCGGGTGTCGAAGGACTTATCCATGTTTCCGAAATGTCTTGGTCTCCAAGGCTCCACAGCGCTCAGGAATTCCTGAAGGTCGGCGACGAGGTCGAGGCCCAGGTTCTTTCCATCGACCGTGAGAACAGGAAGATGTCCCTCGGTCTGAAGCAGCTTACCCCTAACCCTTGGGAGAGCATCCGCGACAAGTACCCTGTGGGTTCCGTTCACAAGGCAGTCGTCCGCAATATCACCAACTTCGGTGTATTCGCAGAGCCGGAAGACGGTGTCGAGGGTCTGATCCACATCAGCGACCTCTCCTGGAACAAGATCAAGCATCCTTCAGAGCTCGTTTCCCCTGGTGAGGAGATCGACGTTATGATCCTTGACTTCGACGAGGCCAACCACAAGCTCAGCCTCGGTCACAAGCAGCTCACTCCTAACCCTTGGGATGCAATCGAGGAGAAGTATCCGGTCGGTTCCACAGTCGAGGGTACCATCGCTTCCCTTACCGACAAGGGCGCCAACATCAAGCTTGACGGGGAAGACGAAGGCTTCGCATTCTCACGTGACCTCATCAAGGAAGACGGCAAGCCGGCTATCGCAGGCGAGACCCTTCCGTTCAAGGTTGTCGAGCTTCGCAGGAGCACCCGCAGGATCCTTCTTTCCCACCTGAGGACCTATTCAGAGGCCAAGATGGAGAAGGCCGCTGCAGAGGCTGGCGCTACCAAGAGGGCTGTCAAGAAGATCAGCTCCAACCTGGAGAAGACCACCCTTGGCGACATCGATGCTCTTGCTGCTCTCAAGGAGAAACTCGAAAAAGGTGAATAATACATGGATTTCACTTTGACGGTCCTGGGTACCGCTTCGGCGAAGCCCTCTACCGGAAGATCACAGAGCGCCCAGGTACTTACCGTACACGGGCGCTCATTTTTAATCGATTGCGGGGAAGGCGTGCAGACACGTCTCCAGGACTGTCACATCCATCTCCTGAGGATCGATTCAATATTCATATCCCACATCCACGGTGACCACGTATTCGGGATATATGGGCTCCTTTCGACGATGGGGATGTTCGCCAGGCCGCAGCCTCTGAGTATCTACGCTCCGGCTTCCTTCGGCCCGCTGCTTAAGTTCTTCCTCTCCTATTACGGGGAGGGTATCTGTTTCGAAATCAGGCATATCCCGCTTTCCATGAAGGCTCCGGAAGTGGTATATGAAACCAAGTCGCTGGAGGTTTCGGCCTTCCCACTCAATCACGGGATCGAGACCTTCGGCTTCCTGTTCAGGGAGAAGGAGCCTCAGTTCAACGTGCGGAAATGGAAGATTTCCGAATATGGGCTCTTGTTGGCTGAGATTGCTGCGGTCAAGAGGGGAGAGGACGTGGTACGTGAACTCCCGGACGGCAGCGTCCTTACACTTCCTTTGAAAGAACTCGGCTACAAGCCGTTCTCGCCTCGGTCTTACGCGTATTGCTCCGACACGGCTCCTTTCGCTGAGGAAGCTTCCTGGGTCCGCGGAGTGGATTTGCTGTACCACGAGGCTACCTATATCGAAGAAATGGCCGACAAGGCAGCCCAGCGGCATCATTCCACCACTCTCCAGGCTGCCCGCTGTGCCCTTGAGGCCGGGGTGGGCAAACTGGTGATCGGGCATTATTCTTCCAGGCACCAGAACATCAAGGACTACGAGTCCGAATGCCGCACCATCTTCCCCGAGACCTACGCCGCCTCCGACGGCGACGTCTTCGACGTGCCGCTGGAGAAGAACGAAGGGTAGAGTCATCCCCGAACTATCCGCCCCCCGTCATTCCCGGCTCCGACCGGGAATTTCGGCATAACATTACGTCATTCCCGGCCTAACCGGGAATCCCGGCTCGCGTCCGGGGATCATTGCGTCAGCGGCTGCAACACCGGGCGCTTGCTGCTTCGCAGCCCTGTACGGGTAAATGCGCCCTAACGTTGCAGCCGACTGCCGCCTAGCCCTGTACGGGTAAATGCGCCCTAAAGTTGCAGCCGACTTCCGCCGGAGGCCGCATATTCCGGCGGCGGTGCCTTTTCGCCAAACAGCTGCACAACCACCGGCCTCTCACCACCCTCCAGGGCATGTCACTGTGCGCCATGTGTCTAAATCGGCAGGTGGCGCACATCGATAGGCCTCTCACGGCCCTCCAGGGGGTATGACTGTGCAGCTGTTTGGCGAAACTCACGCAACTTGGCCGGAATCAAAAACATTTTTCTGTTTTTTAAGACGGTATTGTCGTTTCTTATGCTCCGTGGCTGGATTCTTTCCCACCTTTGATACGCGCCGGGCTGTGATTATGTCAATCCTGGCTGGAGGAAGTTTGCCCGGCCGCTTCCGACAGCCGCAAACCTAAACAAACAATGGATAGCAGAATTCTCAATGGCCCAGGTCCGGGGCGCTATGCCGACATCCTCCTGGACAACTGGTTCAAACGGTCTTTCAAGGAATACGGCAATGCCAAGCGCCTGATGCTCCTGTTCCTGCAGGCCCTGATCCCGGAGCGGAAGATAGCCAGCCTGACCTATGCTCCGGAAGAGAGCACCAACCAGAATCCCGGGGGTAAGAACATCAGGGTTGACGTGGAATGTACCGATGAGAACGGGGAGCGGTTCCTGGTCGAGGTGCAGCGCTCCGAGCAGCACGATTTCTATGACAGGGCGGTATTCAATTCGACATTCTCGATCCAGAGGCAACTGAGGGAAGGATCGAGGAAGTACGGTTTCCCGCCGGTCTATTTCATCGGGATAATGCGGTTCTCCCTTCATCCTGAATCCGAGCGTTTCCTGTTCCGTTATTCGGTGACGGAGGATGAGACTGGGGAACTGATGACCGATGACCTGCACTACATCTTCCTGGAGGTGGAGAAGTGTCGCCCTGATGCGGAATCCTCTCTGATAGAGAGGGTTGGATATGCGCTCTACCACCTGCCAGAGTTGGAGGGGAAGCCTGCTGGATTCGATGAGGAAATATTCGACCTGTTGTTTTCTTCGGCTGATTTGCATAATTTTGCTGAAGAGGACAAAATCAAATACCAGAACGACATGACAACTGAAAGAGACATACAGAACCAGATTGACTTCGCGATGGACAAAGGTCGAGAGGAAGGATTTGAGAAAGGCATCGAGAAGGGTATCGAAAAGGGAATCGAAAAGGGAATCGAGAAAGGCATCGAGAAGGGCCTAGAACAAGGACGTGAAAAGAATCAACGATTCATTGAGATCTTGAAGAGCAAAGGAGTCCCAGAAGAGTTAATCGAGCAGGCTCTTACCGAATGCTGAAGAGGACAAAATCAAATACTAGAACGACATGACTACGGAAAGAGACATACAGAACCAGATTGACTTCGCGATGGACAAAGGTCGCGAGGAAGGATTTGAGGAAGGTATCGAGAAAGGCATCGAGAAGGGACGTGCAGAGGAG
>Ga0247611_10003280_pt1 | contig 24264 bp, 15 predicted proteins | sample 177DNAGHGhighgp2_FD_192422 | JGI IMG/M metagenome (GOLD analysis project Ga0247611, IMG submission 192422) | Sheep rumen microbial communities from Palmerston North, Manawatu-Wanganui, New Zealand - 1770 DNA GHGhigh gp2 | ecosystem: Host-associated > Mammals > Digestive system > Stomach > Rumen... | reverse complement strand
TTATTGAGCATGCTGCTACCCCTTTTTTTGGGGCTCACCCGATAAAAGGTGCGGGGATTTTTTTTTGTGCGATTGGTGATTTAAGTGGCTTGAGATAAATGGATGTTCAAATAAAGTCGCTAAATTTGCAGTTATGAAAAAGTTAGTCGTTTTTGGAAACCGTTATCAGCAGGACGATACAGCCGATGTGTTGTCCCTGTTGGGCTACTTGAGCCAGCGCGGTCTTGAGATTGCTGTGGAATGTGATTACCTGTCTTTTCTGTTTGATGGCAAGCAGGGCGGCTATGACTCGTTTGACCCTAATCATGTTCCCGAGGCCGACATGGCGCTCTCGCTGGGTGGCGACGGCACTTTCCTGACGACAGCCATGTGGGTATCGCCACAAGGGATGCCCATTCTGGGCCTGAACCTGGGGCATCTGGGGTACCTGACGGCCGGGAGTCTGGCCGAGGGAAACCTGATACTGGACGACGTGCTGGCTGGACGCTGCCGCATCGAGGAACGCACGATGCTACAGGTGACGTGCGATGCCATCAAGATCCCGCATCCATGGGCCTTGAACGAGGTGGCGATCCTGCGCCACGACACCTCGTCGATGCTCGACATGGAGACGCGATTGCGCAGCCACGAGCTGACGACCTACCGCGGTGACGGCCTGATCGTGAGCACGCCCACGGGCTCCACGGCCTACAACATGAGTGTCGGCGGGCCCATCCTGGAGCCGACAACCTCGTGCTTAGTACTCTCGCCCATCTCGCCACACTCGCTGACGATGCGCCCGCTGGTCGTGCGCGACGACAGCGAGATTGCGGTGCGCACCCACTCCAGGGCGGCACAATACGAGGTGAGTATCGACGGTGAGGTGACCCTGTGCCCGACAGGGTCGATGCTGACCATTGGCCGCGCACCCTACTGTGCACGCGTCGTGCAATGCCAGGGCAACAACTTTGCCAGCACCTTGCGGCAGAAACTACTGTGGGGAACCGACCGCCGTTGAAGCACTATTGACGTGCCTATCACTCCTGGAACAGGCGACGATGCAACAGCACCGAGCGGTAGATGTGGATCATGTGGTCGGCAAGAATTTTACCAGTGAAGCGCTCGGTATTCTCACGCGATAGACGCAGCATCTCGGCTCTCCTGCCCTTGTCCTCAAGCACATCGCTCAACTTCTCGGCTCCATCATGGAAGTTGTCATAGTAGATGGCCCCGTTGCCACCCATTTCACGTGCCTTGGCCGAATCCTTGCAGATGACCAGCGCGCCGCTGCGCTGTGCGTTGATGAGCTTGTACAGGTCACGGGAGCGGTCGGTGTTGGGGATAATGACTGCTTGAGCCATCTTGGCCACAGCAGTCTGGTCGGCATGGTGAATCTTGTCCACCTGCTTGAAGCGGTGGAAGATGTGCAGGTCATGGGCCTGCTCCTTGATGATGTGGTCAAAGGTGTCGGTGCGGTAACCAATCATCACGATCGAAATCTTGCGGTCGCGCAACTCATGCAGCAATTGCATGGCCTCCTTGAGGTTATCATCCTTGTTGAGGCGGCCCTTGTACAAGATAAACTTCTCGGGCAGGTGGTACTTGTCACGCAAGATCTCATACATGTTCTCGGGCACCGAGTCGTCACAGCCCTCATAGAAGCAGGGGTGAACCACCTCGACATTGTCGGGGTTGACATGATAGTGGTCGATGATCGTCTGGCGGTCGGGCTCATTGAGGGCGATCACGCGCTTGGCAATCTTGCACGCCTTGCGGGCACGACGTTGCATGAGCATGCGGCTCAGCCATCCTCCTGCACCCTGATAGAGGGGATCGGTCATCGTGAATACCGTCGGGAAATTGCTGCCTTCAAAGCCCGATGCAATGCCATCGTCGATGCCATGGAACGCGTTCACACCATGACCCTTGGCCGACTTGACAATTCCTCCCTTGACATACCATCGGTTCTTGTTATGGATGTGGTTGCGGGGAAACTTCACTCGCACACTATCCTCGTTAAAGAGCGAGGTCAAACGCTTGTTGCTTGCATTCTCGGGGGAATACAGGATATAGTAATTGTCTGGATAGTTTGTAGCAAGAGCCTTAATGAGGATGCGACCATAATAGGACGTGTCATTATTCTCCATGATAATCTTGCGACCACCGTAACCTACTACCATAATTTATATTCTTTTTTAAAAGTTAAATACTGTTTTAATGAGTTGTTGGATATCCTATGCTAACTCGCAATAACTTGCAAAATTAATATATTATTTTTTTTCTTGACCAACTTTTGCGGTGTTTTTATCATAAAAGGATTAACTTTGCTGAAAAATATTGTAAATAATGACAATCATGAAAAGATGGTTAGGACTCCTGTGTGCATTGTTGCTGTTCACGGCCTGCGGCTCAAGCAAGCACAATGTCAACCAGGACTTGATGCACCCCGATGAGGTCTTCACGCTCACCGAGGGCGACATCGCGCGTGAGACCTGGCTGGCCAACAAGGCCATCAGCGGCGAGTGGACCTACAAGGCTCCCAGTGTTGACGTGAGCGGCAAGAACCTGCTTGCCGGCATCGGCAAGCCTGTCGCCAAGGGGAAACTCAAGAAGAAACTCAACAGTGCCTACAAGAAAATGGGGCTGGATAAGGCAAAGCCACACTTTGTGTTCAACCCCGATGGCACTTGCGCCATCAGCATCTTGGGAGCCAGCATCAAGGGGAAGTACAACTACAACCCCAGCACCCAGAGCATCACATTGAAGTGGCACGGCATTCCCATGAATGCCAGGCTCAAGCCCGACGGCAAGAAGAAACTGCACCTCACCTTTGATGCCGATAAACTGTTGTCTCTCATCAGACTTGTGGGCAAGTTCAACGACAGCTCAACAATGCAGGCTCTATCCTTCCTCATGGACTATTATGAGGACGTGAGAGTCGGCTTTGAACTCAAGAAGTAACAGGTATTATCACATCGACACCGGTGGCGCACGCCATCATTTGGCCATGGACACTTTCTCGGGATTCAGTTCGCCCAAGGGCAGGTCGCTGGTGACCGATGAGCTGCGCCGCATGATGTCCTCCATGCTATCGATGACGTTGACAATAAAGTCGCCCAGCTTCTCGGCCTCACACACAATGTCCATGTAGAATATGCCCGCCTTGTAGGGATACTTCTTCTGGTTGACGTTCTCGATATTCTCGGTGCGGCACTGGTTGCGGAAGTTGTTGATCTCGCGCTCCTTGTTGTAGTTGCGCATGAGGTCCTCGGCAGTGACGTTGTCGATGTCGCTGAGCACCATGAGCATGTTGGTCATCGCCTCGCTCACGAGCTTGAGCATCTCGTCGATGTTGGAGTAGTTGTACTCGTTGAAGTGGGCATCGGCCTCCTCCTTGCGCACAAGGGCCTTGGCAATGTTGTTGCAGCTGTCACCGATGCTCTCGAGCTCGCTGATGATGCTCAGCAGGCTTGCCACGCGCGACTTGGCCTGGCTGCTCAGCCTGCCGTCAAGCACCTTGTTCAGGTAGCTGCCAATCTCAAACTCCATGCGGTCGGTGATATCCTCATACTTCTGGATGCGGGAGTAGATTTTGTTGAACTCGGGGGTGCCAGTCTTGGTGTGCACCAGTTCCTTGACCATGCCCAACATGCGCTCCACACGGCCGGCAAACACGACAATCTCGCGTTGGGCCTGAGCTATATTAAGCTCGCTGGCACTCATGAGACCGCCCTGGATATACTTGAGCTGGAATTCCTCGTCCTCCTTCTTCTTGCTCTTGATGATGGCATTGAGCAGCTTGACATAGAGTTTGGTAAACCAAATCATGATCAACAGGTTACACAACTTGAAGATGGTGTGGAACATGGTCATGCCGATCGACATGGCCACCTGCTCGCTGACCAACGCACTGCCGTCAATGCTGGCGCCACTCTTGACACTGTTATACAAGGCCAGTGGGTCGCCCAGGCTGAACAGGTCACGCACAACCCATATCACCATCGACACAAAGGGTTGGAAAATAATCAGCACCCAGACCGAACCAAACAGGTTGAACAATGCATGGCCCAGAGCCGCCTTCTTGGCCTCGGCATTTCCGCCCAGCGACGCCAGTAGCGGCGTGATGCTCGTGCCGATGCTGGCTCCCAGCACCATAGCGCATCCAATGTCAAACGATATCCAGCCCTTGGTGGCCATGATCAGCACAATGGCAAACGTGGCAGCACTGGATTGAATGAGCATCGTCACCACCCATCCCACAAGGGTGAAGATGATGATGGACAGGAATCCCATCGACGTGTACTGCTGCAACGAGGCAAACACCTCGGGGGACTTCGACAGGTCTGGGACATTGGCACTGATGGCATCCAGACCCATGAACAAGAACACAAAACCAATCAGTAACTCACCCAGGTTCTTGTACTTGCCGCTCTTGATAAATAGCAGCGGCACCGAGAAGGTGAGCAGCGGCAACAGGAAAGCGGTCATCTTGACCTTGAAGCCAAAGATGGCGATGATCCACTCGGTGAATGTGGTCCCCAGCGCGGCACCAAAGCTCACCGCAAGCGACTGTTCAAGAGGCATCAGACCTGCATTGACAAAGCTCACAACCATCGACACCGAGGCCGACGAGCTCTGTATCAGGGCCGTGATGACAATACCGGTGACAATAGCGAGGAAACGGTTTTTGGTCATCCAGGCAAGAATCGAACGCAAGCGACTACCGGCGCTCTTCTGCAAACCTTCGCTCATGATCTTCATTCCATACAGGAACAAGCACACTGCACCTAATAACGCAAGAAAGTCAACTAAGGAATAATCCATTGGCTATGAGTGATTTGTGGGTGATTGCTAATTATTTCAGCGCAAAAGTACTAATTTATGCCCTAATATGCTAATATTTTGTGACATAAAAAATACAAAACCATTTCATTTCTCTGCAAATGGCTGACTTCTCGATGTCGATGAAAGACCTTTATTATCATGGCCTGTTGAACACCATTACGGAATATTTCACTACCTTTGCGGCAATTTTATCCAACAAGTAAAAACTAAAGATTGAGGTATGAAAAGAATTTACTCTTTACTGCTCATGGCAGCTGTGACTGCCGGAGCGATGGCCGATGAGTTCGTCACCAACGGCTCCGGCAATGTGTACACCTTCAACAGCCTGAGCCAGATTGAGGGCACTGGCGTTACCCTGCACGAGGATGGCTCCTACGTGGTGGCAAATGACATCACCATTGCCGAAGGTGATGAGCTCAAACTCATGAACAATGACGTCATCAAGATGGGCAATGGCGTGATTATCACCATCGATGGCAACGCTAACTTCACGCCTGCCGACACGGCTCTCATCACACGTGATGCCGAGGGGTCCAATCCCAAGGGATTCTGGATGCTGGGCGACAACGGCAATGCCCAGTTGAGGAATGTGCGCTTTGAGTATGTGGGCATCGTCTTTGGCGGGGCCAACAGCAGCCTGCATGCCGACAACTGCACCTTCACCTTGCACAACGGCAAGATTTCGAGCTCGGGTGCCATCTCGTTTAATGCAGCTTGCGACGGCAATATCATTGAAAACTGCTACTTCATCGAGAATACCGTCAACGCCATCGGCAATGGTGCTACCAATCCCGTGGGTATCATCATCCGCAACAACTACCTGTGGCACAATACCACCAGCAACCGCAACAAGCCCCAATTGAACATGTCTTGTGTGGGTGACTATGACATGGTCATTACCGGCAATCGCATCATTGGAGGGCACTACACCATGTCCGGTGGCATCGGTCTGAGCCATTCGCTGGGTGGAGCATTCACTGGCACTGCAACCATCGAGGACAACTACATTGCCGAGAACCGATATGGCATTGCCACCGTCGGACAGGTGAATGCCGTGATCCGCAACAACACCATGATCGACAACTGCTACGAGAACAATCCCAACAATGGCGGCAGCTGCATCAGCATCTATGACAGCAGCAGCTCCAGCAACATCTACATCGAGGGCAACTGGATGGAAGGCGGCCTGTGGGGCGTGACAATTGCAGTGGGCTCACCCAACGTCAACATGGGCAAGGTGGAAGATACCACAGCCACGGACTACAACCCCGGCAACAACACCTTTGTCAACAATGGCAACAACGGTGTGCTCTATGACCTGTACAACAACGGCACCGCCACCATCTATGCCCAGGGAAACACTTGGAACGTGGACAAGCAGACCAAGGAACTCATCGAGGATGTCATCTACCATCAGGCCGACGATCCCAACAAGGGTCTGGTCATCTACATGCCAGCACATGAGGACGACAGCGCTGTTGAGGAAATCCAAGCTTCACAGCAGGACAACAATGTGTATTACAACCTCATGGGAATTCCTTCTCAAGCCCCAACGGTGCCCGGCATCTACATCCACAACGGCACCAAAATCCTCATCAAGTAACCCACCCCAAAGTTTTAACCATACTTGTGTGAACAAGAAAACCGCGATAAGTCATCTTACCGCGGTTTTCTTACTCATGCATCAATCGCCCTATGAATCGATGGCGATTTTGATAGTGGCGACGTTGCTGCCACTGCGACCTTGCAAAATATAGATACCGCGAGAGAGGTGCTGTAACCTCACTGCATCTGTGCCTGTAGCAACTACCTGGCCTTCAACATTATAAACAGTGATCGAGCCAGGATAAATGGCAACCTTGTCACGCAATTGAAACACGGGGGCTGCATCAATCACATTCTCGAGCACAGTGGCTTGATCCTCGGTGACCTCGGTAGCTGTGATGGTGAAGAAATAATCACGGTTGGCCACGATGTCGTAGTCGGGCAACTGCAAGCCATTGTTCCAATTGTTGAAAATCAGGTGATAGCTACCGCTATTGGCATCCAACAGGAATACCTTGTAATTCACTCCATTAACGATAGAATCGCCCACACTGGCCTCACCAGGCCAAGCACCAAAGAGCTCACCATCGCCCCAAGCATACAGCCCCAGAGCGTCCCAACCTGTCAAATCATTGACAAAGATGTAGTGCTGCGAGGCGGGAATCTTGGGCAATTCACCTGTGATGGTAAAGTTGTCGATGGCGAGAGCCATAGCACCCTGTGCAGCGTCGCCGGTTGCCACGCTGATGTTCCATGCCAAATACAGGTCGCAGCCGCGGGCGAGCTTGGTGCCCAGCATGGCGCTCACGGGTACACTCTCGCCAGGAACGGTCTCATAGCCTGCCGTCTCGCTGTCGGGTTCAAAGCGGGTGTAGAAATCACTACCTGCGCTGGTCCAGTTGCGTCCATCGATAGAGTAATAGAGTTGCACGGCAAATCCTGCGCTGTTATTGCCCTTGCGGTATTTCTCGACGTTATAGGCGATGTTGACGTTCTCGATGTCTTTCTTGCCCGTATTGAGCAGGTGGGCATAGACGTTGACACAACGCGTGCCACCAGCCACACCGGTCGAGATGCCGCCCAGGGCACGGTCATTGCCCGCATTGTCGCCAAAGTTCCACGTGCCGTTCTTGGCATTGCTGGGCAGGCTCACGCCTCCGCTATACATCGTCTGGTCATCGGCCTGGTCAAAACGTCCCACTGTGCGCGGAGCGGTCAAGATGCGGTCGATGTGCCATGCTGCGGGCAGCATAGCGGTTGCCTCATCGCCCATGGCATCAAAGCTTTGGGCGGCACTCAAGACATCCTCGTTGAGTTCAATAGCGGGATAAGTCACAACCTCGGTCAAGGCTGTAGCCACCTTGAGGTTAGCGCTTTGGGTGAAGTCGCCCGTGGTGGCGGTCACTGTGTAATCGCCATTGGCACCATTGCTGGTGAAGACGCCATCGGCATTGATGTCACCGCCATCGCTCAGTGTCATGACAACAGGTGATGGGGCATCAATCTCCATGCCGAACTGGTCGCGCACGGTCACCTTGTAGCGCACCTGGCCGGCCGTGTGATCGACCACGTTGGTGAAACCGTTCAACGCACGGCTGGCATAGCTGCGCATGGCAGCTGCATCGTCATTGCTCAGTCCTGCAGGTGCCCAAGTAATGGACATCGGGTCCTCGCCGTAGATGAGGCCATACTCCATTGCAGCGGCCATATAGGTGGCCTTGAGGGTGGGATGACGGTCATCGAGGAACCAGGTGAGGGTGCCAGCACTGCCTTCCAGGTCATAGACGTCCTGGTAGGCCACGCCCACGGGGCACAGCGTCACACCCAGATCAAGGGCTACATCCTGATAATTCTTGACAAAGGTCGAGTTGAAGGCGCTATAGTTCTCCCAGTCGCCGCTGTAAGCCCAGTTGACGGGCACGATGATGATGGCGTTGGGATTGGGACAGTAGTCGCGGATGTAGTCAACCCAGCGCTTCACATTGGCGCGGAAGGTCTCCACATCGGTGCGGGGCAGCGAACTCTGCTCCTGCAGGATGATGTGGCTCCAGGCCTCGCTGCGCACAAGCATCTTGGCTCCAGGATTGCCATCCTCGGCCACACCGTCGCCCTCGTCCCAGTGGGTCTTGAGCGACTTGCCCAGCAGGGTGTGCTTGGTCCAGTTGGCATCCTTGCCCATGGCCTGTGCTATGCCATTAAACACGGCATCCTGATCGTTGTAATAGATAAGGCTGTTGTTGAGCGAGAGCACCTTGACCTGCTCGGGCAGCTCGGGCACGAGTACCACGTCGGCAGGCTGCAGGGTCATCGTGGTGGGGGTGGAGGCTGCCAGCACGAGGCTATACTCGCCAGTGGCGAGGTCGAAGGTCACATCATAGGTTCCCGGCGCTGTCGATACCTTGCCAGTGGCACCCTTGATGAGCGTGCCGGCGGTATTGTCGCCCGTGAGGTCCTGCTCGGCACCCCACACGCCGCCCATGCCCAGGCGCTGATAGATGCGCCAGTGGCTGTAACCGTCACCCACAGCAGGCATGGTCACCTGCCCCTTGAAGGTCTTGCCCTCGACTAGGTCGAGCTTGCCGCTGGCGTCCATGTAGTTCCAGCCGTTGTTGTCGCCGATGACATAGACGGCCGTCAGACCCGTGTCGTCATCGTCGCTCTCGAGCAGCAACACTGCCTGACCGTCCTGGATGGTGAGGATGATGCGGGAGCAGTAATAGGAATTGCCGCCACAGGAGATATTGTCGTTGGTGCCCAGCACGAGGCTGTAGGGGGCACCCATCTGGATGCTGGTGCCGTTGCTGCCATAGTTGCAGGCACTGGTCCATCCCGAGTCGGCCACCTTGAAGGCACCGCTTAACGTCTTGTCATAGAGCACATAGGTGCCGCCACCCTCGTCGCTGAACTCCCAGTCACTCACCGCGCCCCAGCTGTTAACCTCGCCACGCAGATAGATGCCCGAGGCCACAAATGGAGGACGGGTCGGGTCGACATATCCCGTGTAGCTCTCGGGGTCGGCAATCTCGGTCACCGCCTCCTTGGTCAGGCACAGGTAGTAGTCACGGTCGGCAGTAACGGTAAAGTGTAGCGCATTACCATTATTGTCGGTGAAGGTAAGCGCATGCTCGGCACCGTCCATGGCGAGAGACCACACCTTGTAGGTCACACCATTCACGACAGCGCTACTGGTGGCCGCTGTGGATTCACCCGCGCCATCGGCCATGAGCAGGGTGCTCCACTTGGTCACGTCCTCGACGTAGATGTAGCAAGCCTGGTCCTGCGAGGCAAATGTGGCGTCGATCACCACATTGTCGATCGACAGACCCATGGCCTTGTTGGGACTGCTGCCCGAGGCCACACTGATGTTCCACGCCAGATACAGGTCGGCACCGGCAGCAAGGTCAATCATGAGCTGCTTGCCAGTAATGCCGGTAGTGCTGATGGGAACCACGGCAGCACCCTGGGTGGCAGCATCGGGAGCATAGTAGGTGTAGAAATCCTCACCAGCATTGTTCCACGTGACACCATCGGCCGACACATAGAGCTGCACGGCAAAGCCAGCAGCATTGTCGCCGTCACGGTACTTCTCGATGTCGTAGCTGAGGGTCAACTTGGTGATGGCCTCATCGCCGGCATTGTGCAGGCTGGTCATCACATTGATGCAGCGGGTGCCACCGTCCACAGTCGTCGACAATCCACCCACCGAGCAATCACTGGGCTCACTGCTCGAGACAAAGTTCCATGTGCCATTCTTGGCGTTGCTGGCCAAACTTGTGCCCCCAGTGTACATAACCTCGGTCGCAGCATTGACAAAATTGCCCACGGTGCGCGGGGCCGACATCTGGCGCTCCACACGCCAGCCTTGCGGCATGCTCAACGTCGCTGTCTGGGTGCCGCTGTCCCACATGCAATCAAAGTTCTGGGTCACCTGGGGTGCCGCTGCCGTGATGAGCAGGGCATCTTGCGCCCAGAGTGTGCCACCCCATGCAGCAAGCAGCATCACAGCGGCAAGATTGATAAAAGTAGATAATTTCTTCATTTTTTTTAATGGTTTTTAAATAATACTTATGCCACAAAATTATTATTCCGAGGCGACTTTAACAATGGCTTGATATTAAAATCTAAATCAATTTATTTCTTAATTTATTGTTTTTCAGATTATTATATATTTTCTCTGTTTCAATAAATCTAAATCAATCTCAATGTTAAAATCTCACAAATAACCATTAGTTATGGGAATTTCATTCCCTGCACCTTTTATCGGGTGAGCCGGTATCTCTGATTGCTGAACACATGGTTTTGCTGGAGACCCATTCAGGTGAAGCAATTCTTGTTAGCTTTTATTGTCCGTGGAAAGTTTAGTGTTGGTGTAGAATGTAGGGGCCATGCCAAGGCGAGACCGTAATGCACCTGGATGTAGCTCACTGATATACAGCCAATAGCAATGTGATTGCGCTAATCCCAATTTACCTTGCATCAACTTGATGATGTCGCTGCGCTTGAGAGCCGCGGTGGCATCCTCAAAGCACGCTTCAATGTCTGCCCTCATTCTTGACCGTTCTTCCTGCCGCTTGATTTCCAACCTGTCGCTGGCGGGTCGGGATTTCTTCTTGTTTCAAATCTCTGTGCTCACTCATGGTGATTAGTGATTAATCAAATTTTTAAATTAAAACTCACTGCTGTCCGGGGAAAGTTTAGCAAGTCGAAGGCATGCACAAGTCCAACGGCCTTGACGTTTTTCCCCCGGATAGCAATAATAAAAATCCCTGATTTCTGAGTGAAGTCAGGGATTTGCTCGCATGGTATTCCATGCTTAGCCTTGATGGTGGGGTGATTTAATTCTTCTTGGCTTCTTTCTTACAGTCGGGGCACTGCTGATTGGCAGGCTTGTCGCACTTCTGGCCCTCACCCTTCTTGCAATCATGCTTCAGGGCAGCCTTGTCACACTTCTGGCCCTCACCCTTCTTGCAACCTTGCTTCAGGGCAGCCTTGTCACACTTCTGGCCCTCGCCCTTCTTGCAACCTTGCTTCAGGGCAGGCTTGTCACACTTCTGGCCCTCGCCCTTCTTGCAACCTTGCTTCAGGGCAGCCTTGTCACACTTCTGGCCCTCACCCTTCTTGCAATCATGCTTCATCGCGGTGGCTTCGGCCTTAGCCTTGCAGTCGGGGCACTGCTGGTCAGCGGGCTTGTCACACTTCTGACCAGGCTTGTGGTCCTTGCAGCATTCCTTCTTCACTTGATTAACCTGCACGGGAGCAGCAGCATTCTGCGCATTGACAGCAACGGTAGCCATTGCCACAAATGCAAGAGATAATAAAAATTTCTTCATGATTTGCTTGTATGTTAAATGTTTATAATGTATTTCTGCGCCAAAGTTAGCAATAAAAACCGAAATATTAGATGTTTTATCATTTTTTTGGTTTAATCATTGCGCAAAATTTTGATGTTTGCATGCAAACGAGTACATTTGCAGCCACTTATAAAAATAATAAATTAATATTACACAAGAACGCTAACATGTCAACCTATACCGTATCCGACCCCCGCAAGGTCACGACCAAGCGCATTGCCGACATGCGCATTGCCGGCGAGAAAATCGCCATGATCACCGCCTATGATTTCACCATGGCCACACTCGTGGATCAAGCCGGCATCGACATCATCCTTGTGGGCGACAGTGCCAGCAATGTGATGCAGGGCAATGCAACCACCATACCCATCACCATCGATGACATGATCGTGTATGGCCGCACCGTGGTGCGCGCCGTGAAACGTGCCATGGTCATCGTCGATATGCCCTTTGGTACCTACCAGGGAGACCCTATCGAGGCACAGCGCAATGCCGTGCGCATCATGCAAGAGACTGGAGCCGACGGCGTGAAACTCGAGGGTGGACGTGAGATGCGCGCAGCTATTGAGATGATTTTGCGTGCCGGCATTCCGGTGATGGGTCACTTGGGACTCACACCACAGAGTATCAACAAGTTTGGAACCTATTCCACACGAGCACAGGATGAAGCCGAAGCCACACGACTGCTGGCAGACGCTAAGGTGCTAACCGAAATTGGATGCTTTGCCATCGTGCTTGAAAAAATTCCTGCTATGCTGGCTGCCAAAGTCACACAATCCATCACTGTTCCCACCATCGGCATTGGTGGCGGTGGGGCATGCAATGGTCAAGTGCTTGTGCTGCACGACATGCTGGGCTTGAACCGTGAGTTTAAACCTAAATTCTTGCGCGTTTACAACAACCTGGGAGAGCAGATCATCGACAGCGTGGGCAATTACATTACCGACGTCAAGAGCGGCGACTTCCCCAATGCCGATGAGCAATACTAAACATCAAGTTGGCAGCAACTTGATGTTTAGTACTTAACAAGTTTTCTAACCTTTATCACTCAAGAATTTCACCAATTTAGCGACCGCACGACCGCGGTGGCTAATGCGGTTTTTGTCTTGAGGCAACATCTGGGCAAATGTGCTGCCGTCTCCCTCAACAGGCTGGAAAATGCTGTCATAACCAAATCCGCCCGTGCCATGGCGCTCAGTGAGGATTATGCCCTCGACCTGCCCTTCAAACATGTGCATCTCGTCTCCCTGCAGCAACACAATCGCCGTGCGGAAGCGTGCTGTCCTGCCACTGGTAGGCACATCATTCATTTTTAACAACACTTTATCAATATTAGCCTCGCTGTCATGACCCGGACCGGCATAACGGGCCGAGTGCACCCCAGGCTCTCCACCCAGGACATCAATCTCAAGACCTGTGTCGTCACTGAAGCAGTCATAACCATACTTGTCCTTGACATATCGTGCCTTCATCTGAGCATTACCCTCGATGGTATTTGCGGTCTCGGGGATATCCTCATGGCAACCAATGTCAGCAAGACCCAATATCTCGTATTGGTTACCTATCATCTGCCTCAATTCCTGCAACTTGTGTGCATTATTAGTGGCAAAAACTATTTTTTTCATTTCTATCAAGTGTATTAAAAACAACGAATTACGCGAACTCACACAAATCAATCATCAGGAATCATTTGTTGAATTCGCGCAATTCGTTGCTAATCAATTTACACAACTACGTTGACAATCTTGTTGGGGACGACAATCACCTTCTTGGGCTGTTTGCCATCGAGCCATCGGGCCGCACCCTCATCGCTCAGGGCAATGCGCTGCACCTCATCTTGCGCCGTTCCTGCAGCCACCTCGATATTGTAACGAGGTTTGCCATTGAACAGCACTGTGTATTTAACTGTCGATTCCTTCAAGTAGTCCTCATTCCATGTGGGCCACTGGGCATCACACACGGTGGTGTCGTGACCCAGCACGTGCCACAGTTCTTCGGCAATGTGCGGGGCAAATGGTGCCAACAGCACAACCAGCGGTTCATAAATTTCACGTGAACGGCACTTCATCGATGTTAACTCATTAACGCAGATCATGAAGGCGGCAACCGACGTGTTATAGCTGAAGGTCTCAATATCGCCACTCACCTTCTTGATGAGTTTGTGAAGCGATTTCAAGGCTTCGGCACTGGGTTTCTCTTCCACAAGCTGCATGGTGTCACCCTTGTAGAAGAGTGCCCACAGGCGCTTGAGGAAGCGGTTCACACCGTCGATGCCATTGGTGTCCCAAGGTTTGCTGGCCTCAACAGGACCCAGGAACATCTCATACAGGCGCAACGTGTCGGCACCATAGCGGTCCACAATATCGTCGGGATTAACGACATTGAACATCGACTTGGACATTTTCTCGATGGCCCAACCGCAGATGTACTTGCCATTCTCGAGAATGAACTCGGCATCTTTAAATTCGGGTCTCCACTCGCGGAATTTCTCGATGTCAAGTGCATCGGCATGCACGATGTTGACATCCACATGGATGGGGGTAACATCATACTGATCCTTGAGATTTAGAGACACAAATTTGTTGGTATCCTTGATGCGGTAAACAAAGTTGCTGCGGCCCTGAATCATACCCTGGTTGACCAGTTTGCGGAACGGTTCGGCCTCGCACACATAGCCGTAATCATACAGGAACTTGTTCCAGAAACGGCTGTAGATCAAGTGACCAGTGGCATGCTCGGTACCACCCACATAGAGGTCCACTTGACGCCAGTATTCATTGGCCTCTCGCGACACCAGTGCCTCATCGTTGTGTGGATCCATGTAGCGCAGGTAGTAGGCCGACGAGCCGGCAAAACCTGGCATCGTGTTCAGTTCCAGGGGATGGCCATCGGCGGTCACCCAATTTTTGGCACGGCCCAGGGGAGGCTCGCCTGTCTCGGTGGGCAGGAACTTGTCCACCTCGGGCAACTGCAGTGGCAATTCACTCTCATCCAGCGGCTGGGGTTGCTTATTCTCATCATAGTAGATGGGGAACGGTTCGCCCCAATAACGCTGGCGACTGAAGATGGCATCACGCAAGCGATAATTCACCTTGACGTGACCGATGCCCGTCTCCTCGATATATTGCTTAGTCTTGGCAATGGCTTCCTTGACTTGCAGGCCGTTGAGTTGCAGTCGGTCGTTGGATGAGTTGGCCATGATGCCTTCCTTGGCATCAAAGCTCTCCTCGCTCACGTCGGCACCTTCAATCAATGGGATAATGGGCAGGTCAAAGTGCTTGGCAAACGCATAGTCGCGGCTGTCATGGGCCGGAACGGCCATAATGGCACCCGTTCCATATCCTGCCAGCACATAATCACTGATGTAGATGGGGATATTCTTGCCCGTGATGGGATTGACAGCATAACTGCCAGTGAAGACTCCGCTCACCTTCTTCTCGATCATGCGCTCACGCTCGGTCTTGTGCTTTACCTCGTCAAGATAAGCATCAACAGCAGCTCGCTGGCTATCGGTTACCACTTCATCAACATAGATGCTCTCGGGAGCCAGCACCATGAAGGTCACACCAAAGATAGTGTCGGCCCTGGTGGTGAAAATCAACAGGCTCTTGTCGCTATCGGCAACAGGGAATGTCATCTCGGCACCCTCACTGTAGCCAATCCAATTGCGTTGTGTCTCCTTGATCGACTCGGTCCACTCGATGGTATCAAGATCACGCAACAAGCGACCAGCATAGGCCGACACACGCAAGCACCACTGGCTCATCATCTTCTGTTCCACGGGATAGCCGCCACGCACCGACACACCCTCGCTCACCTCATCATTAGCGAGCACAGTACCCAATTTAGGGCACCAGTTGACCATCGTGTTGCCCAAATAAGCAATGCGATAGTTCATGAGCACATTGTTTTGCTCTACCTGGCTCATGGCGTTCCAGTCATCGGCAGTAAATTCATCGCTATTGTTGGTGTGAGCATGACATCCCTGGGTGCCATGTTTCTCAAAGTGTGCTACCAGCTCAGTGATGGGACGTGCCTTGTCAAGCTCGGTGTTATAATAGCTCTTGAACATCCTCAAGAACGCCCACTGCGTCCACTTGTAGTACTTGGGATCACAGGTGCGCACCTCACGGTCCCAATCATAGCAGAAACCAATCTTGTCCAACTGCTCACGATAGCGGGCAATATTTTCATTGGTAGTGATTTCGGGATGCTGACCCGTCTGGATGGCATACTGCTCGGCTGGCAAGCCATAGGCATCATAACCCATGGGATGAAGCACGTTAAATCCCTTCAACCGCTTGTAGCGGGCATAGATGTCGCTGGCTATATATCCAAGCGGATGACCCACATGCAATCCAGCACCCGAGGGGTAGGGGAACATGTCCAGCACATAGAATTTGGGCCTGCTGTTGTCCACGTCACACTTGTAGGTGTGATGTTCACGCCAGTACTGTTGCCACTTTTTTTCTATATCTTTATAATTATAGTCCATTAATTGAGTTTACAGTTTAAAATTTAGAGTAATTTCTTGATGGCTTCCTCAATGATCTTGCAGTCGGTAGTGGGCTCATAGCGCTCTACCACGTTTCCCTCACTGTCAACCAGGAACTTGGTGAAATTCCACTTGATGTCAGGCTTGCTGGCATAGTCGGGATCGGCCTTGGAGAGCATCTCATCGAGCAGGGCACCAATCTTGTGATCCTTGTCAAAACCCTTGAAGCCGCATTTCGACTTCAGGAAAGTGAACAACGGGGACTCATTCTCGCCATTGACATCGATTTTTTTAAACTGGGGAAACTCGGTGCCATAGTTGAGGGTGCAGAACTGATGGATTTCTTCCTCGGTGCCAGGAGCCTGCTGGCCAAACTGGTTGCAAGGAAAATCGAGAATTTCAAGGCCTTTCTCCTTATATTCCTTGTACAAGGCTTCCAGTTCCTCGTACTGCGGTGTGAAACCACATCGGGTGGCGGTGTTGACAATGAGCAGCACTTTACCCTTATATTCGGTTAACGAAACGTCGTTACCACGACGATCCTTCACAGTGAAATCAAATACGTTCTGTGACATAATGTTCAATACATTTAATATAATTAATAATAATAAAATGCTAATCTTTTTCATATATACCCAAATTTATATAGTTCTAATTCTTTTCACTTGATGATTCCCAACTCGCGTGAAATGTCAAGCATGCGCTGTATGGGACGCACCGCACGCTCAGCAATTTTCTTATCCACCTCGATGACGGGAGCAAGAAACTTGAGCGAATTGTAAAGTTTCTCGAGCGTGATGAGCTTCATATACTCACACTCATTGCATGCACAGGTGCCATCCTCGGGTGGTGCCGGGATAAAAGTCTTCTCGGGACAACGGCGCTGCATCTCAAACAAGATGCCGCTCTCGGTGCAGACGATGAATTCTTGACTCTCGTTCTCGACGGCATAGTTGAGCAATGCCTGTGTCGATCCCACCTTGTCGGCCACAAGACGAATGGGCTTGGGACACTCGGGATGAACCAGAATCTTGGCATTATCATGCTCTTGCTTGAGGGCAAGCAACTTCTCGATGCTGAATTTCTCATGCACATGGCATGCGCCGTCCCACAGCAGCATCTCGCGGCCTGTGATGCTATTGATGTAGTTACCTAAATTGCGGTCAGGACCAAAGATGATTTTGGCATCCTGGGGCAGGCTGCCCACAATCTCCTTGGCGTTAGACGATGTCACCACAACATCGGTCACAGCTTTGACTGCCGCACTGGTGTTCACATAACTGATCACCATGTGGTCTGGGTGCTCGTTGACAAATTGTTCAAACTCGTCAGCAGGACAGCTATCAGCCAGCGAACATCCCGCACTCAAGTCGGGCACGATGACCGTCTTTTCGGGACACAGGATCTTAGCCGTCTCACCCATGAAGTGGACGCCGCACAAGACAATCACCGGTGCATCGGTCTTGGCAGCAAGCTGCGCCAGTGCCAAGCTATCGCCGATGTAGTCGGCCAGCTGCTGTATTTCCTCGCGCTGGTAATAGTGCGCCATGATCACAGCATTGCGCTCCTTCTTCAGGCGCAGTATTTCTTCTCTCAGGTCGATGCCGGCCTCGATAGGCTCATCGACATAGCCTTTGTCAACATTCATATTATTTATTTTTTAGTTTTTAAATTTAAAAATTTAATTTTAATTATAACAACAATACCTGTTAATTGTGTTCAAAACTTTTTTATCCATTTTTGCATGGATATCTTGTCAACAACTGTTTTTGACTTGTGTATAGGTTATCGACAAGCCTAATGGCTGTGGTTTAGCACTTTCAGTCATTTATTAACAGGGTGTAAACAACCTGCAAAGTTAATAAATTATTATTTCATTTTTGACTTAATGTTGATGAAAAGCTGTTTAAATGACAATTAAAATTTTGTGCTAACTTTTTTGGATAGCTAATTTTTATTTTTAAGCCAAGTGATTTTTAATTTGTCAAGTATTTTTGATTGTTTTTTATTCATCAGTTTTCAACATCTTTCAACAAGGTTATTGACAATATTTTTTAGGGTTGTGTACATCCTAATTTGTGGCTGAAATACGCAGATTCACCGATTTCAGTGTTTTTCAAGTGACCTGTTAAATCATTTTTTAATTTTAGTAGTTGATTATAGGCCTATATTAATATTTATTCTTAATTTTGTGCGATTTTTCAGGCTTATTATTTAAAAAGGATACACTAACTAAACCATCAATTATTTTTAGATGAAAATACATTTTATTATTCTGCTGATGTGCCTATTGAAAGGGGCATTAATCCTTGCTGTTCCTGCAAAACCAGGATGGCATGTTGTGACTCAGAGCGATGGCACTACATTAAAGGTTCAAACTGTTGGAAACGCTTTTAACAATGCAATCTTGACAACTGATGGACTGACTGTGGCTCGTGGTGAAAATGGCGATTTCTATTACTATTCGTCATTAACGGGAATAACGACAGTGCGTGCCCATGAACCCCAAAAAAGAACCAGTGCCGAGAAAGCCTTTGTCAACTCACAGCGTGGGTCGATGACAATGCAACACGAGCAGTATAATAAAATATCCCATAAAATACCTTACAAGGGTGGAAGGCTCAATGCTACAGGAAACAATGCAAGTGCCGATGTTCCAGCGATGGGTCAGCGACGAATTCCAGTCATTTTGGTAGAATTTAAAGACAAAAAATTTAACAACACTTCCAAGGATATCATCAATGCCATGTTGCGGGGATCAAATAGTGTGGGTCAATACTATTTTGATCAGTCTAATGGTTTGTATGAGCCTGTTTTTGACGTGTTTGGAATTTATTGTCTTTCCAAGAACCGTGAGGAATATGGCGGTCACAATGGCACTGTTAAGGATAAGGGCATCGGCTGGTTGGTCACCGAAGCTTGCCAATTGGCATCGGCCGATGGTGTCTCATTCAAGCCCTATGACACTAATGGTGACTATTATTGTGATGTGGTGATTGTGATCTATGCTGGTGTCGGTGAGGCCCAGTCTGCGCTCTATCATCCCGAATCCATCTGGCCGTGTAACTGGACACTTGAGTCGGCCCAATACTATTCTCGTGGTGGTGAAGGTGCTTTTAGTCCAGCATCAGGCGACCCCTATGTCAACCATTTTGCTGTTTTCAACGAGCTGCATGGCAGTAACGATAATGGCAAGACCATTGATGGCATTGGCACGTTTGTACACGAGTTTGGTCACTGTTTAGGTCTGCCCGACCTGTATGATACAGGCAATAATGATAATTATGGAATGGGTAACTGGGATCTGATGTGTTTAGGAAACTATGCCAACGATGGCTATACTCCGGTGGGATTTTCGGCCTATGAGAAGGTGTTCATGGGCTGGGTCGATTACATCAAGCCGCAGCCCAACACTTACTATACGCTGCCCGTGTGGAACCAGGGAAAGAAAGATACCGACAAGGCGGTGTGTGTTGTGAGTGATATCAACAAGAACGAGTATTTCATTTTTGAAAATCGCCGTCGCACGGGTTGGGATAAATACTTGCCAGGTCAGGGCATCATGGTCACTCATGTCATATATAGTGCCAATGAGTGGTACTACAATAGACCTAATAACGGAGATATACAGCTGTTCACGTTACTGCCGGCCGACAATAAGCTTTCAAGGTACAGCGAGGGTGGGGATCTCTGGCCCAATGGATCACGGCGTGATGTAACTGATGAGAGCACACCTGCCACGATATTGCACATGGATGCATTTGGCAATATTAAAGATAATGCCGGTTACCTGAAAAAGCCTGTGACCCAAATGGTGATCAACAGCGACGGCACAGCCAGTTTCTGGTACATGAAGCAACCCGATCCAGTTCCCACTATCCAAGTTTCGACCAGTAGCATCAGTTTTGGTGAATTGTCAGTTGGTACAACCGACACATGCTTGATCAATGTGGTGGGACAGGATTTGAAAAACAACATTACTGTTGCACTTGATGATGCCTCTGAAGCATTTTCCATCAGCACCGATGTGATTACTCCCGCCGAGGCCGCCATGGGCAAAGACCTTATAGTTAGGTTTAATCCAAGTATTGAAAAGGAATATAATGCCACCTTGACGTTGAAAAGTGTGGATGCCATCGATGTGACAATACATTTATCGGCTACTGTCATTCCATCGGCGCATGCTTTTCTTGTGGGTGATGTGAATCACGACAACATGGTGGATGTTCAAGATGTAACAGTTCTCATCAACTATCTGTTGGGCAACAAGGTTGACTGTTGTCACGCCTGTTCCGATGCTTGTAAAGATGATTTGCTTGATGTTGCCGACGTGACAGCTATCATCAGTACTATTTTGACGTCGTTGTAAAAATGGATGACTAAAAACTCAAGCAGTCAAGACGACTTGATGAATAACCAATAATTAAAAACTGGAGTTACAAAGGTTATTACCTGTAACTCCAGTTTTTAATATTTCCCTTAAAATTTTATAGGCAAGATATTAGGTGTCGATGGTGGCATAGGTGGCGTTCTCCTCGATGAACTTGCGGCGCGGTTCCACGTCCTCACCCATGAGCATCGAGAAGATGCGGTCGGCCTCGGCAGCATCGCTGATGTTGACGCGCTTGAGCAGTCGGTGCTCGGGATCCATGGTGGTCTCCCACAACTGCTCGGGATTCATCTCACCCAGACCTTTGAATCGCTGAACGGTCACGCCGTCCTCATTGCCACCGGCATAGGTGTCGATGAACTTGCGCAGCTGCACCTCATCCCAGCAGTACTCTTCCTTGCCGCCTTTCTTGGTGCGGGCACGGTACAACGGTGGGGTGGCGATGTAGAGGTAGCCGTTCTCGATGATGGGGCGCATGCGGCGGAAGAAGAAGGTCATCAGCAGCGTGTCGATGTGAGCTCCATCGACATCGGCATCGGTCATGATGATAATGCGGTGGTAGCGCAGCTTGCTCAGGTTGGCTTCCTTGGGGTCCTCCTCGGTGCCGATGGTCACGCCCAGGGCACGGAAGATGATCACTACCGAGTCGCTCTCAAACACCTTGTGGTCCATAGCCTTCTCGACGTTTAGGATTTTACCGCGCAACGGCAGGATGGCCTGGAACTTGCGGTCGCGGCCCTGCTTGGCGCTGCCGCCTGCCGAGTCACCCTCGACAAGGAAGAGCTCGCTCTCGGCGGGATCCTTCGACGAGCAATCGGCCAGCTTGCCTGGCAGGCCACCACCAGCCAGCGGCGACTTGCGCTGCACCTTCAGGCGGGCATTCTGTGCGGCATGGCGGGCCTGTGCGGCCAGGATTACCTTCTCAATGACGGTCTTGGCCTGTGTGGGATGTTCCTCGAGGTAGGTGTTCAAGGCATCGCGCACGGCGGTCTCGACGGCACCGATGACCTCGGTGTTACCCAGCTTGGTCTTGGTCTGTCCTTCGAACTGGGGCTCCAGCACCTTGACCGAGATGATGGCAGTGAGGCCCTCGCGGAAGTCCTCGGGCTTGATCTCGACCTTGGCCTTCTCGAGCATCTTGTTGTCCTCGGCATATTTCTTTAATGTCGAGCCAAGGCCGCGGCGGAATCCCGTCAGGTGGGTACCACCCTCGATGGTGTTGATGTTGTTGACAAACGAGTAGATATTCTCGTTGAATGATGTGTTATAGGTCATGGCGACCTCGACAGGAATGTCGCCCTTTTTGCTCTTGATGTGGATGACATCCTGGATGAGTGCCTCTTTGTTGCCGTCGATGTAGCGCACAAACTCGTCAAGACCCGTCTCGCTGTAGTAGGTCTCGCTGCGGGCCACGCCATTCTCGTCCTTGTTGCGCAGGTCGGTGATCGACAATGTGACACCGGCATTCAGGTAGGCCAGGTCGCGCAAGCGGTTGGACAGGATGTCAAATTCATAGACGGTGGTAGAGAAAATATTGCCGTCGGGGTGGAAAGTGATGGTCGTGCCATGATCTTCCTCGCTGCAGTCACCCACGATTTTTACTTCGCTTGTCGGTTTGCCCAGGCTGTACTCCTGCATGTAAACCTTGCCACCACGGCGCACCTCGGCACGCAGGTAGTCGCTCAAGGCGTTCACGCAGCTCACGCCCACACCATGCAGACCTCCCGAAACCTTATAAGAGCCTTTGTCAAACTTGCCACCGGCATGCAACACAGTCATGACGACCTCGAGGGCCGACTTGTGCAGTTTCTCATGCTCGTCAACAGGAATGCCTCGACCATTGTCACGGACTGAAATGCTGTTGTCCTCGCCAATGAAGACCTCGATGTGGTTACAGAATCCTGCCAGAGCCTCGTCGATGGAGTTGTCAACAACCTCGCTCACCAGGTGATGCAGGCCCTTTACATGAGTGTCTCCGATGTACATCGCCGGACGCTTGCGCACAGCCTCAAGGCCCTCAAGCACCTGGATGTTGGATGCTGAATAATTCTTCTCTTCTTGTTCTTCGATATATTTGTTCTCTTCTGACATAAATATGTAGTTTATTCTACTTTTATACCCTCAAGAAAAGGGGCTGTATAAAAACGTACAAAAGTACAAAAAATCACCCATTTTTCGATGTCTAAAATCCTTAAAAAACTATAATTTAACCCCCGTTTTTCTATTACGAAAAGCAATAGGAAATAATGCTGTTTTCTGTCTCAAGAATTAATAAGAAACAACGATTTTTGTCCAAATGAGGGGTAAAAATCATAGATTTGGACGAAAATCGACTGAATTTTGTCCAAATGAGGGGTAAATACCATAGATTTGGACGAAAATCTACTTTTCGCTTCTCATGGCAAGGTTCCTGTCGATTTCGTGATTTTTATTATCTTTGCGGTGATGAAATTACAACAGGCCTTTATAGGACAACTGCGCGACCTGCTGCCCGACGAGTGGGAGCAGCTGGCCGGTGCTATCATGTCGAGCGAGCCGAGTGTGTCGGTGCGTGTCAACGACGCGCGCGGGGTGGGGGTGCCCGATGGTGCCCGCCGTGTGCCCTGGTGTGGGCAAGGATTCTATCTGGCAGACCGTCCCACGTTCACCTTCGACCCCGATTGGCACGCGGGACGCTACTATGTGCAGGACGCCTCATCGATGTTCATCGCCCACGTCATCAAGAGTTTGATACATCAGTCAGTGCGCTACCTGGACCTGTGCGCAGCTCCTGGAGGCAAGACCACGGCAGCAATGCAGTCGCTGCCTGATGGCTCGCTGGTGGTGGCCAACGAGATTGTGCCGCCCCGGGCCCGTGTGCTGGCCGACAACGTCATCCGCTGGGGCAGTCCCCGGTGTGTGGTGGCCAGCAATGCACCGGCCCAGGTGGGGAAACTCAATGGTTTCTTTGACGTGATTGCCGCCGACGTGCCTTGCAGCGGCGAGGGCATGATGCGCAAGGATGATGAAGCTGTTGCCCAATGGACGCCTGCCCTGGTCGAGCAGTGCGCCCAGCGCCAGCGCGAGATCCTCGCCGACGTGTGGCAGGCCTTGCGTCCTGGTGGCCTGCTCATCTACAGCACCTGCACCTATAACCGCCAGGAGAACGAGGAAATTGCTGATTTCATCACCCGCGAGTTGGGTGCCACGTCAATCGAGGTACCCGTCGAGTCGTCATGGAACATCCACCCCGCCATCGGCACCCAGGTCCACGGCTACCGCTTCATGCCTCATCGGGTGGATGGCGAGGGCTTGTTCATGGCCGCATTCCGCAAGGATGGCGACAGCCCGCGTCAAGACATCCGCATGAAGGCAAAAAACACAAAAAAAGCCGATGAAATCGGCCGTAATTGGCTTTCCCGGCCAGATGAATATGCCATCGACCAGCAAGGTGACTTGTATATTGCCATGCCCCTGGACATCCACCGCGAGGTGGCCGCGTTGCGTGCCACGCTCAATGTCTTGCATGCCGGTGTGGAACTGGCAACCGTGATGGGCCGCAAGACTGTGCCTCACCATGCGCTGGCCATGTCCCTGGCAAGGGCTGCGGGTGCTTTCCCCGTCTGCGAGGTGGATTATGCCACGGCCCTGCGCTACCTGCGCGGCGAGTCCATCACGGT
>Ga0247611_10003279_pt1 | contig 24286 bp, 33 predicted proteins | sample 177DNAGHGhighgp2_FD_192422 | JGI IMG/M metagenome (GOLD analysis project Ga0247611, IMG submission 192422) | Sheep rumen microbial communities from Palmerston North, Manawatu-Wanganui, New Zealand - 1770 DNA GHGhigh gp2 | ecosystem: Host-associated > Mammals > Digestive system > Stomach > Rumen... | reverse complement strand
ATGAACTGTAATACGAAAAATGAACATGGTTAACGATTATTAGCACTTAGTGCTGAATCGTTGCCTCTCATGGGGGCTTCTCGCCCCCAACCCCCTCGGTGTTTTCAGGTATTAGATTTTCTATCCTGATACACTTCTGGGAAATGCAGGAGCTACTTCTTTGACGATACATAACCATCGACATAGAGTTTCTCCTGAGTGACAACGGCAAAAGCCTGCCGGATGAGTTTATTTGCTACGGCAATGATAGCGACCTTCCCAGGCTTTCCATTAGACCGCAGACGGTCGTAACAGGCTCTGCACTCGGTGTTGCATCTTAGCGAAGAGCACGCCGCGACGTAGAGTTGACTCCTCAAAGAAGAGTCCCCGTTGCGGTTGATGTGACCTTTGAAATTGACTGAAGTACCGGACTGCTGATAAGTCGGCGACAATCCCAAATGGCGGGTGAGTTGCTTGGCATTATCAAAGTAAGTGAAGCCGCCAGTGGCCATGATGAGTGCAGCAGCAAGGGTGACGCCAATACCTTTTACAGAGGTGAGCAGATCCATCTGCTTTTTGTACTCAGAACGGGCAAGTGAAGAGAGATCCTCTTCGAGATCCTTAACCTGCTTCTCAAGGAAGGCAATGGTTTTCTCGATAGACTTCTTACACTTGGCATCAAAGAACGGCAACACCTCCATAGAGCCTTTGAGGTTCCTTGTGGCAATGAGCTGCTTCTTGAGCTGGCGAATGACTGTACGCTTCTGCTTCAGGGTGAGGATAGCGTCACTGCGAAGCCTGTAAGGGGCTGGATTCATCTTCTCCCCGTAGAGGGCAATCAGGCGGGCATCTATCTCATCCGTCTTGACGGTGGATAGCATGGCACGGGCGAAGTTCTTCACTTTAAGCGGATTCTCCAGGCTTGTCGTGATGCCTGCCTCCGAGAGCAGATAGACAAGCAGAGCACTGTAATTGCCTGTCGCCTCCATGACGCAGTGATGCTCATCCTTGGAGATAGTCCTGATGAACTCATGAATACCTCTGGTGGTGTTCTTGAATGTCCTCGTCTTGCTGTTCTTCTCTGGAGAATAAGCGACAACGAGAGTGTCCTTGCTGACGTCGATACCAATGTAAGTCATAACTATAACGAATTTAAACAAATATGCAACATCGAAACATCTTGGAGCCATCATTACGCATGCGGGGTCAAAGCCCAGTGAACTGTCCGGATTCGGATGTTAAGGAGCGGGGGCTGAACATTGCTTACTGTCTTATGACGAATGAAAAATCGGCCTTATTCCACTTCCTTGATGTTGTTAACGAATGTAAAGATAAACAATTAATTTGAATATATAATGAAAAAGAATATCGGACAAAAACTAGCACTCTATCCCACGCCAGCCACAGTTGTAGGAACAATTGGAAAAGAGGGTAACGTAAACTGGCTGTTGGTGGCACATATCGGCATTGTCAGCCACTCGAAACTGCTGCTAAGCATACATTCGTCACATCACAGCGTGAAGGCCATCGAAGAACAGGATAAACTGTCCGTTAACATCATCGACGAGGCATTTCTGGCCGCTGCCGACTACACTGGGACTGTGAGTGGAGCTAAGACTGACAAGTCGGCCACCTTCCCTTACAATCTGGGTGAGGCTGGCATGCCCATTATCGAACAATCTCCATTGGTGATGGAATGTGAGGTTATCGACACTTACGAAATTGATGGTTTCAAGAACTATATCTGCACTATCCTCAACACTTACGTCGAGGAAGACATGCTTGACGAGAAAAATAAACCCGACTATGCGAAACTAAAACCAGTACTCTTTGAGATGCCAACCTACAAATATCTACGTACTGGCGACATCATAGGCGATTGTGTGAAGATGGGTAAAGCGTATGGAGCAACTTTGTAATAAAGCATTGTTATGAAGAAGTTAGTTTTGATACTTACGGCACTGATGACAATAAGTCTAAGTGCCTGCTCACAAAAGAAAACGAATCAGAATATGAAACAGAAAGTATTGGTTGCCTATTTCTCAGCATCGGGCACAACCAAAGGCGTTGCCCAGCAACTGGCAGAGGTAGCAGGTGCCGACCTACATGAGATTAAACCAGAACAGCCCTACACGGATGCAGATCTCGATTGGCGTAACAAGCAGAGCCGTAGTAGCGTGGAGATGCAAGACAGGAAATCGCGTCCTGCCATCACTTCAAAACTTCAGAATATGAAGGACTATAATGTTGTCTATGTAGGTTTTCCTATCTGGTGGTACACCTGCCCAACGATTATCAATACCTTTATGGAGGCATACAACTTTCAGGGCAAGATCGTCATCCCCTTCGCTACCTCTGGCGGTAGCAGCATCAAGAAAGCATGCGAAGACCTAAAAGCTACTTATCCTAACATTAACTGGAAAGAAGGCAAATTAATGAACCACTCAACGAAAGATGACTTAAAAAAGTGGGTGGAGAATAACAAGTAGCAACTTTTATCATAGATAGGTGTAAGTTTATAAAGACACCAGGTATGGCAGCAAAGGGTTCCCTATTGCTGCCATTATTCTTAATCTAACATACCTTCACTATTATGTCTATTCGCCTTATTTGACGATGGAAATGTATCAACAAGAAAGTGCTTATGATGCAGAAATGTTCTTGGATAAAGACATTTCCATGTTTCAGAAAGTACTAGGTGCGGATGCGGCGATGTTCACCATCATCAGATGGTGTTTACTCGTTCTCTGCGCCTTAATAGACGAAGGAGTAATTGATATTGAAGCAAGAGTCAGAAACCTTGACCGTGGTTATTATCAGGGACTTGCTTGGTGTTGTAAATTCAGTTAAAAATAGCTATCACACATTTCTTTTTTCGCATAAAAATGAATGAATTACAAGAATAATTAGTAACTTTGCAACTGATAACATATTAGCAACAAGTATAAGTTTAAATGATTTATGGATAATATATTATCACTATTAAACAACTACACACTTGACAATGCAGACGACATCGCCAAGGCTTTGGCAGATGACTTCCGTAAACGTCGTATCGAGAAGAATCTGACACGTGAACAGGTGGCAGAGAAGTCTGGGGTGGCGTTAAGTAACATCGTCAGATTTGAGCAGAAAGGGCTCATTTCCCTTAAGAACCTTATCTGCCTCGCAATGTCTATGGACTATACATCAGAAGTAAAAAGCATCTTTACTGAGCCGAAGTATTCCACCATGGAAGAGCTGACTCAAATCCGTAAAAACAAAGGTAAGACCAGAGCCTACAAGACTCAAAAATAAAATACAGGAATCATGAATAAGATAGACAGGTTGACCGTAAAATATCACAATGAGGTTGTGGGTGTTATATCGCTCACTCCCGACGACAAGCGGCTGGCTTTTGAGTATGATTCTCACTGGATTGCCGAAGGATTCAGTATCTCACCATTGGAGTTGCCGTTGAAGAGAGGACTCTTCCTGGCGAAGCCTACTCCACTGTACGGCAATTTCGGAATCTTCGAGGACAGTCTGCCCGATGGCTATGGCCGATATCTTCTGCATAAAGCCTTGCTACGCGAAGGTATTGATGATAGAAATCTTTCTGCCATCGACCGACTCAGCATCGTGGGCTGCAACGGTATGGGCGCATTGACTTATGAGCCCCAGACTATTATCGCCAAGGAAGATGGAATTAAAGATTTTGACTTACTTCAGGAAAAAGCCCTGGAAGTTCTAAAAGAGCAGCAAGATTCTGACGCAGGACTTTTGCTCTATAACAGTGGAAATAGCGGAGGATGTCGTCCTAAAGCCATATTTTCAGATGAGGAAGGCCATTGGCTTGTCAAATTCCGACATACTTATGATCCAACGGATATGGGGCTGCAGGAATACCACTACAACGAGATTGCCAGAAAATGCGGCATTGATATTCCCGATTTCAAATTGGTAAACGGAAAATATTTTGCCACTCGTCGTTTTGATTTAACTGCAGAGGGAGAACGAATCCATACCGCCACAGCCGGAGGCCTGCTCTGTCTCTCCCTCTCAGAGCCCGTACTCGATTACAGTAACCTGTTGGCATTAACTGGGTATCTAACCAAAAGTCCCAAGTACGTGGAGGAAATGTATCGCCGTATGGTATTCAACTACCTCACTGATAATAAGGACGACCACTGCAAGAACTTCAGTTTCCTGGTACAAAAGGATGTCAACGGAAAATACGTGTGGCATCTGGCTCCAGCTTACGACCTGACGCTCTGCACAGAAGGCTATAATGGTCAACATGCTACATCTGTCAATCAGACTGGTTACCCTACCTTGAAAGATTTCATCGCAGTTGGCACCAATATCAAGATGAATCCAAAACGATGCCGGGAAATTTTTGACGAGGTGTACCAGAACTGCGGAGATTTGTTGTTAAATAAACAACTAAAGCCATAGGAGACGAGAAAGCATCTGTGATAAATTAGTCAGGCGTAGTCCTTATTATGTCTGTGCTCCATTGAACAGCATACAAACTGGAAGGCATCATCCGAATTCTCGCTATCGTAGCCAACTCATAGTAAGTCATTTCTAGCTCTGCTGAGCTATATTGTGTATTACCAAACTTCATCAGATAATAGTCATAGTCTTTCAAACCAGATATCTGACCGCTGCGAATTTCACCAGTTTTCTGATTGATGGCAATGATAGCTTTGGGCTGACGGCCACTGGCAGAGGTCCCGACAGTCAGTAATGACTGCATTGTTATGGATTCATCCGGCATAATCCTAGTATTCTCACGTTCTGTATAGATTCGCTCTACCAAATCTGTCAACGACTTCAAGTCTATCTTATCAGCCCTTCGCTCACGAGCATATTCCGGCTGAAATTTCAAAGCACCCATACCTCGCTTGCCTATAAAAGAAAATTTATCCAACGAATTAACGTCTGAATTAGACAAATGATTCTGCTGATGCCACAATTCAAAGATTTCTTTTCCTCTTTTTTGTTGAAAACGTCACCTTTCGTAATTCATATCCTACTGAAAAAGATAATCCAAGTTTATCGTTGATTCCATATCTGGCACCTAAAGCTAGGTTAGCATAAATATTGCTGTCTGGCTATGTTGAAGTCGAGCTGGTGACGAGGCTTTTCGTAACTGTCGGGCACACGTACCTCTGTAGTACCAGTTCCCGCACTACGTCCTACGCCAATCAGGCGTTTGCCAATCACATTGTAGAGCATGGAAGCCGTCCATCCTTGCGTCCTCTTTGCTTTGTTGGGGATTTGGTTGCTGTTGAAGAAAAGACCAACATTGACCAAATAAGGTGACTGTCCTTGCATCGGGCGCGATTCTTCTTTGCTTCCCTCAGGAAAAGTTACGTTGCTCTTGATCCATGAGGCATTAAGTGATAAATAGAGGAAAGGCAGACGCATGAAATCCAGCTGCTTACGAATGTCGAGTTTGATGCCATAGTTGTCGGCTCCCTCAGCGTTGAGATAGGAATATACGAGGTCAGTGCCACTTGCCACGGTATACGTCCACTCGATAGGGTTACAGAAGTGCTTATAGAAGAGTAAGAGGTTTACCACCTCACCCGCATGAGGATACCATTCCCAACCGAGGTCGAGGTTATTAATTATTGCTGTCCGCTAAAAGTTGAAAAGCGACAAAATAAGTGTCCGCAGTGCCGATAAACAGGTATTGCGGACTTATTTTTGAAAAAGTAAGCCCCCTCAATCAAAAAGCGTTGGTTCTGGAGATGATGTTTCCGTCTCTTCCAACAGTTTCACCCAATCTTTTTCTGGTGCTTCGAAGAAAGAATACGGGTTGACATAATACATGAGCATGATGCGGTACATGGTTACCAATCCGGAGAAGCTCCATGTTCTTTTAATACGCTTCTGCATAATCATAAGCAGGAGATTTGCAGTCTCGAATCGTTTTTGTCATAACTTGCTACTTTTGTTATGGTGAAAACTTGTTAAGTGAGCCCAGTATAAGACACCAAAGCGTTTATAGTACATTATTACTATTGTAGTTTTATATTTAAGGGGGTGTATTCGCCCCACCATTCTCTACAATCTTTACTTTATTTCTACAAGTCCATAAAGATTATAACTAAAATGTTTAATAATCTCTGCTTTGCCTGTGGACTTAACGCCTATCACATATACATCATTATTGTTAATGAAATATGTCTGAATATAATAATTATGTGGTTTGTTACTTAGCCCTTTGTTCCCACGAATAAGGCTTGATAAATCTGCAAGATTAATCGTGGATTCTTGCATTTTTTCCAATCTATCGATTTTTTCATTTTTTGCTATAAGATTTATAGCCAATGCTGTTGCACCATCTTCGTCAACAGACACTATCCTATTACGATGAAATAATTTGAGGATTTTTTTACCTAATCCAATCCAGCCATCTATTCCATCGTTTATTTCAGCACCGACTTTTATCAAGCGAAGTCCGACATCAAGAGTCAACAATATAACGGACCAATCTGCACCAGGTCCAATATTGACGTATTCAACCTTTTTCACATGATCCAAACCAACTTTTTTCTTAATATCATCTTTTTCAACTTCTGAGAAATCAAGGTTGTCATTACATACCCACTTCTCATAATTATCTATGTTTAGTAAAACTTCCATAATAATGGCATTTTATTTGTTCTCTAAATTGTTAATATATCTCCGTGTCATCTTGTTGATAACAATCTCTGTCAAGTAACCATGTTGTACCAAATTTGAGCAATCTTTTCTTGTTGTCATTGAAAATATAGAAAATAGGTCTTGTACTTCTTTTACCGTGAAGATAGTATTAGTGGCATCCTTCATTCGTTACAAAATCATTGCCTACTTATCATAAAGGTGTTTGCAGCTTTCTTTATCTGTTGCTTCCGTAGGACATAATCACGAAATTGCTGGAAAGATATTTCCAGTGCTCTCAGATTGTAAGCAACAAAATATCATAGAGGGCATCACCACATGCTTCTACCAAATCTTCAAGTGTCCAACGACTATATTTGTTACAAAGACAGTTATCTATTGTGTTATATCGGATGAGTGCATTCTTATTTGCTGGCATAATGATTTTTGTTTTTTTGCTCCGAACTTTCCCCCCCCCGAAAACACAACTATTTGAATATGAACAATGCAAAGATACATATTTTCTACACAACAAATCGCGTAGTCAACAAAAATCATACTTTTTTCATCGATTTTTAGTACTTTTTTTATTACGCAGAAAGATTGTAGTGGACTTTTTACTTTGTACTCGCAATTCGATAGTTCAGATGTGCATTGGCAACACTTGCACATAAGGGTGCAACAGGCATCATTCCAAGTTCACATGGAGCTGGACGTATCCTGTCACGAAAAGCAGTCATCAAAACACTAAACATGGCAGAAGAGATTGCACAGACGGTCAAGTAATCTTACTTCTCTCTAAGGTTTGCACAATGATTTGTAATAGATTTACAATTATCGTCAAACTTTGGTCCGGTAGCTCAACTGGATAGAGCTAGCGATTGCATTCTGCTTTTCTATTACCGCTAAAATGACGGTCAAGGATAGCATCCTTCTATCATTAGGTTGCAGGTTCGAGCCCTGTTCGCAGCTCACAAAAAATTAAAGCTCACTAGTCAAGAAAAACTTTTATCACCAATCAATTGGTTGACCAGATCTCTTCCAACTGCGCCTGTAGCACCAATAACAATTGCTTTCATATTTTTGTGGAGTTTGACATTACTCAATAATACCAATCATGGCACAAGTATAATAAAAAAACGTTCATAATCACCATAAAGTTGGTTTCATTGCTACAAATCACTTTAATGACAATTTCTGAAAGAGTTTGATAATAATCCGGAGAAAATTTCATATCTTTGTTGCTGAATACATGCGTGTATCCGCATACACGTATGCGAAAAACTGCCAATTAAACGATGGCAAAAGTTGGTTATATTTTTTTGGCTGAAGGGGACGTCACCTATGAAGCCAACATTCAGTGGATGAAGGAACAATGACACAAAAGGCAAATATATACTATGCATGGATTGGGGGTTCGTGTGATTATGGTCACAAGGAACGGGCTGGAGCTGCAGCTGTAGTGATAGAAAGGAACGGAGACATCGTCATGAAGGATGTTATAGCCGACCTTCACACAACAGAGTTCCGCATGATACTTACACTCATGGTTAAGGTAATGCAAGAACTTCCAGATGGCTCTGACATTGTGTTCCTGACAAATGCTGCATACATCCAGAACTTCGACAAAGCCCCTACAGCAAAGTCGGCCAATGCAGACTTGATTGCGCAATGTATTGAGTTCAAAAAACGACATCACTCTGCCATGGTTTCGATTGTGAAATATCATAAGAGTCCTTTACTCATTGAGACGCACGATACATCTACCGAGGCGATGAAGGAGCGACGGAAAATAAAGACCAATTTAAAATTGACAGCAAGCATATGAGGCATTTGACTAATATATACGATATAGAACAAGCATTGGCAGACCATCGTATTTGTCTCTTTTACATCAAGGCACCTGATTGCGGTGTCTGCAACGTCATGCTCGACAAAGTCGAGTCAATAGTTACTCACTTCCCTACCCTTTGTTCCATTTATACGGATATCACCGAGGAACCATTGATTGCTGGGCGTTTTCTGGTTTATTCTGGACCAACGGTTCTACTTTTCATGGAAGGCAAAGAGGTGTATCGCACATCTGGATTCATCAATCTGGCAGAACTGGAAATAAGAATCAAACAATATCAACAGGTATAACATAATAATAATGCCAAATGAAACTGAAAAAGCGAAAAATCAAGTATGCAAGCATCTTTTTGCTTTGCTGGTTTGCTTTCCTGGTCTTCCTTGTAGATGGAGTCATGAAATTCCATACCTTGGTTGACCACTTCGGCTCGTATGCATGGGCAGAAACGGTATTGCTATTATTGGTCATCATTCCAACTTTGATAGTTTATAAATTCACAGAAGAGAAATGAAAAAGATATTATTCCTGCACGGATTCTTTGCCAGCGGTCAATGCGTACCTGCTGTGGCTTTGAGAGAGGCATTAGAAGGTCGTGCAGAGGTGCTTACGCCTGACTTGCCAACACATCCACAGATAGCACTGGAAGAAATCCGAGACATCTGTGACAGAGAGCATCCTGACTTGCTGGTGGGTAACAGTTGCGGTTCGTTCTATGCCCAGATGCTTGCACCAATCGTAGGTATTCCAGCTTTGCTTGGCAATCCGCATTTCCAGATGACTAAGTTTCTGAATGAGCGCATTGGCATACATGAATACAAAGCACCACGCAAGGACGGCAACCAGCAGTTTGTTATCGATGAATCCCTGATACAGGAGTTTGCAGAGTTGGAAACCGTTCAATTCCGCTATTGCAACCCCTACTACAAAGACAAAGTATGGGGGGTATTTGGCGAACAGGACACACTGGCTCACTTCGAGTCTCTGTTTTTGGAACATTACAACCATTCTTTCCATTTTCCTGGTGCTCACACTCCTACGGCAGATGAAGTGCATACTTGGTATGTCCCCTTAATCGAAAAGTTGCTGATGAAATATCCACTTCCAGAGGATGGAATTCGCTACTTTCAGCATTTCAAAGGAGGAAATTACCGCTACATTCGCACGGCTTTCGACTCAGAAACTAAGGAGCGCATGGTCATCTATCAGGCACTATATGATGAAATGCGATACTGGGTACGCCCAGAGAAGATGTTTTTCGAGAACATTGAGCGCGACGGACGAATTTTCGCAAGATTTACTGAAATAGACAAATAATCAAAAATCCAGAACATATATGATTGACCAGATTATTGACTACAACAAAATTTTTGTAGAGAAAAAGGGCTACGAGAAGTATATTACTGACAAGTACCCAGATAAGAAACTTGCAGTACTCTCATGTATGGATACTAGACTAACCGAACTGCTTCCTGCTGCCCTCGGCTTGAAGAATGGTGATGCCAAGATTATCAAGAACGCTGGAGGTTTGGTCATATCTGCTTTCGACTCTGCCATGCGCAGCCTCATTGTAGCCATCTATGAGTTGGGGGTAAAGGAAATCATGGTGGTGGCACACTCGCATTGCGGAGCCTGTCATATGAGCTTTGACCATTTCCACCATGAAATGACCCGCCGTGGTGTAACAGACGAAACTATCGAAACCATACAGAAATGTGGAATCGACCTACATCACTGGTTGGAAGGATTCAAGGACACCCCTACATCTGTGAAAAAGACTGTCGATACCATCAAAACCCATCCACTTGTTCCGAAGGACATTGTGGTGCGTGGCTTTATTATTGACTCTGAAACTGGAGAACTTGAAGAAATACGATAATATGACTATACAAGAATTTAGAGATTATATGGCATCGGGCAAGCCCGTCGTTGGTGGTGGCGAAGTCCACATGATGTTTCATAAGTTATCACAGGAAGCACTGAAAATAACAGCTGAAATTAACGGCAGTTATCATACACCAGAGCAGCTTCACGATTTATTGGAGCAACTCTGGGGTCGTGAAGTGCCTAAGACTGTCGGCTTATTCCCTCCTTTTCACACCGATTGCGGAAAAAATACCGTCATTGGTGAACGAGTATTCATCAACATGGGGTGTAAGTTCCAGGATCAGGGTGGTATCAACATTGATGAAGGTGCACTCATTGGACATAATGTCGTGCTTGCTACCATAAACCACGACCTTGACCCCGCCAAGCGTCAATGTATGAGTTATGCCCCCATCCACATTGGCAAGAATGTATGGATTGGAGCCAATGCAACAGTTCTTGCAGGTGTCACCATAGGTGATGGAGCTGTTGTTGCAGCTGGTGCTGTAGTAACGAAGGACGTAGAGCCGAATACTATAGTTGGTGGTGTGCCAGCCAAGGTCATTAAAAAGATTGAAGTGTAATCATATAAATCGGAATTTAGCAACATGATACTTAATATTATTAATGAAGAATTTAGCGTCTGTAAGGTAGCAGACTACGAGGGAATCGATTTGTCTTCCCCCTATATTTTCATAGGTTCAACGGACGAAGAAAAATCGTTGGTATGTCCAATTCAGTTAGTGCCAGATAACACTGTAGAACGTGATGATGGATGGAAAGCCTTCCGTATAGAAGGGATATTAGATTTCTCCCTTATTGGCATTCTCGCTGCAATTTCAAAAGTGCTTGCAGATGGGGGAATTGGTATTTTCGCAATTTCCACATTCAACACAGATTACATACTGACAAAGTCTGAAAACTTTGAACGTGCTATCGGATTGCTTCAGTCCAAGGGCTATTCAATCAAATAAATTCCAATTTAGCAGATCAAAGAGTCAGAAAAAAGAAATCTCAATGATGATGAACAAAATAATTGCAAGTTAGCAATCACTGCCAACCATTTGAGCAACGTGGTGCGCCAACAGTCTAGACACTCGGTAATCCTTTCAGGTAGTTCGAGAAAACGATGTATTGTATTAAAGTTATTTCGACGGAAATAAAATAATGAGAAATGATAATAATCACCTAAAATCCTTGCTCTTTTCAATAGAATTTTATACTTTTGTGTCAAAATATAATATGGCATTTTATTATTAATGTAGACAAAACTCTACTCAATAAATCTCCTTAAGAACCACATAAGGAGATTGAAAGCTACGAAATTGTTCATAGGATCATGGTTACTGAAGGCTTTAATTCTACGATAAAGAAAGGATCATTGAAAATGAATATGGAGTACTTGAGATTATTCCATGCTGGAAATGGTTGATTCTACAATAATGTGAATATTCTACATACAAAAATAGGATGCTTTTTTAAAATTTAATGTATGACGAAAAGTATACTTCATTTTAACGGAGTCTGGAGAAGCTATCAGAAAAGGATTCTTGATGATTTGGATTTTCATCTGCGTGACAGTAAACTTCACATCGTTGCTGCACCGGGTGCCGGAAAAACCACTTTGGGTATAGAAGTCATCTCGCGTTTGAATCGGGCTTCCCTGATTCTGTGTCCGACGAATACTATTAAAAACCAATGGAAGGAACGAATTCAAACGTCCTTTCTACAAAAGAAAGATTTTGGAATTGTTTCAACCGATATTCATAACCCCAGTTTTCTCACTATTGTTACGTATCAAGCCTTACTAGCCGCATTTTGCGGACATAATGATGATGAATCAGAAGATTGTCAGCCCGATAAAGAAGATGGAAAGGAATATGCTATTACCAACTCTAGCCGATTCCAGATGGTTATGATGCATGAACTATACAATTATTCGACACAAAAGTGTTGAATAAATATCACGTGCCATTAGCTGCCATTGCACATATACGCATGTAAAAAACTCGCTAATTCTTAAATGATAATAAATACAAAGAACTATGAACTTATTAGAAGCAATAGAGGCACGCCATAGCGTGAGAAAATACATAGATAAGCCCATTCCACAGGACATCATCCACATGCTACAATCAAAAGTTGAAGAATGTAACAAGTTGGGGAATCTTCACATTCAGCTCGTCATCAACGAGCCAAAGGCATTTAAGGGAAAGATGGCTTACGGCACATTCAGCGGAGTGACTAACTACTTCGCCATGGTAGGAATGAAAGCTGATGACCTTGCAGAACGTATAGGCTATTACGGAGAGCAGTTAGTTCTGCTTGCCCAGACTCTTGGACTCAACACTTGTTGGGTAGGTCTGACCTATAACAAAGTTAAGGAAGCCTACTCCGTTGATAAAAATGAAAAACTCTGTTGTATGATTGCCCTTGGATATGGTAAAGAACCAGGGAAAAACATGAAGCGTAAGACTGCCAAACAAGTGAGCAATATTAGCAACATCACACCTAAATGGTTCCAGGATGGAGTGGCAGCCGCCCTACTCGCTCCTACAGCCGTCAATCAGCAGAAGTTCCACTTCGAATATCTTGGAACTAACGATAACAACATTCACAGGGTTAAAGCAGAAAAAAGCTTTTCTTTGATAGGTTATACCAAGATAGATTTAGGCATTGCCAAACTTCATTTTGAGATTGGCGCAGGAAAAGAAAATTTTGAATGGGTATAAAAAATATCTTTTTTTATCAGCAAGGTAACCACGAAGTGGGTGACCTTGCTGATAAAAGTTGGATAGACACAACCTATATAGCTTATTGGCATGAACGAGACATGCAATAATAGATTTATAACAAGATAAATTTTAGGATAAAAATAACGGCAAGGACATACATCATCGGACTTATTTCGCGATACTTTCCATAAATAACTCGGATGCTCACATAACTGATAAAACCCATAAGAATACCATTGCTGATACTAAATGTAAGTGGCATTATAATTATGGTGATAAAAGCAGGAAAGGCATTGAATTTATCATTTAAATCAATATGTACCATTGTTTTCATCATCATATATCCTACTATAACTAACACAGGAGCTGTTGCTGCTGAAGGAATGGAGAGGAAGAATGGTGAGAGAAACAGCGATAAAAGAAAACAAATGGATACAACAAGTGATGTAACTCCAGTACGTCCGCCCGCACCAACACCAGAAGCACTCTCTACAAAGGTTGTTGTCGTACTAGAACCTAAACAAGCACCAAGAGTAGTAGCGACGGCATCAGCTGTAAGCATCGTTTCAAGTTTGGGAATAGAGCCATCTTTGTTTACCATACCTGCATTTTCACACACTCCTACAAGAGTTCCAAGCGTATCAAAAAGATCCATGAAAAGCAATGTAAACACAAGAATTATCATATCGACAGACATCAGTTTAGAGAAATCAAAGTGCATGGCAATCGGAGCTATCGAAGGAGGAGTGCAGAAGAAATCATGGATATGAGTAATCCCCATTGGTATACCTATTATGGTAGTAATAATAATACTAATAAGTATACCTCCTGTTACGTTTTTCATCAAAAGAACCTCCATAATTATTATGCCTATAATGGCCAATAGAGCCTGTCCATGAGTTATGTCGCCCAAACATATTAAAGTTGCATCGCTTGGCACGATAATACCAGCATTCTTAAGGCCAAGGAAAGCTATAAAAAATCCTATTCCCACACTAATAGCTTGCCTAAGCACTCTCGGAATAGCGTCAACTATCTTTTGGCGGATACCTGTTAACGAAATAAGTATAAAAATTATACCCTCTACTAATACTCCTGTCAATGCAAAACGCCAATCGTAACCTAAGCTGAGACAAACCGTAAAGACAAAGAAAGAGGCACAACCAATACCTGGAGCCTGAGCAAAAGGACGTTTCGCTAACGCCATGATAAAAGTACCCAAGGCTGATGTAAGTGCTGTGACCGTAAAAATTGCTGGATTATCCATACCTTGAGTAGCCAACGGTTTAAATAACGATGGTATAACAGCAAGAACATATACCATAGTAAGAAATGTAGTGAGACCAGCTAAAATTTCTGTTTGCAACCGATGTTGCTTGGAATCAAATCCGAATAATGACGCTATCATACTTTTATGTAGAAACATATTCTTAATATTTAGAATCTTTCTTCTTGGAATTCCTATCACTAGGAAAATTTTCTCGTGCAAAAGTACTCTAAATATTTCGATTAAGAAAATTTTTCAGCATAATTTTCCACAAACATTTCTATCGAATAGACATTAATTAATATCTCCCTGAATATCAGAGACTAAATATTTCAAGCTGTAACCATTTGTAAAAACTTTACCACCCTGCTCTACTGTAAGTTTATCGATTGTGGTATCTGCCGTCAACAACCAAGTTACTCCCTTACGAACAGTTACATTCACATGTCCGTAGTTATCTTTTACCACTGTCCCTTCATATACTTTACAAGAATCGGTAGACAGGATAAGATTTCCTGTACCACCTTTGGTGTGCCATCGATTATAATACTCTACACGCATTAAAATCTTACTTGGTACATGCAGATCAGCATCGTTGAGGATAAGTGTGCCTGTAATATTAGTTGGAACTTCACACAGCGGTGCCTTACTATCGGTTAGTTTCAGACGAGAATGGTTTACTGTAATCTTACCATTATACCCTTCCGCATCACCTGAACCACTTTGCAATATCATCATTCCCCATCGACTATCGCCCGATGTCATATCGGAGTTATTGATAGTTACACTGTTGTCACCCTCGATAACACAGATTTCACCTTGACGAGACTCACCGGATATTTGGTTCGCTGTTATATGGCCCGTTGAATATAACACGGCACAATCTTCCCCCGTACAGCTATAACTTCCTCCATAAACCGATATTGTTCCACCACCACGATCAGTAGCTACCACAGAAGAATTACGTCCCTCTGTGACTATATTCAAATTACGGGCGTTAATAATTCCGCCACCCGTAGCATGGATACCGCGTGAAAGACTCTTGGTATTGTGGACACTTACATTAGAGACATTTAGCGTTCCGCCATTATAGGCAAATAGAGCATTGGAACCTATGGCATCGGTGGTGACAGATCCTCCATCCATATTAATAATACTACCACTACCACTAACATATACAGCAGAATTAGTGCCATAGAAGCTGCTACCATCCGAATCTTTGCTGTCACCAGAAATCTTCTTGATATTAGCTTGAACTAACTGGAGTGTTCCACCTGTAACTTGAACGGCATTCTCATCAACTTTGGTAGAGGTCAATGTACCATTCTTGGTAGCCGTTCCCTCTGACTGGCTATACCCCGTTTCACTCTTACTACCTACAGACTCGCGACTTCCACCACCAGGCCAACCATGAGGACCTCCATGTGCACCTGATATCTGATGCCCATTCTGTGGAGGTTTCTGATCATTACGCTCCATCATAAATGGATTGCCGAGAAGAAATTCGCGAATGCTTCGCTGAGCATAGAAACGAGGTTTTATCTTGAGATAGCCCGAATACTGCTCTTCTGTAAGAATCTTCTTGAGTTTCTTCTCATATTTAGTTTGCTTAGCATCAAGATCAAGCGATGATGTTGAGGTGCTCTTCCCAGGCCATCCTTGAGGACCACCTTGAGGACCGCCCTGACCACGACCGCCGCCAGGACCACCCATGCCTCCTCTTCCAAAACCACTACCAGGACTGTCCATGCCACCAGACATACCTCCGCCGAAACCTCCTGGTTGGCCGCCACCAGGACCACCTATACCATGAGAAGCACCATCAGGACCATCACCAGAAGGTTTGCTACTAGTAGATTTCAGACCAGTGCCATCGATGATGCTAGCATATTTTTTATTGAGCTTCTTCACTTTTTTCGCCTGTTTCGCATCAAGATGTAGATCGTTAATCATCAATGAATCTGCAACATTCACCGTAAAGGGAACGGGCATATTTACAGCCGCCCCCATATTCTTATGACCTTTACTCTGATTGGAATTCTGAGCCAAATTTACACTGGCACATAGCAGCATAGCTGCTATTATCACATTATTTTTCATCTACTTTTTTATTTTCAATCATAAAACATGCCGTAATATCAAATAGACAAAATCAATAACGATGTCAATCACGACATTTTAATTTTATGCAAAAATAGAGATGAGATGTGATTTTAAGAAATAATATCTATAAACTCCAAAATATTGTCAACCAAACACGTGCAAAAAGCAAAGAAGCCCCCATATAACCGTAGTCTTTAGCTAAAACGTGAGCTTGCCTGAACGGATATCATCTGCCATTTCAGGATAAGGCGCCATAGCGATAACTTTCTCATTATTGACTCCCTCATTCTTGGCATATGTTATTTCGGCAAACTCCGGCACTACATACTTTGGATAAGTGTCATATTTTAGACGGCTCTCTTCCATCTTTGCTATATAATCATTCTGGAAACATATAGTAATCTCAGGATGGTCGTGTACCCATTTTGGGAAAAAGATTACACCATGTACTTTATTTTCCTTCAACATGAAATTCAAACTAACATCAGTACCGGTTGGCTCTGTCCATGATACCTTATAAACATCATCTGTAAGCTTAACAATATCAGCTTTCTGATCTCGTACCCATCGGCCACCTACCATACCACTATGTATGCGATAGTCTACCGTAGATTCGTTCTTTACATAAAACTCATACTCCCAGCCATTAGCATAGGTATAAATAAAATGCATTCCTATAAATTTTTCCATACTTAAATCATTTAATTGAATTTATTTCTATTATTTATTTAGAGATTACTTGAAATGTTTAGAGGTACTTAATGTTCCTGAATAAACTTTGCGACCATTCCGGCTGCCTTTCTACAAGCAGACTCACCTGTAAAGCTATGATCTACACCGGCCAACAATCGGAGTTCACTATTCTGGTATACCTCATGATAGTGCTCGCTATAGGTGTAAGGTACTATCACATCCCATGTGCCATGCACTAAGAGTACCGGCCCAGTATACTGTCTTGCGGTCTCGTAAATCGGCAATGTCTGGGCTGTCATAAAGTAATCGCGACCAATACGTAAACCTCTTGGACTGTCTACATATTCGGGAATATGATGAGGGTCGTAAATACTACCCTGTGTACTTCCACGAAGGGCATCGTCGCGAAGTACTGCGGCCGGAGCACACAAAGCTATACTACGAATGGAACCTTTAAGCTGTCCGGCTACCATCGAAGTGACCACTCCTCCTTGCGAATGGCCAACCATACTGATATCACTCACCCAAGGCAACGTTAAAGCATAAGCGACTACATCCTTAGCATCCTCTATCTCGTTAAGAACTGTCATGTCTTGAAACTTACCCTCACTCTTGCCACAACCATTAAAATCAAAGCGGATACTAGCAATACCTTTACTCTGCAAACTGTCAGCGATAGCCTTGAGCAAAGGACGTTCCTTATTTGATCCAAAGCCATGACAAATAACAACCAAACGCACCTTCTCCCCGCTCTTTAGCTTCGGAGCCTGCAATGTTGCAGCTAATTTGCCCTTGGAACCCTGTAAAGTAAAATTCTCTATTTTCTGGGCTTGCATAGGGAAAACGTAGCCCAAACATACTATAGCGATAGCTAACAATGTCTTTTTATTCATCATCTTTATCATTTTATGTTTCTTGATGCAAAATTAAAACATTATCTTTGCACCATATTTGCATATTAAGACAACTATTTAGCATTTTATGCCAATGAACGAAGAGCAAAAAAAATATCTTAAGAAAGTAAGTGAGGCTTCATCAGAAGAAATACTTATCAAGTACACAGGCAGAGAAGGAATGGATCTAGAAAAACATATCCATGAGCAATATCAAATAATATTCACTCTACAGGGAACCCTACATATTACTGTAGAAGACAAGATATATTTTGTGCCAGAATGCCATATCTGCTGGATACCGGCTGGGAAAAGTCATTCCTTGTCAAGTAACAATAAAGCGATATCGCTTATAATTTATTATGTACCCCTTAAATTTCACCAAAACGATCAACGAAAAAAATTTACCATTTTCAATACTAACCGATGGGCATCTGAAAATATGCATTATATATCAAGCATGAAGACTAAACTCAACGATTCTACTGATAAAGATACATATACATTTGCCCTGTCGTTCTTCAGGCAGATGCCTCTAGCCTGTAAGGCCTATGAAAGACCACTGAAAGGTATTATAGCAACACGGGATACTAGAATAGAACCAGCACTTAGCTATATAAATGAACATCTTCACGAAGATATACGGCTGGAGGATGTTGCACGAGCAGCCCATATGTCAATACGTACACTCAGCCGACTCTTTCATGACATCGGCATACGCTATAACAACTATCTGAATTATCAGCGCATCACCCATGCAATAGAATTGATGGCCGATGGCGGACTCAACATCAACGAGATAGCTTTAGAAACGGGATTCAGTTGTGCTGCAAATTTCAACCGCACATTCAAACAAATCATGGGAATGACGCCTACCGAACTCTTTAAGCGAAAATAGAACTGAATTTACTAAATTATTACTACTTTTGCAGTACATAATAAATCTAAGAATATTAATCTATGAATACAAGATATATGAAAAAAATGATATCCATGGCTCTGCTGATTGCGGCGACGACTATGCCCGCTACAGCTCAGCAGAATACCCCTGCTGCAGTAATAGACTCTACTGACGTCGATGCACTCTATGCCCAAAATCTGCTTAAACCGGGCGAAAAAGCTCCTAACTTCTCTCTGCCAGATTATCAAGGAAAGAAATATAATCTATATCAAGATACAAAAACTTATAAGGTTATCGAGTTTTGGGCTTCATGGTGTCCTGACTGCCGACGAGACTTACCAAAGATGAACGAAATTGTTAATACTTATCGCATGCCTCACTTCTATGGCATTTCATTTGATACAAACTCTGCAGCATGGCAGAAATGCTATTCTGAAACCTTTAAAGGGGGAAATATTGTAGAACTCTGCGAACTCAAGAAATGGAAAGAATCGCAGGTATCTAAAGATTATCATATCAGTTGGCTTCCAACCTATTATATTTTAACCCCAGACAACAAAGTGGAATTTGCTACAGTAAGCATTGATAAATTGGCTCAAAAACTTGAGGAGTTGAAGTCTAAAATGAACGAATAGCATTGATACCTGTAAATATTCTGATTTTACCTAAATTATACGTACATGAGCAAAGAAAACAGACATACAGAAGAAAATCATATCTTTCGATATAAGCAGTTTACCATTACCCAGAATCATGCAGCCATGCGTGTGGGTACTGACAGTGATCTTTTAGGAACACTATCTGCTGGTGGTAACAACATTCTTGATATCGGAACTGGCACAGGTGTTCTATCACTGATGCTCGCTCAACGTTTTCCCAATGCTCAGATTCAAGCTATAGAAATAGACGAGAATGCAGTACTCGATGCAAAAGACAACTTTGTTGCTTCGCCCTTTGCCGACCGTATCAAATTGGAGCACATTGCATTTCAGGATTATATAAAAGAGGTGAAAGATACAATGCCCATCTATGACAGTGTAGTATGTAATCCACCCTACTTTGATAAAAGCTTGGAATGTAACAATCTAAGCAAGACAAGAGCACGCCACAGTTCAAGTCTGCCTTTTTCAATACTTATCAAGGGGGCTTATCAGCTCCTCAAGCCTGGGGGATTTTTCTCTGTATGTATTCCAAAAGAGGTACTAGAGGATTTTTCGGCTGAATGTACCATCGTAGGCTTCTCTCTTCAGGATATATACAAGATTAAGACAGTACCCGAAAAGGAGGCTAAACGATTTGTTCTAGTACACCGAAAAGGAAGAGAAAGAGCACCGCAAGAGCATGTATGCTGCATGCTGAACGAAGAACGCCAACGATCTACCTGGTATTTACAGTTGATGAAAGATTTTCACTTGGATCGATAAAAATCAACATTTAATCTTACTCTATAATTCTAAATAAGTATCTATATCACAATCTTGTCAAAATGATATTATATTTGTGCAAATATACAGAAATTATTTCAAAATATTAGATTATTTCGCTATCTTTGCATCAAATTATAACAATGTACAACATTATCAAATTATCAAAACAACATTATTAATTCATCATGAACGCTAAACTTAAAAAGACGTTTCTAACGGCCTGTTTGGCATCTAGTACGATGTTAGCTATGGCAACAAACACAAATGACAACCCATTAATGCACCCAAGCACACTGCCTTTTGGTGCACCTGATTTCAACAAAATTAAGTACGAACACTATCTTCCTGCACTACAGGCGGGTATCGCACAGCAGCGTGCTGCCGTAAAGCGCATTGTAGAGAACAAAGCAAAACCTACCTTTGCTAACACTATTCTCGCTTATGAAGAAAGTGGTAATCTACTTGACCGTGTTTCTAGCATCTTCTTTTGCCTTACCAGTTCTGACAAAACAAAGGAAATCGCTGAAACCGAAAAGGCGATTATGCCTGAACTTACCGCTTTGGAAAACGAACTTTCGTTTAACCAAAAGCTCTGGGAACGTGTAAAATATGTTTACGACCACGAATATAAGAAACTGAAAGGCGAAGACAAACGACTTCTTGAAGAGACTTACAAGAGTTTTGTACGCTCTGGCGCCAATCTTGCTGCCGATAAGAAAAAGCGTATGGAAACGATTAACAACCGTATCTCTGAACTGCAGCAAGACTGGGGTAACCTGTTACCTGAGGCCACAAACAGTAGCGTGGTATGGGTGAATTCTAAAGAGGAACTCGCTGGCCTAAGTGATGCAGATATCGCTCAGTGTAAAAAAGACGCAGAGAGCCGTGGTAGCAAAACTCCTTACTGTATTGTTATTGTCAATACTACACAACAACCTATCTTGGCTTCGCTTGACAATCGTGAACTCCGCCGTCGCGTATACGAGGCTTCAGTACATCGTGCAGACGGTACCCGATCATTCAATACCTTCCCTATCGTTAGTGAGATGGCAAAACTTCGCGCTATGAAGGGTGAACTCATGGGCTACAAAGACTATGCTTCTTATTCGCTCGATAAGACAATGGCGAAAAACACGAATAATGTGTATGCTTTCTTAAAGAATCTTATCGCTTCTTACAAACCTATAGCTGATGCTGAAACTGCAGAAATAGAAAAATATGCTCAAAAGTCTATGGGCGCCGACTTTAAGCTTCAGCCTTACGATAGATTCTACTATTCTGCTAAGATGAAGAAGGAGAAATATAATCTCTCTGAAGATGATGTAAAACCATATTTCAATGTCGACAGTGTACTGGTTAATGGTGTATTCTATGCAGCTCATCGAGTATATGGCTTGAACTTTAAGTCTCGTACAGACATTCCTACCTATCACCCTGACATGAAGGTGTTCGAGGTAAGCGACAAGAATGGCAAAACTATCGCCCTCTTCTATGTAGACTATTTCCGTCGCCCTACCAAACGCGGTGGTGCATGGATGAGTTCTTTCGCAAAACAAAGTACGTATCGCCATCAGTTACCTCTTATATATAATGTATGTAATATGGCCAAAGCACCAGAGGGACAGCCTTCACTGGCCAGCTGGGATGAAGTTTGTACAATGTTCCATGAGTTTGGTCATGCACTACATGGCATTCTGAGCAACTGTAAATATAATACGCTAAGCGGTACTGCCGTACCTCGCGATTTCGTGGAAATGCCATCACAATTTAATGAAAGCTTTGCTCCTATTTCTGAGGTATTCGACCACTATGCAAAGCATGCTACAACAGGTCAGGCTATGCCTGCTGACTTAAAGGAAAAAATGCTAAGCTCTATCAATTATCAGGCAGCCTATGCTCTCGGTGAGAATTTGGCAGCAACATGTCTTGATATGGCTTGGCATGTATTACCTTCAAAGGATGTACCTTTAGCTAGCGAAGCAAATGCTTTCGAAGCAAAAGCGCTGAAAGAAATTGGATTGCTAGACAGTCAAGTTCCACCAAGATACTCTACTTCTTACTTCAATCATGTTTGGGGTGGCGGTTATGCTGCAGGTTACTACAGCTATCTCTGGACTGAGGTCTTAGCTGTTAACATTGCTAATTTCTTCGAGAAAAATGGTGCACTGAAGCCTGCTACTGGTCAGGCCATGCGCGATAAGATCTTAAGTAAAGGTTACACTGTAGACTTGATGAAGGCTTTCTCAGACCTCACAGGTTTAAAGGCTCCTGATGCTTCTGCGCTTCTCAAAGCTAGAGGTATGTAAGAAAGATTTATTAGATCATATAAAAACAACCAATAAGCCTTTGTTAGCAAACGGGCTTACATCTATAAAATACTCTGTCAAACTTTGGCAGAGTATTTTTTTTGGTTACTCTACAGCATACTTTTAAAACTGTTAAAGAACAACATTCCTAATTCTTAAAAATGTTAATTTTAAAAGTTTAAAATCTTAAAATTAACCAGTTAGCTGATAAAACTATCAACTTTACTTAAATATTTTGCATTATCAGGAAGTTATTTCTATATTTGCAATGTCAATCAAAGATGATAGACATGCTATCAAAGGGATGATAGTTTTGCATTTTCCATATAAAAATTATATAAATACGAATATTGAAAACACTTAGATCTTCATAGGATTAGTTTTTTTAAGGTAATAAGATTGATGGGAATCAACGATAACTTCAAAAAGTTAATAGATTAGTAAATAACAAATTATTGATTTGGTAAAACGTAAAAAATGACTTTGGAGCATTTCGTATTTTAGCGAAAATACGAGATGCTCCTTTTTTACAACATCATGTTAGTAAAAATTACTTCTGCTCAGCTACACCCAAAGTAAGGTCTGTACTTTGAAAAGCCTTAGCTGTAGTACCTGCAGGCATATTGAGAGCTTTATCTATATTAGCACAAAGATTCGCACTAACGAGAGACAATACGGCTAAACCCTCAAGAGGCTGATATTTATTCTCATTAAATTTCTTGATGAATTCGTTAAAAAGTTCTTCACCAACTTTTGCCATTTCCGGAGTAATAGTCACTGACTGTTCGTTGTTATTGTTTTCCATAATTTAAATTGATTTTATTAGTACGGTTAACAAAGTTAGCTAAAAATTGCCAATAACAAGAAAACTATAGCCACTTTTTTGCTAATGTTACTCAAAATAGTTATCTTTGCGTTCCCAAAAAACAATGAACAATGGAAAAAAAAGAAAGAATACGTGAATTGCTCGAAGAAGCTCTCCCACTCGTTGATTTAGATTCTGAATTTCTCTTCAGTGAGCTCGACTCACTGGGCATCACCACTATACTGATGCTGCTCTCTGAGGAATATCACATCTGCTTGGAATCAGAGGATGTGACACCCAAAAACTTCAAAAACTTAGAGAATCTCACCAAAATGGTTGAGAACAAATTACAACAATAATCTTGTTATGTGTTGAATACAAGTTTTTTCAAGATCAAAATTACAAGATTACTTATTATTGCTCGGTCCGAATAATTGAATTCATGATAGAAGACTATATTAAACTTTTCGCTGAAAAACAACCTCAAAAGATTGCTATAATATGTGATAGACAAAAGGTAACTTATGAGCAACTATACGATAAGATAAAAAAACGCGCAGCAGAAATATGTCAGCGCTTTGCTACAAATAACCATCAACAAGCTTCGCTGTCATCTCATCGTGCGATTGTTTTTAGAAGTAGTCAGACCATCGATTTTCTGGTAACCTATTTTGCTATTCATCTCAGTGGAAACATTGCTGTTCCTCTTGAGAAGGATGCTACCGAAGAGACTTTTTCGACCATTCAAAAGCAAGTGGAGCACATGATATTCCCAAAAGAAGTGGCCGATATTCTTTTTACTACGGGCACAACAGGAAAATCTAAG
>Ga0247611_10003278_pt1 | contig 24288 bp, 17 predicted proteins | sample 177DNAGHGhighgp2_FD_192422 | JGI IMG/M metagenome (GOLD analysis project Ga0247611, IMG submission 192422) | Sheep rumen microbial communities from Palmerston North, Manawatu-Wanganui, New Zealand - 1770 DNA GHGhigh gp2 | ecosystem: Host-associated > Mammals > Digestive system > Stomach > Rumen... | reverse complement strand
AGAGTAGTCCAGGTCCCCGCTTTTAATTTATTTTATTTTTCGTGGATAAATTGACTAGCAATATTAGGAAGACTTAAAATAGCTTCTCTGATAGTTTGCACGTCATCCGCATTAGGGAATTCCGCAGCAATATTAAATACATTACTTGTAGAATCATTGCCGGAAGTCTCGTACTGTTTACTAGAAAATCCTAAAGATTTTAGAACCATCTGAGCGAGAGAATCCGCAATAGTAGAACTAATTGAGTTATTCAAGCCAGTGATATTTTGTACAGTTCTAATTGTTTCTAACAAGTTTTGAGTGTCGTTAGCATTTAATACTAATTCTTTTTCATGGAGAATACCAATTCGACCTTCAGAACCCCATTCACCAGTGTATCCGCCTGTGTAGAATGCAGATGGTCCGTAGTTTCTATAGTAGTCATAATCGTGTTCCAATCCTCCATTGTAACCATAACCAGCCTCAAATTTAGCTTGAACAGCATCGAAGACTCTATCGCCTTCTGCATCGCCAAATTTCTGTCTCATTATGGCATGACGTGTAGGATTATCACCCCACTCACCATATGTCCAAATATTACCAGCGATACCTTCAATGTCAGCATTTCCTACAGAACCTATCTCATCACCAGAGCCGTCTCCTCCACCAGCACTTCCACTACTAGAGTCTCCGTCGTTAGAGCTATCTCCTGCAACCGAAACTGTAGCTCCGGTTGTAACTGCGATGTACTCTTGGAAACTATTTGTCGCTTCTCGGATTTTACTAATGACGCCATTCCAAGCATTTTCAACTTCATTTACAAACCCTCTTAATACAGTAAGACTTGAAGTTGCTTTATTAGCCATATCTTCAGTCTTTTGTCCAACTGTATCAATCTCTTTACCAAGACTATTAAAGTCAGATGTCACTCCACCTGCATCAGCAATTGTCTTGCCAGAAACCTCTTCAAGAGTTCGCAACTCTTTTTCAAAATTTTGAGTGTATTCAATGACACTGTTAAAGGCATCGTTTAATCCTGCTTTAACACTATCGCTGTCACCATCCCACTGCGCTATCACGTCGGCTGCCGCAGTCTGAGAATTTAAATTAGTTTCTTTAAAAGTTTCTTCTGCTTTTAATCCAATCTCATCATAATTATTTTTGATTGCTTCTCTAATTTCTTCGTAGTCCATTAAATGCTGTTCTTTCACTGCATCAACCAATTCTTTTTGAGTCTCTGTTAAAGATTCATAAGCTTCTTTATCTTGATCACAAACCTCTGAAAATACAGCGCCTGTTGCATAGATTGTTTCTTGCTCGTAAAGATTAGCATTCTCCATTGCGGCAGTTATGTCAGGCATATATGTGTCACGAAGTTCTTGCATCTTAATATACTTTTCTTCTTCAGAAAGTGTTATATCTTCTGCTATTTCAGTTAACTTTTCTTTATACTCTTCATAAGTATCCATTGATAACTCCATAGCGTGTTGGTAAGCATTATCTGCAGTAGTATAAAGGTTGTTATAAGCATCAAGTAATTCTTGCTGCTTACTTAATACATCACTGTCATCTGCTACATATTGGTATGTCCAGTTACCACTCTCATCTCTATTCAACTTCATAGAAGTCTTATTGTTCTGAGCATCTTCCAAAGCAATTTCTTTAAGAGCAATTTGATAACGAGCTTCCGCCAAATCAATATCATCTTGAGTTAAGTTTTCCTTTTCTCTTAGATAATTAATTTCGTCCTCTCTTAATGCCATCAATTTCTGTTGCGCTTTTAAACTTGAAGTCTCTGCAATGCTTGTGTCAATCTTGTTTGCTAAATTCTGAATTTGATATGCGCCTTCAACATCATCTAAATATTTATCCGCTTTGTTTTGGAGATAATCCCAATCCTCTTTTAAATCATCGAAATTCATACCCCAAAGTGCTTTATCCATATCTTCTAATGTCTTAGCTATGTTGTTAATATATTCATCACGTAAGTTCTCAATACCTTCAAGAACAAGGTCGTTTAATTTCTTTTGTGAAGAAATCATTTCTTCGTATGCTTTTTGCATATCTTCTGTCCAAGTAGACATATCATTGAGGTCAACATTATGAGCATCTTTATTCATTTGATATGCTTTATTGAACTGGTCTTCCCAAAATGCAGCTTGAGTACGAATAGACTGAATCTGTTCGTTTATATTCTTACTTTGAGCCTCGTAATATTCATCCATCAAGTCATAAGCTTCATCACCATATATAAGTTCGATTAATTCTTTTTCATATTCAAGTCCATCTGTTATATGTTCAAACTCATCATTTATATTACTAAAGTGGTCAGCTGCTTGTTCTAATCCTTCAATATAATTATCCCAAACCTGCTGATACATTTGATTAAGGTTATTTCCAGCATCAACCAACTCATTTTGAAGTTTCTTAAGATACTCTTGTGCCTCTGATATAGAACCAAACAAGAAATTGTCTCCAAGAGTAACTTCACCATTTGCATTCTTTGAAGCTTCCATCTTATTAATTTCAGCCATCACGTTTTGGACTTGTTTCATGCGGGTTTCCACATCATCAACATAAGTGTCCAAATTCTTAGTGTCAAACGCACTATCAATTGTCAAGTCTTTGTATAACTTTCTAAAGTCTTGTTCTATATCTTTTAAGAAATCGTTAAATTGTCTTTCAGCTTCTGTTGTATCTAACTTAAGTTGGATTTCAGTCTCCCAAGCCTGAAGATTATTCTCAATAATGGCTAATTGGTTTTCAAGTTGTTGTTGTCTTACTTCTGCGAGCTTATTTTCAGTTTCGTACATTTCGTTATAATAAAGGTCTTGATAACGCTTAAGAGCCTCGCTGTACGTTTTATAAGCCTCTTCCGCATCTTCAATCATCTGTTTGCCAGATTCTTCTTGCTGTTCCGCGGACATTGCATTATAAGTTGCAATAGCTGCATTGTATCTATCTACATTCTCTTGGAATAATTGTGAATAGTTCTGAAGTTCATTACCATTCCAAATACCGCCAAGTTGACTCTGTAATTCAGCCAATTCTTGACTTTGAATCTCAAATAACTTTTTATAGTTTTCATATTGAGTATCTAATGCTTCGTTCTTCTGACTTAATAACTTATTTTCTTGTTTCAAGCTTGCAATTAAAGTTTCACCAGCGTAATGCTCCTGCATTGAATCAAGTCGTTGTTGAATTTGTTCATTTCGTTCAAGTTGTTGATTAACCTTAGAAATTGCATTGTTTACATCATAATAACGGTCAGCCTGGTCCTTAATAGGATCTTTCTTATCTGGAGTTTTTGGGCTACCGCCACTACCACCACCACTGCTCTTTCCTGAGGACTTACCTCCAGCATTAGAAGAAGAATAGTTATTAGAAGACCCAGTAGCCTTCTTAGTGAGTTTATTGATTTTTGGAACTTTTCCATTCGTAGAGAAAGCCATTGCTTGTGCGGTTGCAGGGAGAGGAACTTCCTGAGCGTCTACTATTTCCTCTTTCTCTGTCCAGGATTTAGCGCCTGTTTTGTCGTTTGTCTGTTCCTCGCTAACAGTATGCTTTTTAGTATAAACAGTCTGAGTAGCAGATACATCTTGGGGTTCTGAAGCAAAATTCGCTTCAAATCCCATTGAATCAAATAAAGCGTTAATTTGGTCAGTGGTCATGCCTGTTGCAGCAATCATATCATTACAAGCATCAAGGAAGCCCTTAACGGAATCATCATCAATTTCAAACCCTGCTTCAAGAGGACCCAATTCATCAAGTTTAGCTTGAAGATTCTGAACATCTGCAAGAAGTTCTCCTTCGTTTAATTGATTATCAACTTCAATCCTTGCAACAATAGAATCGGTTAAAGCAGATTTTAATCGATCTATTGCTTCATCATCGCCATCTGCGGCAAGCGTAATGTCCTCTAAATGTTCTTTAACGAAGTCGTCATCAATAAAATCTTTACTAACATCAAGTAAGTCAGCCATAGCTTCACGAGTGTCATCCATTGTCCTAGCATATTCTTCACTAGACTCAGAACTTTCTTGTAAAATACCAGACCAATCTTCCCAATTACTAGCAAGGTCATCAATAGCGTCATTCATCTTCATAATGCCCTTAGCCACTATCTTAGCAGCGTCCTCAGACATACCATCTGCGAGGTCTTCCGCAGAATCGCTTATCTCCTGTAAATAATCTGCAAAATCACTAAGCTCTTCCGTATCTAAATCTTTAATATCTTCAACAGCATCAAGGTTGGTTGCAGCAGTATTAAAAGCTTCTACTGAAATAGTTCCATCTTCATAAGCTTTTTTCAAATCTTTATAACTGTCATATGAAGAAGCTATTGCTAATTCTTGTTGAAGTATTGCTGCTTCATTATTAGAAATTGCTCCTGATAAATTATCATACTCACTAGATAATGCGGAAACATTATCAGCAATCTCTTGCAATGTTTCAATATTATCAAAACTGCCTTTATTAATCTGCTCTTGCCATCCCGCAATCTTTTCATTAAGTTCATTTGATGCAGGACTAAGTGCTTTAATTAACTCAACTTGTTGATTAATGGTGTCAAAATCATACTCAATTTCATTATAATCATTTCGACTATTCGCAACTTTGGTTAATCTGTCATAATCATATCCAGACACTTTTTTCATGTCATCTGTTTGACCACGGAGATTATCAATATTTGCTTTGGCATCTTCAATTAAACCATTTTGAACTGTTTCGTAAAACTTCTTTGCATCACCTGTTAATTTGTAAGTTCCATCTAATAATTGAGTAAAATATCCTTTCGCAGAATCACCTAACGCCTTATAGTCTTCAGCGCTAATTGTGTCTCCTTGTTTAAGTCCATCAATAATCTTATGAATAGATGCATAAGTATTTGTAAGACTTTCCGCTTTATCTCCCGCAGTAGACATAGAATTAATCAATTCTTTAAAGTCTATATCTAAGTCTTCTGTTTTAATTCCTGCGTCTTCTAATGTATCAATTAATCCAGACTCATCAATAGAATTCCAATCAACTTTATCTAAATTTTTAGCTAAAGCTCCAAGCTGTTCACTGTCTGCGGCTTTCGCAAAAACCTTATTTAGAGCTGACATAGCCTCTTCTCCGCCATTAGCCATAGCCTTATTAAGTGAATCTCCTAAAGCTTTTTGCTCAGCGAGAGACAACTCATCTGTATTTATCTTACCAAAAGCAGTCTTAACAGACTCTAACCAATCAGAACCTAAATCATTAACTGCACTATCATAATCAGAAATACCTTGACTAAAAGCCTCAACCATCTTTGTAGCTGATCCATAACCAAGAGCCTGTGCTTCTTCATCTGATAAGGTTTTATCATCGCCACCAAATTTACCATTGAGATATGCAGAAGTGCCTCCCGCTTCATCGATGGCACCCTTAAGAGCATCAACCTCACCTTTTGTAGAGTCTTCAAGATTACCGTGTGCAATCATATTTATAATTGCTTGATCATACGCCTGTCCGTTTTGACCTAATTCCACAAAAGTAGCGTTTAATTTTTCTGCGGATTTTCCTAATGCTTCTTGTGCATCAGCGGCAGCCTTTACTTTCCTCATATTCTCAAGAGAAACAGTATGTTTTTCGCCATCAGCATCTTCATAGACAAACGTACGATTACTATCCATACCCGCTGTATCAGTTAAGGTCGCGCCAGTTATATGTGCAGCTTTCGCATACTCAGCAAAAACCCGCTTAGCCTCGTCATTTACGCCAGTTCTCTTATTAATACCTTCGGTACCCCAGCCACTGGTTGCGAGCGTGTAATAAGCTTGGTTCTTCAACGAGTCATACATATTTTCACCTGCAGACATAACATCTTTTGCATAATCAGATTTTTGAATCGTATCATTGTTAGATAAAACATTATCTACAATAGCTTGATTTTCTGTTTTTGTTGCTAAAGTGTTCTCATCAATTGCTGCGGATAAGTCGTTAATATCATCACTTGCTTTAATGACTGCCTTCTCCCAATCATCAATAACGTGACTATTTGTCACGCCTTGTTCTGCGAAAGCGTTAGAGAGGATTTCTTTCATTTCAGCATCTGTTTTTCCTGCAAGCTCTGGTAAAACTCCTTTAATAGCCTCTCGAGCAAGAACATCTTGTACACTACTTACGTTAAGCGAGTTTCCTTTAGCTGACGTACTGATACTCTTTATGAGATTTTCCCTTTGTACTTTAATTTCTTTATTTCTTACTATCTGGTCTCCAAAAGCTGCTGCTCCTTGAGCGGTGGTAACGGCCTTATCTGCTTCGCTCTGCATAGCCTGACGACCTTTATCACTAATTTGAAGTTGTCCATCATCAGTTCTTGTAACGTACTGAGCGAGTTGAGGATAAGTGTGCAGTAATTCAAGAACAGTATTATTAACATCCGTGAGAGCGGACTTCCACTCTTGAGTACCTTTTGTACACTCATTAAGTTTGGTAACTACATTATCATAGTCATTAAAAGCAGATGTTAAATCAGTAGCAGCTTGTTTTGCTTCGTTTAATCCCTCATGAAGTTGTTTAGCATTCTCTTTTGCAGCCTTTAATCGACCTTCAGGACTATTTGCTTTCGCCCACTGAATGGCTTTTACCACGCCTCCGATAGCCAAAGAGATGGCTGCTACAGCTGCAACAAGAGCTAAACTGGTAACGATAAAAGACTTTGTTGACAGGTTGAGTGCCACCATGCTGCCAGTAGCATCTTTTGCCCCTAAACTTACTCCAAAAAGACTTGCTATGAATTCTTTATTAGCTAAGTTTGCAATTACACCACCCGCATTAACTTTAATTTGTGCTGCATGAAGAGCGCGGTAAGACATAACCACCATAGGAATTACTGTTCCAAGGGCAGTTAAAGTGCCTAATATTTGTTCACCAAGATTTGCATCTTTTTCTGTCCAAATATCTGCTAAACCTTTAAAGGTGTTTATACTCATTGTTAAAGCAGATAAAGTCTGCGCAAGTGTTGTAACATACGCTCCCGTTGTCATCGCTTTTGCTTTAATATTATCAAAAGCGCCTTCCATCTGTTTAGATTCTGCCCCTACTTCTCTTTCGGTCTCTGCAAATTTATCTGCTGAATATGTCGCATTATCAATAGATGAAGTCATGCGGTTCATTATATCAGCAACAACTTTTTCACCAAGCCCTGCCTCAGTTAAAGCAGTTTGCAACCTATTAAATGCCTGTTCATCTAAGCCACCAGCTTCTCCCGCTCTAAGTAAGGCGTCATCAAGTGTACGTAATGCTTCAGCAACTTGACCAACGCTCCCTTTTCCCGATTTCAATATGTCAAAAGCTTTGTTTATGTCTTCAGAAAACTCACCACTACTTGTATCTATTTTTTGGAATGCCTCAGATATTTCATTTAAACCAGAACCATCTTCTTTGTTTATCGCTTTAAACGCTTCCTTTACGGCATCTCTTGTTTTATAAACAATTTTACTCGTTCCTTCATATGCTTCAATAGCGTCATTAACGTTTTTTTTCTGTTCCTTAGTGGCTTCATTTAGTGATAGCTGAATTTTTACTCTGTTTTTTTCTTCTTCTACCACCTTCTCAGCTTCTTGGTTTCGTTTAGCTAAATCAGCTAGTTCTTGTACTCTAGCTTCATGTTGACTTAACATATATTCCGCAGTACGTCTCTCTATTTCAGACATCTTTTCAGCATTTCTTAAATAAGCTTCTTGAGGGCCTGCTAAATCCTTATAAACAGTACCTAAATCACTATCTTGAGTCATTCTAGTAATAGATTCCATTGCCTGTTCGCGCATATTCTCTGCTACTTTTTGAGAATCTTGTAGATTATATATAAACTTATCAATGCCATCTGCTATGTCTTTTTCATATACTCTAGATATAACATTGCCAAGCATAGAAATTGCACCTTCTACGCCGCCAATTCCTTTGATAGCTTCACTTAGTCCGCCTAAGAAACCAGCAAGACCATCATTCATCTTAATGAAAAAATCATCATTAAGTAATTGAGCGTAAATTTCTTCAGAAGCGGCTTTAACACGGTCTCTAGCAGCTTCCCAAGACTCTGCGTAAATATCCGCTTGCTCTTGTAAAGCACCTTCGGAATTATTAACAGTACTTAAGTTCTTTTGGAAGAAGTCCCAGTTATCCATTAACGCAACTAACTGTGAGTACTGGCGGACGCCCGCTACAGTCTGCGCCAAAGCAACCTGTTGATCTTTAGCTAAGGTTCCCCATTTAGAACCCATTTCGTCCAAAATAGCATCCATATCTTTCAATTCACCATTTTGGTCTTTGATACTAATACCAACAGCCTCAAGAGCCTTAGAGTATTTATTTAAATCTGTACCATCATCAAGAGTCTTTCCTAAATTTAAACCCTGAATACGAGCAAATAATGTTTTATATGCGGTACCAACAACATCTGCGCTCTGACGAGTTGTTGCAGTAACAGTAGTTAAAGCAGCAGTAGCGTATTCATATGAGAGACCTACTGTGTCAGCAACTGCAGCAAATTGATTTAAACCAGCTGCGATTTCGTCTGTACTTGATGAAGTTGCTGCACCTAATGCAGTCATCGCATCAGCATAATATTCTAGTGATTTAGAGCCATCATAGAAGTTGTTCCATACAGCAGTCATCTGGTCTGAAACAGTTTCAGCAGACTCACGAGCTACATTTGCCATCTTAATAGTAACATCTGTACGCTCTTTAACTTCCTCATCAGACAAACCTTGCTGATAATAAATTAATGACGCATTTGTATATTCTGTTGTGGTTGTACTTAAAGCCTTAGCAGCTTTATTAGCTTCAGATGCGAACTTTGTCATCTGGTCTACATTTTGCCCTGTTACAATACGAATATTGTTTAATGACTCATTTAAATCTTGAGCATAACCATAAGCATGCTGTAAAGACCCCATAAAGCCATGTATTATACTACTTGAAATTTGCCATCTTGCAGCATTTTTTAAAGTGGTGGCAAATTCTTTTAACATAGTATTAGATTGCTTTAAAGGAACTTCCGCCTTTAGAATACTATTTGCTAATGTACTAAAAGCTTGCTCTCCACTTGGACCAAGCTTTTGTAATTTAACTCTATAATCGTCCAAAGATACGCCTGCATCCTTAAAAGACTGGTTTAAAAGACCTAAATCTAATTTGCCAGTTTTAACATTCGTAGCTTGGTCTAAATGAGCTTTAAGGCTAGCTGCGGCTTGTGTTGCTTCTTGTAGCTCTTTGGTCATACCAAAAGCGTCAGCTTTTTTTGTCGCGGTTTCCATAACCTTGGTCAATTGTTTTTGTAAATCGTCTAATTGACTTTTTACCTTGCTAGTATCTGCATTAAAGGCAAGATTTACATTTAATTGTTTAGCCATATGCCCTGTCTCCTTTTTCTCGTATTTTAAAAATAAAAAAATCGGCTAGAGTGATATAGCACTCTAGCCGTTTATCCTTTTCACTCTCTAAGATAATTTTAAATTACCAAGAGAAAGATGAAATATTTTTGTCCAGACTTAACCAAGCTTCTCAACAACAGTCTTAAGTAGAGTTAAATTATCTGGATCTCCTATTTTCTTTTGTATCTCAGTCGCATCCAAGTCAAGGTTCTTATAATCAGTTGTCACATCTTCGATAATACCCTTAACAGAGTTGCGGTAAGCATAATAAGCCTTGACAGTCTTTTCAATACCGTCTATTAAAAACTCATATTCAGTTTTAGGAATTGCAGAAATTATCATATTCGCAAGGTCATACTTTTCCATTTCATCGTATAATGCTGCGGGGTCCGCCTTCTCTTCTTCGGAGAACTCAATCCCTGGAGCATAAGCGTAGACAATTTCCAAAGTAGTATAAACATCCATCTGCACAGGATTAGCAAAAGGATATTCGTTCTGAGCTACCTGCTGTAAAACTGCGGTAATTAATTTGAGTTTTTCATTAATAGAGAGATACTGTTTAATTTCAATCTCTTTATCATTAATTTTAATTACCTTAATCTTAAGAGGTTGTTCTTTTTTAAGGTCATTAAAAGCTACATTCTCTATCATAGTAGTTCCTCCTTTTATCTCTATTATCTATAGTATAACAAAAATTTTTCTAGTTGTCAAGTTTTTGATACGAAAGAAATATCTTTTAATATTTTATTAACAACAATATCATCTATTGTTGTATCAACCGCTTTACCAGTCGTGTCTATAAACATTTCAGTTAACATGCTTTTTAATTGCGCTCCATCTGAAATCGTTAAAACATTTTTTAATTTTTTAATTTGATTAAAAATTGTATAATAATCCATTAAATCAGCACCGCTAGCTTTAATTTGGGTATTTGTATAGCTATTATCTCCGCCTTTAAAACCGATAACCCTATCATAAGATAAATTTTTAGTAAAAAATAGCTTTTTTGTTAAATCATAATTAAAAGTAATTTGTTCATCTGAAGCATCGCTTCCAGCTTCATACAAAGACGTATCTAAACCTTCAATTATGTGTCCTTTATTAAACTGCTGATACCTACCTTTTTTATTCCATAAATTAGTTGGAGTTTTATTTACTTCACTACCATATTGTTCAATTATGGAACTATGTACCATAAAACCATATGTATATCCTGGTTGCATATCTTTAGCCATTATTGAAGTATATAATTTATTAAACGCTGATAAAAAAGCCTCTTCTTGTTCTGTGTGCTTTATTTTTTTAGCTAAAGTATTTAAAGAGGTAGAAATATTAAAACCTTGTTCTATTCCATGACTTGAAGTTATCTTTAAATATTGTATTATTTCTTCTTCAGATAAAGAAACCATAGCTACAGTTCCTTCCTTAGTCTCTACATAATATCTATAATTCACAACAGAACTTCCAGTAACATAGGCTCTAAAATTTTGTAAAAGAAGATAACCCTTCAATAATAGCTGTCGCTTTTTAATGCTGCCTCGTTGGAAACTATAAATTGTTTCTTCTTTACCTTTAGAATTTATATAGGTTTTTTCAATTAATAAAAATTCTTGCCCTATTTTATCAAGCTCAGTTAATAATTTTTGTATATCAACAGATACTATTTTTTGACTATCTTTTACAAAAATATCGGCAACTTCATTTACAATAGCTTCTATTTGTTTATCTTTACTTCGTGATTGAGAAAAAAGATTTGGAGTTTTACTTGCCATCTTCTCCTCCTTTCAATAAAAAATAGGGCGGCAGTCAACCGACCGCCGCCCGCATTTTTATAATTTTAAGTCAAATCAATGACTTTAACTATTAGTCTTCAGCTATGCTTGTTTTAGTTTCCAGATGGTTTCTCAGTGTTACCACTTTCACCTGGTGTTTCAGTGTTAGTTGACTGAACCGCTGTAAAAGTAGGTGTATCAGTTGCAGGTTTTGTTGTATCACAATCCATGCACTCATCTTCTTCACCACTAATACTAAGAATCTGAATATCGCACATTGTCTTCTTATCACATCTTGTGATAGTGTAACCAGGGAATGCATCCATAGTGAAATTGAATGTACTTGGGTCACCAGAAGCCGCCATAGTAAATGTGAAACCAGACTGAACCTTTACTTTAGGGAAAGTAATGTTAGCGGCAACGTCCTTACCTGTTGCTTCATCGCGGAATAATGTTTGTGCTTCAACATAGAAGTATCCACCAAAGTCTTCAGGTCCAATAGTAATTGTCTGAACACTATTTGTCATAGCAAGATAGAAATCAACGATAACTGTCTTACCGATTGCTGATGCAGGAACCTTAAGAGTTGCAGGAGCATTAGCAGTAACTGTAATAGCTTCTGCAATGTCATCTACCTCTAAAAAGTCCTCAGCTCTGCCAGCAGCTCCAATAACAGTTGCATACATAGGAATGCAATCGCAAATTAAAAAGCTTGTAGCATTATCAAGACCTGTTTCTTCTTTAAGGTCATTTAATTCAATTTCAATACCACCTTTAGTAGCATCACCAGTGACAGTACCAACAGTCTTTTCAAGAGTAACGTGTACACGTGCACTCTCACCAACAGCATGGTTAATTAAACCAGCGCCAGAAAGAACTGCAAGACCCATAGGAGACATAAGAGCGTCTTCTACAGTAAAAGTCATTGTCTTCTCACCTTCCCAAGCGAGCAAACGAGCATAACCTCTACCGCCCTGTGCATAAACAGTTGTAGATGCCTGCTCAAAGTTAGAAGTTCTAGCTGTATCAATCATGAATACAGGCTGATACTTCTTGAAAACTTTGTTACCAACCTTCTGGTTGTTAGCTGCTGCTTTGAAGGTTACATCACAAATTTCTCTTCATAATATTTAATTAATATTATGGACTATCTCTTATAATTACTCTAGGTAATTATATACCCATTTCGATTTACATACCAATAGTAAACCTACATAATCTATTAAGATTATTAGTCTCTACATCGCGAGGTGTCGTTAACGCCCCATGACTCGGGATTCTCACTTTAAGTGCATTCCCCGATAGCCACTCTTATTAAATGACCCCAGTGGTTGCTGGATAGGGTATATTAGTGCGAGATTATTCACACCAAATTTCATATTTAATTTTCCTCCTTAAATTTTTCTTAATTAAAAAATTTTTGAAATTTATTTCTCTTTCTTAATAAAAATAATTCAGGATTATTTTTATACATAAAAGAGTAAAGTTTTAAAGAATCTTTTTTTCCAAAACGAATTGTTCTTGAAGAAGCATCATAACTGCCACCTTCTACCTTAGCTTTTTCTTTTAAGATTCTTAATAACTCGTCTAGAAATTTTTTACTACCACAACAAAAACTTGTATTTATTCGATTATTTTTTATTAAACAAACACATCCATCTCCATCAAAATACCCTCTAATAAAATCAGATAAATACTTTTCGGGAATAATTGTAGTAGGAAAAGTTAAAGTCAAACTTTTTTGTTCGGAACCACCTAAATTAATTAAATCATCATAAATGACCTTACAACAAAAATTAATTCTTGATGCTTGCCTATCTACATAATCTTGAATAGGGCCTTCATACTTTAATTCTTCAGCAAATTTTTTTATGATATATTTATCTTTATTTTGTACTGTAATATCAAACATCTTCCCGCCATAAATACATCCATCTGCATACCAGAATCCTAACATATAAGCCATATTAGGTGTCCAAGTTTTAAAATAATCTTGATTTATATGCCACTTTCTACCGTTTTGGCTCTGAATTTGACTTTTTTCTATTTTAGATATTTTTTTTATTCTTTTTCCATTATGATAACAAAAAGAATATATTTGATTTTTACTGTATTGAGAACCAAAAAACTCAACCCATTCTGGCAAGGTTTTACTCTCACTCTGAGATAAGAGAATCTCCTTGTGTTCCGGTGTTATTGGCATAGCACACTTCCTCCTTAAAATTTTGCAAAATATTAGGAATGGATATCTTCCATCCAATTCTTTACTTCTTCCGTATCTTTTGCTCCCGCCATTTTCGCATGAACGTAAATATCAAAATCTTGTTTCAATTTAAAACGTTCAAATTCATCCATTATTTGATAAACAGTATATTGCATTAACTCATTCATATCTTTTTGCAATCCAACTGCTAAGATAGAAGTATAACGACTAAACAAATTTACTTTCTGTTCTTCGCCCTTCATACTAGCAAGTTTCTGTTGCCTCTTTTTAAACTTTTCTGCAATCTTGTTGGCTAGGGCATCCGCGGGATTGTATCTACCCTCATCACCACCCATACCATTTAAACAAAATATTTGACGAACTATATCCTGGAATTCGTCAAAGTTATATTCATTGATACTTGACTCGAAATTTTCTAATTGAAGAAGTATTTTATCTTTATTTATTTTAACCTCTGCGTTTGGAAACATAAGGGTTAAAACCAACATTGCGTCAGTTTTGTGCTTAGCACTTTCCGCACTATTCATTACTGACATAAATATATTAAAATTGCTTTGATTCTCTAATCCACTTTTGTCCTGCATATTTAGATTATCTTTATTAAACAAGAGAAAACGAGAGCCAATATGAAAAGCTTCCTCTCCAATATAAGCAATTTCATTTAGGCGGGGTTGGTGTATTGCACATCGCCCCATCCTAAATGGAATATCGTTTCCCGATAATAATAATAATTCATCTAACTGCCCCATTTAATTTCACTCCCCTTCGATAAGGTCATCATTACCGTGGGTCGCGCTATACATTAAACAATAGCCAGATAAATTTTGATTAAGAACAATTTCATTACAGCCTAAAAAGTTTAAAGTTCCAATTCCAGATAACTTTGTATCATTTAAAATACCATCAATATATCCCGCAATCTTAAGCGGTCTTACAGCAAATCCTTCTAAGTCCCAGTAATCTGTATGACAAATTATATCAATTTCAATAGTACAATCTCTATAATAGTCATTTTCAGGATTAGGAATAAAATTATCGAATGTAATCAAGATATAAGATTTAACATCTTCATTTTCTCCCATTGCTAGCTTAGGACTTGTTTTAATATATTGTTGTTTTCTTAAGTCTGCAATTGAAGTTTCTTTAATCTTCTTGTTGTAAATAGGATTAGTTTTAGCAGATTCCAATAAACAATCTTTAGTATTGATTAAAAGCAAGCGTTTTAATTCATCACTATAAGGTCTACTATCTACAAACAGTTTCTTGATAATTGTTTCTGCATCTTTCTCACAAGAGAGAAAAGAAGAGCGAAACTTACCAACAAAGCCATTCATCTTAGAACCTCTCATATATATATCCTCCTTTTATCTCTTAAAACGACTGAACTATGATTTCCTGTTCTACTACAGCGCCATCATCACTTTGATATGTTAAAATAAACTTTGTAGGTTTTCCTGTCAAAATTTCTAAAACACACGAAGTTGTCGTCGTTGAACTAATTTTTACTTTATTAGAGTTTACTGCCCATTTACCAGTGGTTAATCCAACAATAGAATAAGATAAATCAGTGTCATAACCATATACAATGCGCGGACCTTCGATATGAGGCTGCTCTTTATCTGGCTTATCTGGAACAGGGCTAATCTCAGCATCTTCCATCGGGTTATCGTTCCATTCATCTAAATAAACATCAATTAAAGACTGACTTGAATATTTATCTGTAGCTACGACTTTCCAATTATGATACTCTTCTATAATTTCTCCTGTATCTACATCTGGATAGGCTAATTTGATTTTAACTACCTGATGTCTAGTAAAGAACTTTATTGTCTGACTATTTTTAATAACCTTCAAAGCTAAAGAATAATTAAGATTGTTAAAGGATATTTGATGCGCAGTTTGCCACTCTGTAGAGATCTCATTTGGACCTCGGCCAACCGCCCAATAAGTATTTCCGTCTATATCTATTTCATAATTAGCACGAGTAATAGTGCCTCTAAAATAGGCTTCTTCTGTATGTTGCTGTAAATCAACCATCCAGAATGCTTTTGTTCTATCCCACCAAAATACAGTTCCTTCCTGCACGCCAGCATCAAAATCAATTGATAAAATTTTTTTATCATATTCTTCTGTGAGGCGGGAAGGATTGATTAAACAACGCCACTTACGTTCTTTTTCTTTACCTTTGTCGAGTGTTATCCATTCAGCCTGATAACTTGAACGCAAGGCACCTTGGAAACTTTTGTATTTACCTGCGACGTTACGACCATCCGCCCTATCATATCCAAGATACCCCACTCTTTTCTTCATTCTGTCTAAACCAGACATGATTTTAACTGCTTTAACAAACCTAAACACTCAAAGATTAATTTTCTGAAAGCAAGATAATCTTCTGTGTTCGTAAGAGTTGTTAAAGCCTCCATTTTGCAAAGTAATGAGAATAAAATTGTTTGGTCGCATTTTAACATTTTACTCATTCCGCCTACTTCCAAAATTAAATTATGAAGAGGTGTTTCCCAGTCACCGCCCTCTTCTCGAAAAGGAAGTAATTTAAAAACTTGATTAATAATGCGGTCGAGATTATCGCAAACCGCATTATTATCAATCTCTATATTGTATTTTAAAACCATAAGTTGGCTCGCTTATAATCGATGCCATGGTAGACTGGATTTCCCCATTAGACATTCTTATTCTTCTTTTGTAAAGTCTTTGTAAATGCAAACAATCTGACTTGTGTGCATCGATTAAAACTTTTAGTTTTGCCATATGATTAGCTTGAGAAGTAAATTTAAAATCACTACCAGAATACTTTAAGCGGGTATTCTCTGTAGTATCAAGCTGTTGACCTAACCATCCTATAACCATATTTAATGCAATAATATCAATCTCTTCTCTTGTAAGTTCGATATTAAAAGTGCCGCCTACCCATCCGTAGGCGGCAACTTCTTTACCATCACTTTCTACCCCGCAGTACTCTCCTAAATACCCCCAGGCACCTTCCTCATAATCGAACAAGTCGAAACGAGGAAATTCAAATCTCGAAAGATTATTTAATAATAAATCCTGTAACATCAAGAAAGTATCTTCTTCAGTAAATTCTAAATCTGTAAACATATCATCTGTGATGTGTGTAAAAAATGCATCATATATAGTACAAAATGAGGTTGGGTTATTTGGATCTCTTTTCATCTCTGTTAATTCGCCCATACCTTACCCCACTTTCTTTTACTTATTTTTGTTAACCACTTTATATTGAGGAACCGGAGCGACTGGCTGTGTCTGAATTGGAGCTGTACGACGTGTTTTCCCTTCTGTTGCAGGAGTAGAATTTTCTGTCTTAACTCTTCTTTCTTTCTTAGCGACTTCTTTCTGCTCATCTTCCGCGTTCATAATATGATTTACATTAATAGCATTATTTATATTAAAACCAGTTACTTCTGTGATAATATCACGTTTTCTAATATCAGGAATTTCTTCCTTAACTGCAATATCTTTACAAAGTTCAATAGCGCCCTCTGGAGCGAAATCTAAGAAATCTCTTAACTGGTCCATTGTTCCACTTAATAGTAAATTACGAATATCATTTTCTGTATAATTATATTCAGGCTCAACTTTCATATTCAAATATTCAAGAGCTGACTGACTTTCAACTACAAATAAGTCATTGAGAGTATAATCACCGCCTGGTTGATACTGTAACTGCTGTAATTCTTCTAAGGGAATTCTTTTTGTTTCGCCTGGCGCGAAATTTCTCCAGATACCACGATCGGGAATTGAATACCCTGTAAAACCATTATTTCTATTTCGTACTGAAATTAATTCTTTTCCATCCATAAATTTTTACTCCTTTTATCTCATTATATAAAAAGATTGGGGAAGATAAAATATCTTCCTTTTATCTTCCCCATATTCTTTTATCTATACCTCTAAATCAGCTTAAGCTGTAACAGGTAAGTTTACAGCTCTCTTAAGACTTGTATTCTGATATACGCAGATTGCGTTAGAGAATACGGCACGAACTCCGACCTTCTTATAAATCTGAATCTCACGAGAACGATCATAGTTGTTATATTCATCAACAATTGTGCCGCCTTCAAGAGCAATCTTAACTGGCTTCTCTGCGCCTGTAGGGATGATATAAGCAAATGAAGGATCAATTACCTTAACAGTGTTTGTTTCATCTTCATAAGACTGAGGAAGAACAACAACTGAATGTCCCTTATAACTAGCGAGATAACCATTGTCCCATCTCTGATTTCTCAATTCATCAGAAACCCAACCAGAGTCAGGAACGATAGTTGCAGCAAACTCAAATGTACAATAGATAGTTGACTTACCACTACCATAAGCATCAGCAATACCAATAAGTCTATCCATTTCCTTCTCGACAAAAGTAGTCTGAGAACTCTTGTTTGCAGCCTGGATGTTGTTAATAGCACCGCGAAGCTGTTTTTCAATCTCAACATAGATACAAGCATCAAGACCTTCAAGAACGACGTCAAGAACTTCTGCGAAGTCTACACGACCATCGAGCCATTCCTCGAAACCAATCTGAGCAGCACCACCAACAGCGTTAGTAGCAACTTCATAGCTCTGTCCATCAAGCTTGAATACTTCATATAAACCAGCGAGACCTACTTTACCGATAAACTGCTTAGCACGTCTACGTGAAGCCTGAGTGATCTTCTGAGTGAAGATAGGCTTGTCACCTTGGTTAAAAGTCTTAATCTCAGCAAACTGAGAGTAGCTTTCCATAACACGTGCAGGAAGCACATCATCAATAGTCTCTTCCATTAAACTAAATACTGTATTCTTATTTTCTCTGTAAAGAGAATAAGTACCAGCAATCTCCTTAAACTCATCACGAAGAGTTTCCTGTAATTCAGCATAGCTAAATTTCTTATCTCCAAAGCTGTAAGCAACAGGAGCAGAAGAATTAGCATGAGCTACAGTCTTCGCTAACTTGAGCATATCATTATACTGTAATGCCATTTTAATTTTCCTCCTCTATTCCTACTGTACTCTCTGAAGCTTAAGACCAGGCTGTCCATCAGGCATTGTATAAACCTTTACAACTACCCAAACCATACCTGTAAGAGTCTCACCTTGTGCTGCAGTTACTTTTTCTAACTGGAGAGTCTTAGTGTCTGTATTTTTCTTTGGCTGAAGTGTATCACCGACAGCATAAACATTATTACCTGTAAGTATCTTTACCATATTTGTTGTATAAATATCACCAACATTAGTCTTTAAAAGACGTGGTGCAATACCATCCATTCGATATGGATATTCTGTATGACCATTTAATGTATGTGATTCACCACCCTCAGTCCATGTTGCTGAAGCATTAACGCCAGTTGTTTCAGCGCCGTCCCCATAACCTGCAGTAGCAGCTTGAGATGTAACATAGTTGTCACCAACACGAATCATTGCGAAATCCTTATAAGATGTTCTCCAGAAAGGTTCGTATAATTTAATTTCGTTGAATACGAGCATAGGTTCTGCCATACCAGTAGAATCATCCGCAACAACTTTACCACTTGCATAATCATAGTACATGAATTCTCCATTTTGAAGAACCTTTACATTTGTATCAAGTGGAAGACTTGCGTAAATCTGTCCAGTCTTCTGAGCAGATAACTGATTAGGCTCTACCTGTCCATAGCCATTTCTTGTAAATGCCATAATATTTAATCCTCCTTAATTATTGCGGTTTCCATGATTTTCTACTGCCTTTAACCAAGCGGGAAGGTCTTCACTTTCAACGCTATGAAGATTAAAGGTTACAGCAGGGTTCTGTTCCGCCTCAGAATCATTGTTTTCAAAATTAACTTTCTTTCTTACACAAATAACAGAAAGTTTTGCTTCAATATCATCTAAAGAATATTTAGACTTATTGTCGATAACTTCTTTTTTATCCTCATCAGAAAGCATATAGAACTGTGCGATAAGAGCATCTTTCTCTTTGTCTTCAACTGCCTGCTTAAACGCAAGTAATTCTGCGTTCTGCTGCTCTAAAGAAGCATATTTTTCATTGAGTTCGTTAAATTGCTGCTCAAGGGCGGCGTATTTTTCTTCAGCCTCTAATTCATTCTTAGTAGGTTTTTTCTTTTCGTCGTCTTCCTTGGCATTATCTTGACTATCATCGTTGGCGCCATCTTTCTGGTCTTCTTCATTGTCGCCATCTTTTTCTTTAGTCTTAGTGAACTCCTCTGTATTATTTTGATTTTCAGTGCTTACCTGTTGTTCATTTGTGCCCTGTTCTGCTAAAGAATTTTCTGTAACAACAGAAGTATCTTCCGCAGGAGCTACTTCAGGTGTTTCTGGAGTAGAATTCTCCATAGTCATCTGTGTAGCAGGAGCATTATTCTCAGGAGCCTGAACATCGTTGTCCAAAGTTACCATTGAATTTCCTCCTTGTTCCTTTAATGAAAAAGTAAGCTCTTTCAAATCTTGCATCATACTGAATAGAGTAGATGTAAATTCATTTGCTTTTAACGTAAAGCTAGAACTTACTTCTGGAGCTGTTACTGAAGAACCTTCAAAGCAAGGTTCTACGTCTTCTCCTAAAATACACAACTTAGAAAATATCGCGTCATTTATTATAAAAAATTCGATACCGCGATTTTTGTCTGTTGACCAATGGCCCTTTAATGTTTTTTCATCAAGTTCCATTGAATGTGGACGGCCTTCATTTATGATTTTCTTAGCTTCTTCATATTGTTCTGTCCATAAATAACCTTCACACATGAGGTACTCACGGAGTACCTTATTCCCGAATTCATCGGTATCCTCAAATTCTTTGAACCAAACTTTTGTATTGATGTCTACAAAACCATATGGCTTAGTTAAACAATTAAATCTTAACCCATCTCCATCAATAATCATTTGGTCTCCATGGTCACCAAAATCTTCCTTTTTATCGCTGTAATATCCAACAATAGGTGTGCCAGGAAGAGTTTGAGCCATATCCATAGCTACTTCTTTAGTAATGTAACTACGATTGCGGTTTTCGCCAAGATATAAAACCTTGACTTCGCACTTTGAAATTAGAGGACTAATTGAAGTTATGTTGATAAACTCAGGAGACTTTATAGTAGCTATACTAACACCACTCATCGTAGTCCTCCTTAACTCATTGATTCTCTATTTTTGATTGTTTTCTCTGATTTTTGGTCATCTGCTAATTCCTTGCGGCCGGCGCCCTCGCTGTCAGAACTTACTTTCGATTGAGGATTCCCGCTTCCCGCCTTACCTGTAATACTGTTTAGAGTATCACCATTCATAGTTGAACTCATAAGCGGAGGAATAAATACATTAACTAAATCTAAAATATCGTTTTCAAAGAACGCATTGGCTAAAATACTGCTTTGACTCTGACCTAACGCAATCTGCGGTAAGAACTTAGAATAACCAAGTTGAGTCTGCTCTTTATAAAGCTTAGCTAATTCTTTATAATTATAAATTGTAGTAGTCAAAAGTTGAACTTTATATTCTACCTTTTTCTTATTATTGAATGGAAGAATTAATTCATTTAAAAATTCTTCAAATTGAAGTAACATATTATACATAGTTGCTTCGTCATTCAAAATTGATTTTTCCAATGCAATGTTACCATCGGTATTAAATTGCATTTGAGATACACCAGCCTCATTATATAACTGACGTTCTACTCTCGCTAAATCATCGGCCTGAGAATCCGCTTTAGACGCATCCATATCTTCTACTTCAACATCTGCGAAAGTAGTTAATACATCAACACCAATTGCTCGACTAAGCATTTGAACTGCATTATTGTGTAATTGCTGCGCTTCTTCAACATCAAATATTAATTCACCATTTTTATCTAGCGGCATTTTTTGCACAACTATCTTGAGTAATCTTTGCATAGTCTTTTTCTTGTCTAAAGCTTGTGCCTCATCCAAATCAATTATAAGAGGAATAACAGAAATAAAAGCTGGGTAATCTTCACCATTTGCGGTAAACTTAACTGTCTGCTTAGGGTCCAGGAGATACCAACCTGAAGTGTCACCAGTAAATTCTGGTGGTAACTTACCTTGTTTGTATAACATATAACCTTTAGAGAATTCAGCAGGGAATAATTTTAACACTCTCATTTTTTGAGTAGTATCTCTAAATTGGTCATCAAAGTACTTCATGTTGAACTCAACCGCTGGCTTTTTCCCATAATTAAATCTACTTCTACAATAATCAACAGGGAGTTGTTGTAAAACAACACCATCTACTGTTTCAACCTTGTATCCATAGTAAGCGCCATTAAGTAAGACATCAAGAGCAATTTCACCAAAGGTTTTCTTTACCCCAAACTTATCAAGTGTTGTAATTGAGTCGTAAAAACCTTTTAATAATTTATCCTTCTTCGTTGCTTTATCGTCAATCACATATGGAGTAACGAACCAATCGTATCTATACATAAAAGCCATATATCTTACAATACGAGCATAAATACCGCTAATTCTATAAAAGAAATTGCTTACTTCTCGCATTGTTTTTAAATCATAATTATCAATAGCTTTAAGTACAGTGCCTTTGTCTGCTAATCTAGGATTAGTTTTTCTTAGCGCTCCTAATTTAAGAATGGCATCATCAAGAGTTTTTGCACCAACTTTGATTTTATTAAAATCAACCGGCGGCAACCCTTGATAACCAGTAGGTCGACTAAAGTCGGCATCTTGTTGTCCTGCAATGATATTAAAACCCTTTGAGTGGATTTCTTCAAGTCGATTACGCAATGAGACACCTCCTATTACTCTTCCTATTAAATATTATAACAAAAATTTAGTTCAATGTCAAATTTCACTAATTTAATGTTTAATAATTTAGTTTTTAGTATCCTGCAGCCTTCATAATATAATCATAATCCATTATCGCTTCATCCCAATAGGGAATGCAAATCAATGTAATACCATGCTCTGCACAATACCTCTTCTTTTTGGCATCATTATGTTTTTGCTGGTACAAACCTCGCGCTCCGCCAAATTTTGACTTAGCCTCATAATGTTGAATACCTTGAAATTCAATTAAAAAATCAAGATTTCCATCATCATCAAAAACTGCAAAATCAAATCTTAGCGGCTAAAGAGGTCTTCCACTTTCAGCGATTAAATCTGAAAAACTATACTCTTCTTTAAAATTTAATCCAGCTGCATTTAAAATATCTTCAATTTTTATTTCTCCTCTGGAAGATCTCATTTACTCACCCCCTTCATGAAAGACCATTCTAGTCTTTCACCTGTGATAGGAGAGACTCCCGCAGTTTGTTGTTCTCCTACACAACATGCTTAAATATAAAATTAATGAAGCTTGCTCTCGTGGAGGCGAGAGCATTATCTCAAAAAATTAACTATTCTTTTGTTACCTTCACTAAATATAATAAAATTTTTATAATTCTCTTTTACCTAGTCTGTCCAAAAATTTTATGAAAAGAACATCATATCTGCTATATTAAACTTCTTACGTTTTCGTTTTCGCTCTTCTTCCTTCTTAATATATAAAAGTCCATATACAAAAGCAGAGAATTTATCCTTTTTAATACTTTTATTACTTTGTTTAAGAAGAATATTAACACCTTCATTCTCCTCCACAAGATTCAACATCTGTGCCTTTAGAACAGAAGTAAGAACAAAAGGACGAAGATATTCATTTCTCTGGTCAGCGTTCATATTCTGCCCAACTTTTGTCTGTATTAACTTAGCTTTCGCGGCAGACTCATCTATTAAGAACTTGACTTTACCACTCGACATTTGAGTCTGAGCATAAGAATAGGCTTCTGTATTAATAGGAGCATTAGCTTTAATTAGATACATGGCATTTTCTTCTACACCTGGGCCTTTTATTTTCTTATAAAGTTCTGTAGTATCTTCTGCGGTTCCACCTTCTACTCCGAATGGCGGCAGACTATCTCCAGTTTCTGGATCTACTTGCCCCTTCGTCATAAAGTCAATAAGACCAATACCTAATCCATTGGCATCAATTGAAATTATTCTTGCTTTATACTTGTAGTATAATTTTTTTAAATTAATCGCTTGTACTTCAAAGTCTTCTGCTTCATAAGTGTAAATATTAACCAAAGTTTTTAAATCTGCTCCTTGCGGTTGTGGGGTGCTTTTCCAAACGCAAACCTCAGTCGTACAGCCAATCCTGCCCACATCGACACCAAGTACATAATAGGCTGTTTTTGACGACCTTCCGCTATATTCATACTCAGGTTGATTCAATACTCTGTGTTTATCAAACTTTTCAGCAGAATAAAATGCATTCTCAACATCTCCGGACCAGATACTTCGATATTCACGATCAAATGAATCATCATTGTATGTACCCTGTAATTTAAGCTGGTCTACGAAATCTTCATCTAAAAGACCTTCTTTGACAGGGGTCTCGTAAGTTCCGCCCATAATCATAGCCTGGTCCGGCTCGATGATACTCTGAATCAAAAGCTCAACCAGCTTGTTATAAGCGAACGAATTCTTCCATCCAGCTGTTGTTATATATACTTGAGATTTATTTACAACTTCTTCATTATGTCTTGTACCATCTGGTAAAAGTCTATTAACGTTAGTAGTAGGAATAATAACTTCATTAAGAATATCACCATCAATAAGGACACACTCTTCCATCAGACCCCCAGTCCTACGTTGTCCTCTCGAACTCTGACGCGCTGCTAAAATGTCAATAGTAGAACCATTCTTAAATACGTATTTTACATCATCTTTTGATTTCTTAGATACACCTCTATCCCAGTTGATTTCATTATTCAACGGAGGTATAAGGGTGCATAATTCTTCAATCTTTGCAATAGTAATACTTGCCGCCTGTTCCTTCAGTTTTGTTATCCTAAAGGCTTTTTATCCTTTAGTTCTTACACTTACTTATTCGTGTAAGCTCA